>ENA-OQIR01000317-OQIR01000317.1-human-gut-metagenome-genome-assembly--contig:-NODE-317-length-22276-cov-2.958553_pt1 | contig 22276 bp, 24 predicted proteins | sample MGYA00242580_ERZ504745 | MGnify/ENA primary metagenome ERZ504745 (study PRJEB26092, sample SAMD00036214) | human gut metagenome | host: Homo sapiens | study: EMG produced TPA metagenomics assembly of...
ATCGAAAAGATTTAGGTGAAATATTGAGAGAATTATGTAGATACAAGCATGTAGAAATAATAGAAGGACATTTGATGAGGGACCATGTACACATGCTGGTTATGATACCTCCATCATTATCTGTATCAGCATTTATGGGATATCTGAAAGGGAAGTCAGCATTAATGATGTTTGACAGACATGCAAATTTGAAATATAAGTTTGGAAACAGACATTTTTGGAGTGAAGGATATTATGTAAGTACTGTAGGGTTGAATGATGCAACAGTTGCAAAATATATTCGTGAGCAGGAAATGCATGATATCGCAATGGATAAAATGAGCGTAAAGGAGTATGCAAATCCATTCTCAGAAGCAGAGCAACAGGCGTATAAACAAGAAAAAGCAAGGAGAAAGAATAAGTAAAAAAATAAAGCCCTTTGAGGCTGGCGAGAGTCAAAAGCGATAGCTTGAACGAAGTGAAAGCAGCGCCTTGAGACGCGAGCTGGCAGTAAAGGCTTATAGCCGCAGAGAAAACCGCGCTTTTTAAACGCGGTTTTTATTCGTTAATAGTGTATGATATGTACATGAAAAAGAATCAAATGTTAATGACATCTGGAACCATTTGGAAACAAATGCTTTTATTTGCCTTTCCTGTGTTTTTGGGCAACTTATTTCAACAACTATATAATACAGCGGATTCCTTGATTGTAGGAAACTATTTGGGCAGTTCAAGCCTTGCAGCCGTTACTTCTTGTGGTGAATTGATCTTTCTGTTGACTAGTTTGTTTCAAGGAATATCCGTAGGTGCAGGAGTGGTCATTGCACGCTACTTTGGTGCGAATGATAAAGAAAGAATGCAGAATGCAATTCATACACTTATGGCGTTTGGGATTATTTTTGGGATTGGTTTAACCGTTTTTGGATACTTGTTGGCACCTGTATTGTTAGGGTGGATGTCAACACCGAAAAATGTGATTCATTTATCCGCTACATATCTTCAAATCTATTTTCTAGGTTCTCTAGGAATGATTCTATACAATTCTTGTGTTGGTATTATGCAGTCGGTAGGAGATAGTAAACATCCATTATATTTCTTGATTGTATCAAGCTGTGTAAATGTTGTATTGGACATCGTATTTGTAGCAGGACTTCATATGAATGTAGAAGGGGCTGCCTTAGCTACGATTCTGTCGCAGTTATTAAGTGCCATTCTTTGTTTGTATCTATTGATTCGGACAAATGAAAGTCATCAGGTACATCTTTCTAAGATTCGTATACATGCTGATGTAGGTAAGGAAATATTGGAAATGGGGATTCCAACGGGAATTCAGAATAGTTTAATTTCAATATCAAATGTAGTTGTGCAATCCAATATTAATACTTTTGGATCCTTGGCGATGGCAGGTATGGGTACCTATTCAAAAATTGAGGGTTTTGCGTTTTACCAATCACAAGTTTTATGATGGCTTTAACTACGTTTGTTTCTCAAAATAGAGGGGCCAAAGAATATGAAAGGGCTAGAAAAGGAGCTCGTTTTGGACTCGTTTGTTCCGTCAGCTTAGCTGAAACCATAGGGTTATTGATTGCACTGTTTGTCACTCCATTGATGCGTTTATTTGTGGATGATCTACAAGTAATACAATATGGTGTAGAGCGTGCACATTATGCGACGATACTATTCTTTATGTTAGCATATAGCCATGGTGTGTCGGCTGTACTTCGTGGAGTTGGAAAGTCTGTTGTTCCAATGGTTGTCATGCTTGTGTGTTGGTGTCTTGTGCGAGTTACTTTATTAACAATGCTGAACATGCTATTTTATAACATTTTATTTGTATATTTGATTTATCCATTTACTTGGTCTTTATCAAGTATTGTATTCTTCTTGTATTATCGAAAAATCAATTGGCAAGAATAATAAAGAAACCATTCTAGTGTTGGTGTCTAGAATGGTTCCTTTTTGTTTATTATTATTTTAGGAGAGAGATATGAATATTGGTTTATTTTCTATATTCATTGCCTTATCTTTAAGGCACTTATAGAATATCATTCTATGTTGTCATAAATTTAGTATAACTTTGGTAAATGTTGTGAAATCAGATTGAATTATGTGAAATTATCAAAATATGTATCTTTTCTCGAAAAACCTCTATTTATTTCGTATAAGAGATAGGGTGATTAAATATATGAACAAAATGAAAGATAAAACAATGAAAGATTTGAATCGTATTTTCATGACTACCAAATGAATCTGATTGAAATCACAGGAAATACTTCATATAATTTTAATGAAGAAGACGTGTATAATCTATTCTATATATGTCGAAGTATTTATGATCAGTCTATTTATGAAGGAAAGAGTAATAGCTTTGGATTTGTGAAGAGTAGTGTGTTAAAAGTCGTCAAGACATTAACGGATGTAGAATGGTTGGATTTAGAAGAATTAGAGGAAAAGGAGAAGATTGAAATGTGTGAGGCTGAAAAGAGATGGCTTGAAGTAAAGTCAAAGGAATGGGAAACTGAAGGAATAAAAAAAGGAATCGAACAAGGACTTGAACAAGGAATTGAACAAGGAGTAGAACTAGGACAGGTTCTTTTGTACAAGACGATGTTAAGAAATGGAATGAGTGTCAATGAAATTTCTAAGGTTTGTTCAATATCTGTTGAAAATTTAAAACGAGTATTAAGTAATTGATAGGAGGAGATGAAAAACTCTTCTTTTCTTTTATACAGGAGAAAGGCTTTGGAATACTTCATTTAATTTGATTAGATTATTAGTTTTCATATTCAAATAATTTGGCAATCAACAATGTATCAAAAAATGATGGACAAAGGATTTGAAAATAAATCTATCGCATCCATCTTCTTAGTAAGTGAAGAGTCAATTAAAAAGCTGTGATGAAAGCTTAAATAAAGTGCGGATTCACTTTTCTTGTAGATGATGGAAAGTATTTAGACAAATGTAGGAGTGCATGTATGAGTATAATCTATACATGTATTAGACAATTAAAATGAATGGATTTTGAGATTGTGAAAAAGTAGACAATATGTGATCTACTGTCTATAATAAAGCTAGAAAAGAGGTATGTGGAATGTCAATTATTAAATTAAATCCTGCGTTTAAAGATTATCTTTGGGGTGGTACAAAATTAAAAGAAAACTATGGAAAAAAGACAGATATGGATCCTGTCGCAGAAAGTTGGGAATTGTCTGTACATCCAGATGGACCAAGTATTGTTGCGAGTGGTGAATATGAAGGCTTATCATTTCCTGAATATTTAGAAAAAAAGGGGAAAGGTGTTTTAGGAACAAAGGGGAATACATTTGAATTTTTTCCAATCTTAATTAAATTTATTGATGCCAAACAACCATTATCGATTCAGGTGCATCCGGATAATGAATATGCACTTCGTGTAGAGCACGAATATGGAAAAACTGAAATGTGGTACATTTTAGATTGTGAACCAGATTCATTCTTATATTTTGGAGTAAATAAAGAAATTACTAAAGAAGAATTTGAGCGTCGAATTCAAGATAATACTTTATTAGACGTGTTAAAGGCAGTTCCAGTACACAAGGGAGATGTTTTCTTTATTAAGTCTGGTACAATTCATGCGATTGGTGCTGGCATTCAGATTTGTGAGATTCAACAAAATTCAAATACAACATATCGTGTTTATGATTTGGTCGTGTTGGAAAAGATGGTAAACCTCGTGAATTGCATATTCAAAAGGCAATTGATGTTTCAAATTTAAGTCCAATTGAATCTGACTTTAAACCATGTGGGCCAGAAGAGAAGAATGGGGATTGTGATACGGTTCGCTTGGCAACTTGTGAATACTTTACTACATTTGAATCTACATTAAATGGTACAACTACGCTTCATGTTGATGATGAAAGCTTTGGTTCAATCTTGTTGATTGAGGGTAATGCGACAATTGAAAATGATGGTACAACTTTAGAAGTAAACAAGGGAGATTCTGTATTTATTGATGCGAATAGTGGTGATGTAAAAATCACAGGGAACTGCCAATGGATTTACAGCAGGTTTAATCCCCTGCCTCTTTTTAGCTATGAAAGATTTTCAAAAAGATTTAATAGACTGGTATATTAAAAATCATCGTCCTTTAGAATTTCGTTTAAAGAAAGATCCTTATGAAATATGGATCAGTGAAATCATGGCCCAACAAACACGTATTGAAGCTATGCTTCCCTACTTTAAAAGATGGATACAACAATTACCAGATATTGAGAGTGTCGCAAAGTGTGATGATGAAAAGTTAAATAAATTGTGGCAAGGACTAGGCTATTATTCGCGTTGTAAAAATATTAAGAAGTGTGCTATTGAATGTGTTGAAAAATATAATGGGAAATTGCCTTGTACAAAAGAAGAATTATTAAAATTACCAGGGATTGGTCCATATACAGCAGGAGCTATCGTTTCGATTGCGAATGGACAAAGAGTAAGTGCAGTCGATGGAAATGTGATTCGTGTATTTTCTAGGTTGTATAATATTTTTGAAGATGTTACCAAGACAAGTGTGAAGAAACAGATTGAAGAGTTGGTAGATGAAAGTCTTCCTTCAAAAGAAGAAATTTCCTATTATAATCAAGCCATAATGGAGTTGGGAGCTCTTATTTGTATTCCTAAAAATCCTAGGTGTGAATTGTGTCCAGTTAAAAAGTATTGTGATGCCAAAGATCCTGGCAGTTTGCCTTACAAGGCGAAAAAGAAAACGCGAAAAATAGAATATAAACATTTATATATATTGGTGCATAAAGATAAGGTACATGTAGTTAAAAGAGCGGATACCGGCTTATTGGCAGGACTTTATGGTTTTGATGAATCGAAACCAGAACATATTATAGAAAGTATTGAATTAAAACCTTATATACATATTTTTTCACATGTAGAGTGGCATATGGATGCAACGTTATGTATAGTAGATAGGGAAGATTCAAATTATAAAACAATTGAAGAAATAGAAGAGCATATCGCAATGCCTAGTGCGTTTATGCCATTTATGAAACAAGTAAAGGAGTATTTATGGAAAAAGTAGAAATTGAAAGTTTTACTTTAGATCATACTAAAGTAAAAGCACCATATGTGCGTTTGATTAGTGAAGAACAAGGACCTAATGGAGATATTGTATCGAATTTTGATGTTCGTTTATGCCAACCGAATCGACAAGAGATTCCAACTGGAGTTATGCATACTTTAGAACATTTATTCGCATTATATCTTCGCCCAAGAATTTCTGGCTATTTAGATTGCTCACCATTTGGATGTCGTACAGGATTTCACCTTTTAGCATGGGGAAAACATTCAAGTAAGGATGTTGCGATTGCTGTAAAAGAAGCTTTGGAACTAATCACAACTACAGAATGGGAAGATGTTCCGGGTACTGAAGAAAAAGAGTGTGGCAACTATAAAGACCATTCTTTATTTGGCGCTAAAGAATGGGCAAAAGAAATTTTAGAGAAGGGAATGAGTTGCGACCCATTCGAAAGAAAAATTGTGTTAAGAGAATGTAAATTCTCTTTTTTATTTGAGTTGCCTATTTATCGCGTCGTTTCTATGGTAAATATAGTATAGTCTTTAAAGGAGAACTTATATTATGGCAGGAATTTTGGAAAATTATTTTCAGAAGAACAACGTGAATTATCTGCATTAGAAAAGATTGCAGATCAAGTATTAAAATATGAACCAGAAATGCAAGCATTATCTGATGACGAATTGCGTGCAAAAACGGATGAATATAGAAAAAGAATTGCGGATGGAGAAACAGTAGATGATCTTCTTCCAGAAGCATTCGCAACAGCTAGAGAAGCGGCATATCGTGTAATCAACGAAAAACCTTATAAAGTCCAGATTATGGGTTCGGTTGCGATGCACAAAGGTGATATTTCAGAAATGAAGACTGGTGAAGGTAAAACTTTAACAGCAACAATGTGTGTATATTTAAATGCTCTTGCAGGTCAAGGTGTTCACGTAATCACAGTTAATGAATATTTGGCTGGTCGTGATGCAGCGTGGATGGGTGAAATCTATCGTTTCTTAGGTTTAACGGTTGGTGTAAATACACGCGATTTAAAACCAAGAGAAAAACGTGACGCGTATGCATGTGATATTACTTATACAACAAACTCTGAACTAGGATTTGATTATTTGCGTGATAATATGGTTACAGAAGTTGAAAATCGTGTAATGCGTGGACTTCACATGGCTGTAATCGATGAAGTTGACTCTGTATTAATTGATGAGAGTCGTACACCATTGATTATTTCGGGTGGTAAAAAACAAACCGCAAACTTATACATTCAATCGGATCGTTTTGTGAAGACTTTAATTGCTCCAGAATACGAAACAGATAAGTTTACACATGAAAAAACTTTGATTTCTGGAGACTATGATATTGATGAAAAAACACGCCAAATCATGTTGAGTGAAGAGGGTGTTCATAAGGCAGAAAAATTCTTTAAGATCAAAAACCTTTATGATATTGAACATACACAACTTGTTCACCACATTAACCAGGCTTTAAAGGCAAACTATATTATGATGCGTGAAGTTGAATATGTGGTTAGTGATGAAAAAGAAATCGTTATCGTTGACCAATTTACAGGTCGTATGATGCCTGGACGTGCATATTCAGATGGTTTACACCAAGCTATTGAAGCTAAAGAAGGGGTTCCAATTAAAGAAGAAACTTCGACTTTGGCAACAATCACATACCAAAACTTCTTCCGTCTATATGAAAAATTAGCAGGTATGACTGGTACGGCAAAAACTGAAGAAGAAGAATTCTTATCAACTTACAACATGAAGGTTGTTGTGATTCCTACAAACCGTCCAGTAGCTCGTAAGGATCTTCCAGATGAAATTTATGCACATAAGAAAGATAAATATGCTGCATTGGTACGTGAAGTAAAACGTTTGTATGAAACAGGACAACCAGTTCTAGTTGGTACGATTGCGGTAGAAACAAGTGAGGTTATTTCTCAATTATTAAATAAAGAACACATTCCTCATGAAGTGTTAAATGCGAAGAACCATGCTCGTGAAGCAGAAATCATCGCAAAGGCAGGCCGTCCAAAATCAGTTACAATTGCGACAAACATGGCTGGTCGTGGTACCGATATCAAATTAACAGAAGAATCACGTAAATTAGGTGGTTTAGCTGTATTGGGTAGTGAAAGACATGAATCTCGTCGTATTGATAACCAGTTACGTGGACGTTCTGGTCGTCAAGGAGATCCTGGATTCTCACGTTTCTATGTATCTTTAGAAGATTCATTGATGGTTCGTTTTGGTGGCGACAAGCTACAAAAGCTATTTGAAAAAATGGGTGACGAACAAATTGAATCAAAAGCAGTCACAAAATCAATCACGATGGCTCAAAAACGTGTTGAAGGATATAACTTTGATATGCGTAAACAATTATTAGACTATGATGATGTATTGCGTCGCCAACGTGAAATTATTTATGCACAGCGTAATCGTATCTTAGAAGCAGATGAAGTACATGATATGGTTCATGTTGTGTTTGAGAAAACTATTGAACAGACTTTGCAAGCGAATTTATCAGATCAAAAGAAACAAACAATTGATGTTGCAGGCGTTGTTAAATCCATTGAAATGATGGGTATGGCTGAAGATAAGGCGATTCGTGCAAGTGAACTTGAAGGAAAGTCTTATGATGAAGTTAAAGAATATTGTGTAAATAAGATTTGGAATGAATATGAAGCTGAAATCAAAGATGTGAAGCGTCAATTCTTACCTTTTGAAAAGACAGTTGTATTACGTAATATTGACCGTAACTGGATCAACCATATTGATATGATGGATAAATTGCGTAGTGGTATCTATTTGCGTTCTTATGCACAAAACAATCCTCTACAACAATATGTACAAGAAGGATTTGATATGTTTGAAGAAATGAATCAAAGAATTGATCGTGAAATCACATTCTTCTTATTAAAGGTTCGTATTCGTAAGGAGCATGAAGCTTAATGGAACTATATGAATTGAAACAAGGAGTGAGTACTCACCTAGAGAAATTACATTCTTTAGGTGAGTCACTTTGACTTATCTAGTAAAAATAAACAAATCGAAGACTATGATAAACAAACTTTAGAACCAGATTTTTGGCAAGATCAAAAAAAAGCTCAACAAGTGATTCGTGCAAAAAATGCATTAAAAGATATTGTAGATCGTTATGAAGAATTAGATTTACAATTAACTTCGTTAAATGATACGGCAGATGAATTAAAGTCTGAATTTGATGAAGAATTGATGATGATTGCCGAAGAAGAATATATGGATATGGATAAGAAGTTTGAGAACTTTGAAATCCAAGTCTTATTAAGTCATGAATATGACCAGAACAATGCGATTCTTGAAATTCACCCAGGAGCTGGTGGAACTGAGTCTTGTGACTGGGCAAGTATGCTTTATCGTATGTATACAAGATATGCTGAAAAACATGGATTTAAAGTGAGTGTTCTAGACTATTTACCTGGAGATGAAGCTGGTATTAAAAGTGTAACTTTCCTTGTCGAAGGAGATAAAGCTTATGGCTATCTGAAATCAGAAAAGGGTGTACATCGTTTAGTTCGTATTTCACCATTTGATTCAGGAGCTAGAAGACATACTTCGTTTGCGAGTTTAGATGTTATGCCTCAATTCAATGATGAAATTGAAATTGACATCAAGCCAGAAGATTTAATTGTAGAAACAAAACGTGCTTCAGGTGCAGGAGGACAACATATCAATAAAACGGATAGTGCGGTTCGTATGGTACATAAGCCAACGGGTATTGTGGCTACATGTCAAAATGGACGTAGTCAGCATGAAAATAGAGAAGAATGTTTGCGTGTCTTAAAATCTCGTTTGTATCAATTAGAAATTGAAGAACAAGAAAAGAAGATTGCTCAAATTAAAGGTGTACAATCCGCTAATGAATGGGGAAGCCAGATTCGAAGCTATGTCATGCATCCATATAGCTTAGTCAAAGATGTTCGTACAGGATATGAAACTAGCCAAGTACAATCTGTATTAGATGGAGATCTTGATGAATTCATCTTTGCGTATTTAAAATCGCAGATTCAATAAAATCCAATCGAAAGGTTGGATTTTTTCTATATTCACTCATAAAAATGTAATTAAATTAAATTATTCCCTCATAAAAGTGAAATCGTTTTAAATTATTCGCTCATAAAAATGTAATTAAAATTGAATATTCCCTCATAAAAATGTAAAATAAGGATGGTGATAGAGATGAAAAGAAGCATATATAAAGACTTATTGCGATGGAAAAGAAATAAATTGAGAAAACCCCTTATTATTGATGGGGCAAGACAAGTTGGAAAAACTTGGGTTATTAAAGAATTTGGTAAAAATGAGTATAAAAATGTAGCATATATAAATTGTGATCGTATTGTAGAAATGAAGTCATTGTTTTTTGATTTTAATATAGAAAGATTGATTCGTTCTTTTAGTGCAATCACAAACGAAACAATTGTTCCAGAAGATACTTTAATAGTATTAGATGAAATACAGGAAGTGCCTTTCGCGATAACCGCATTAAAATATTTTTGTGAGGAAGCAAGGCAATATCATATCATAGTGGCAGGTAGTCTTTTAGGAGTAAGTCTTCATGGAGGGACTGGTTTCCCTGTAGGAAAGGTAGATCGATTAAAAATGTATCCGATGACTTTTTCAGAATTTATTGAAGCATCTGGTAAAGTACACCTTTTAGAGTTATTGGAGTCGCATAGATGGGAAGAAATTTCATCATTATCTGTTACATATACAGATTTATTACGCCAATACTACTATGTGGGTGGAATGCCGGAAGTGGTAGATTCTTATTTTTTAAACTATGATTTGAAAGAAGTTAGAAGTATACAAAATACAATTTTAGATGATTACGAACAAGATTTTCTAAACATATTCCGCCTGCTCTTTAGCGAAAGTAAGAATGGTTTGGAGATCAATTCCTTCGCAATTATCAAAAGAGAATAAAAAATTTGTTTATGGTGCATTAAAAAAGGGTGGTCGTGCAAAAGAATTTGAGGATGCGATTGATTGGTTGATTCATGCAGGATTAATACATAAAGTAAATCGCGTGAATAAAATAGAAAAGCCATTGAAATTTTATGAGGACTTTAATGCATTTAAATTGTTTGTGTTAGACTTAGGCTTGTTGCAAGCTATGGCAAACGTATCCGCAAAAGAAGTTCTAACAGATGAAAACTTTTTTTCTGAATATAAAGGTGCATTTACTGAACAATTTGTGGCACAAGAACTAATCGCGAATAAGGAGACTTTGTACTATTATTCAAAAGAAAATTCTACACTAGAACTTGATTTTCTTGTTCAAAAAGATGTGGTTTATCCAATAGAAGTAAAAGCAGAAGAGAATGTTAAATCAAAAAGTTTAAAAACGGTATATGATGCTGATCATGCGTTATGTCCTGTACGGTTTTCAATGTTAGGCTATAAGAAACAAGAATGGATGGAAAATGTTCCATTATATGCATCAATGGAATATATTCGTTCTAAAGAATAAGGTTAAGAATATGAACGTATATTATCATTTACCGGGCTTATTTGAATTCTATGAATTTTATAAAAAGTTTTTGCCCCTATTTAAAAATAAACCAGAATACTTCTATGACTGGTGTAAGATTGGATCTATATATGGATCACCATCTGATTGTATATGGTCTGGTGGACGCATCAGTTATGCAGATTGCGATCCAAAAAAAGTATTCGCTTTGATGAAAGAATATAATATATCTTCACGTCTTACATTTAGTAATTCTTTGATTGAAGAAAAGCATTTGTCCGATATAAAATGTAATGAATTATGTCGATTGTTGAATTTAGATACAAATAATGGAATTATTATTCATTCGGATATATTGATGAAGTATCTGAAATCTAAATATCCGAATCTATATTTTGTATCTTCAACCACAAAAGTATTAACGGATTTTAATGATTTTAAGCATGAACTAGAAAATCCAGACTTTACCTATGTGGTACCTGATTTTCGGTTGAATAAACAATTAGAAAAGTTGAATTCACTATCTGAATCATATAAACCAAAGGTAGAATTTTTATGCAACGAATGTTGCTGGTACGGATGTAAAGATCGTAAGGAATGTTATAAATCGGTTTCTAAACAAAATCTAGGCATTGATTGTATGGATCATGTATGTAAGGCCCCTTTTTCTAAGGAAGGGTATCGTTTTTCTAGAGTGATGGAAAATCCTGCATTTATTAGTTTAGAGAATATTTTAAATATCTATGTCCCTATGGGCTATTCAAATTTTAAAATTGAAGGAAGAGACTTAGGAAGTGCTCTATTATTAGAATTTATTCTTTACTATATGGTAAAACCAAAATACCAAATCCACGTGCGTGAAGAAATGTATTTAGATGCGATGCTAGACTTATTTTAGGAGGTTCACATGATAGAAAAAAGACATACAGTACGTAAGTATTTAGATCAACCATTAGATATGGCTTTGGTTGATTTGTTGAATGATCGTATTAAACAAAATAATGAATTGTATAATTTGACATTTAAACTCGTGACAAATGAATCAGATGGACTTTCTAGTTTGGCTAAAATTATGTCGAATAATACCATACAAAACTATATTGTTCTTGCAGGCAAAGAATGTTCAAGTTTAGATGAAAAGATAGGCTATTGTGGTGCTGACTTGATTTTGTATGCCCAAAGTTTAGGCTTAAATACATGGTGGTGTGGAGGTATGTTTAATGGCAAGAATGCTCTTAAACATTTAGATGATAAAGATGTTAGAGTGAATGGTGTCATTGTGATTGGATATGGAAAAACACAGGGGGTACCACACAAATCAAAGACAGCTGATCAAATTAGCCATTATCAAGGAGTAGTTCCAGATTGGTTTAATGCAGGTATCAAAGCTTTATTATTAGCACCTAGTGCTTTAAATAGACAACCATATATAGTAAATGGTGTAGGAAATAAAGTGAGTTTTAAAGTAAAAAGTGGATCTTTATCACAAGTTGATTTAGGTATAGGAAAATATTTCTTTGAGCTTGGTGCAGGAAAAGAAAATTTTGAATGGAGTTAATATGATACATATTGAAGATGAATTCTTTTTAAAGAAGAAGTTTAATTTTGAAAAATTGAAAGAATTTGGTTTTTCTTTTGAGAATAACACATTATGTTTATACAGAAGATTTTTTGGATTCAAATTTTAAAGCTGTCATTGAAATATCGGATGTTTTAAAAGGTAAGTTATTGATAATAATAGTGATGAAGAATATATACCACTGCGCATAGAATCCTTTGGTGGAGAGTATGTTTGTAAAGTTCGTGAAGCATACAAATCCATATTAAAACGAATTGCGGATATATGTTGTACAGACATATTCTTTGCGGATGATCAAGCAAATCGTATTACGAAATTCATTGATGAAACGTATGGAGTAAAACCAGATTTTCCATGGAAGGATGACAATGGTGTTTTTCGTCATTTAGACAATAATAAATGGTTTTCCCTTATTATGTATGTTTCGTTAGATGCTCTATTAAAAATGGAGATAATAGAAAGTTGAATATTATCAATTTAAAGATAGATACTTCTAAAAGAAATGAACTTTATGAAATAGACGGTATTTATCCGGCCTTTCATATGAATCATAAAATGTGGATATCTGTCGTACTTGACGATACTATAAGTGATGAAAAAGTAATGGAACTTGTAACGTGTAGTTTTGATTTAACAAAATAAGGAGAGAATGATATGTACGGAATTATCGCAACATGGAGAATGGCTTTAGAAGGAATTTCAAAAGCAGATTCTATGTTAAAAAATAACGAAAGTGCGGCGAATTCGATTGAAGAAGCAATCAAAGCTGTAGAGAATTTTGAATACTATAAAAGTGTAGGATATGGTGGACTTCCAAATGAAGAAATGGAAGTAGAATTAGATGCTGCTTTTATGGATGGAGATACACTAGAATTTGGATGTGTTGGAGGAGTTAAAGATTTTGCCAATCCTGTTAGTATTGCACGTAGTCTAATGCACTATGATGCCAACAATTTTTTAGTGGGTCAAGGAGCTGAAAAATATGCTTCAAGACATGGCTTTGAAAGAAAAACAATGCTTACAGATCGTGCTAAGATTCATTATCACAATCGCATAAAAGAAATCACAAATACGGAATTAAAACCATATTCAGGACATGACACAGTAGGTATGGTTTGTCTAGATACTGCAGGACACATGACTTGTGCTACAAGTACTTCTGGATTGTTCATGAAACATCCAGGACGTTTAGGTGATTCCCCTGTATGTGGCTCTGGGTTCTATGTAGATTCTTTTGTCGGAGGAGCGAGTGCTACAGGTTTAGGTGAAGATGTTATGAAGGGCTGTGTTTCTTATGAAATCGTTCGTCTAATGAAAGAAGGTATGCATCCTCAACAGGCTTGTGAAAAAGCTGTACACGATTTTGATTTGGAATTAAAGCGAAGAAGAGGAAAAGCAGGAGACATGTCTTTGATTGCGATGAATAATAAAGGTGAATGGGGTTGTGCTACAAATATTGAAGGCTTTAGTTTTGTAGTGGCAACTGAAAAGCAAGCTCCAACAGTATATTTAGTGAATCATGATAAGGACGGCAAATGTACATTTGAAGTTGCAAGTAAAGAATGGATGGACAACTATATGGCTACACGTACAGCTCCATTAGTTAGGAAATAATATGGAAGAGGAATTGTTAAAGAAAATCGATGAAATTAGCGATGAGATGATTTCAGGAATCAAAAGAATTGTTCAAATTGATAGTGTACAAAGTGAAGCAAAGCCTGGTATGCCTTTTGGTGAAGGCGTAAATAAAGCTTTAGAAGAAGCATTGAAATTAGCTTGTGAATTAGGTTTTGAAACAGAAAACGTCGATCATATGGTGGGCATTGCCAAATATGGTACGGGTGAAGATTATATTGGTATTATGGGACATTTAGATGTTGTTCCTGTAGGAGAAGGATGGAATCATCCTCCGTTCTCAGCTTATGAAGATGAAAAGGTAGAATTTATTCAAGAGGAATCTTAGATAATAAAGGGCCTACTCTATCTTGTTTATATGCACTCTATGCCATAAAGGAATTGAAAATTCAGTTAAAGCGTCCTGTTTATATTTTGTTTGGAACGAATGAAGAAACGGGATTTGAAGATTTAACACATTTCCTTAAAGTCAGAAAACCACCTATTATGGGCTGGACACCCGATTGTAAATATCCGGTTGTATATGCGGAAAGAGGAAGAAGTACCTATCGTGTGAGCACGGCTATTGAAAATAAAACTGTATTCAATCAATTTATTAATGAATATATTTTATCAGACAATGGATTTGGAAATAAATTGGGACTCAATATTGAGGATCCTGAATTTGGTAAAATGCAGATGAGTAATAAAAAGCTGGTGGATTTAGAAGGAAAACTTGGCTTTGACTTCTCTTTTAGCTATCCTGCAAGTATTAGTAATGATACAATAGAGATGACAATCAAATCTAAATTAAGCAAAGGATTGCAAGTAGAATGTATACATAATTATGATCCTGTTTATTTTGATAAAAATGGATTCTTATGTCAAACATTAAAGGCGACTTATGAAAAGGTAACAGGCATGGATGGTACGCCAGTTACAACTACGGGTGGAACTTATGCGAAGATTATGCCAAATATAGTTCCTTTTGGACCTAGTTTTCCTGGGCAAAAGGGCATTGGGCACAATCCGAATGAATGGATGGATCGTAGTGATTTGATTTTAAATGCGAAAATATACGCATTAAGTATAGTGAGGTTGGCTAATGGAGAGAATGATTGAAGTATGTGCAGGTAGTTATCAAGATTGTATAGCTGCACATCAAGGTAGTGCAAAGAGGGTTGAATTAAACAGTGCGTTAAGTGTTGGTGGCTTAACGCCAAGTGTCGCAAGTCTAATTCGTGTGAAAAAAGAAACAGACTTAACCGTAATTTGTATGGTACGTGTGCGTGCTGCAGGTTTCTGTTATGAAAAAGAAGATGTAGAAATTATGTTTGAAGATGCCAAGATTCTTTTAGAGCATGGTGCCGATGGAATTGCGTTTGGTTTCTTAAATGAGAATGGCACAATTTGTGAAGAGGACACAAAAAGAATGATCGACTTGATTCATTCATACAATAAGGAAGCTGTATTTCACAGAGCTTTTGATGTTACGCCAGATGCATTTGAAGCCATTGAAACATTGATTGATTTAGGGTGTGATCGCGTACTTACAAGTGGACAAAAATCAAAAGCTATGGAAGGTATTGATTTGATTAAAGTGTTGAATAATCAATATGGAGATAAGATTCAAATTCTTCCTGGTAGTGGAATGAATGCAGAAAACGCAAAAATGATGATGAATTATACAGGTGTATATCAGGTGCATTCGTCTTGTAAAAACTACAAAACAGATACAACCACAACAAAAAATGGCGTTTCATATAGTTACTTGGCTAGTCCACATGAAAATGATTATGATGTAGTGGATGTAGAGTTGGTAAAAAAATTAGTTGATAGTATAAAATAATGTGGAAAAGACTGTAACAAAGTAAATTTATCTTGTTACAGTCTTTTGTTTTGAATAAATTACAATCGCAATTATAGCTGTTACTACATCGGCTATAGCCTGAGAAATCAAGATTCCATGGAAGGTAAATAATTTAGACAATATGACAATGCAGATTGCGTAAATAACACCTTGTCTAGAAATGGATAAAATTAAGGCAGGAAGTGCTTTTCCTTCCGATTGAAATAGAGTTGTAAAGACTAAAATTATACCTACACACGGACTTGATAGAACAAGTAGTCTTAACATAAGGCTTCCTGTTTGAATAATTTGGGCATCATTCATAAAGGATTGGATGATATACGGAGCAAAAATACTTAGGATAACGGCAGTAATGAGCGCAAATGTGACTTCGATAAAAATGTCAAACTTAATGAATGCACGTAGGCGCTTTGTGTTTTTGGCCCCATAATTAAATCCTAAAAGTGGTTGTGCTCCAAACGCAAACCCAACCATGATCAATAACAGGATCATATTCACTTTTAGGGCGATTCCCATTGCGGCAACATTTTCATTGCCGAACACAACTAAATAACGATTTGTCAAAGCTACACCAATGCTTGACATTAAATTTGTGATAGAAGCAGGAATTCCAATGGTGAAGATATCTAAAAACTCTTTTTTTTCTATATGACAATCTTTAAAGGAAACACTTAGTCGATTTGCCTTTGCCCTTGTGAAATAGATCAAAAGAAAATCAGATAGGATATATCCAATTACAGATGCCAAGGCAGCACCTTGCGCGCCCATATGGAAGCTAAAGATAAAGATGGGATCTAAAATGATGTTTAGAATCGACCCCAAGACAGTTCCAACCATAGATAGGGTTGCCAATCCTTCTGTACAAATTAAGTTACTAGGAGTTAAAGAAAGAATGATAAAGGTGGAGCCAAGTACAATTATATTGTAGTATTGACTTGCGTATAACCATGTTTCTTTATTAACACCTAAAAAATTTAATATGGGATCTTTTAGAATAAACATAAAAATCGTGACAACAATGCCACAGAGAATGGATGCATAGAAACAGAATCCACCCACATTCTTAGCTTCTTTGTTCATTTGTTGACCAAACAATCTAGAGATGACAGAACTGCCACCAATGCCAAAGATGTCACCTAGTGCGATCATGAAAGTAAAGATGGGGGCACATAAAGAGACACCGGCCACAAGATTTGTGTTCATTGTTTTAGCTACAAAATATGTATCTGCCATGTTGTATACTAAAGAAATTACCATGCTGAAGACAACGGGTAAAGCCATTGTGAAATAGGCTTTAGGGATGCTTGTATTTTCAAATAATTCATTATTGTTCATATATTACCTTCTTTCTTTGCCTAGTATATCAAAGCTATTTGAAAATGATTGTGACATATGGCACAATAAAGCTATGAAACGAGTATATGATTCAAAAAATGTAGAGAAATATGTAAATCGATATCACATACACGACTATTTTAATTCTTCTTATCCCTTTTATTTGATGGAATATGAAAAAGATGAAATGATGATTCATCCATTAAAAGACACAAAAGAGATTCAGTTTGTAGTAGAAGGCGAAGTGTCTATTTATTTCATTGATTCAAATGGAAAGCAGCTTTTTGTGTCACAAACCAACGAATTATGTGTGTTAGGAGATGTTGAATTTGTTCGTCATGAAAAGCCTGTTTATTTTGCTCAAACCAACACAAAAGTTGTTACAATCGCATTATCGATTGAAGAAAATCAATTGAGATTAAACCAGGATCTGAAATTTCTTCATTTTTTGTTGAATTCGTTGATTGATAAACTGCATAATAAGTCCACAAATGAAATTATGAATCAAAGTGTTGAAGAGAAGGTCATGAATTATATGGAGTTACATCCTATGCTAGACAATGTCAGTGTGGCTTGTCGTAATCTGCATTGTAGTCGAAGGCAGCTACAAAGAGTGTTAAAGAAACTTTGTGAGAATAAAAGAATCGTAAGACTTGAAAAGGGGAAATATGTGCTACAATAGTTGTATTATTGGAGTTTGTTTATTGTGAAAAGATGAAGCTGCATCTCTAGCTTGTTTAGATACTTGTAAAGAATTAGGAAACGAGCTTTGCAATTATGATGGAAAATTAGGAAATGCATCTAACTTATTAGCGTTTTTAAAGGGATATGAAAAATTAACATGTCTATTAGGTGATTGATTAGGCTATGCAAGATACGGCAGATGCACATCATTAAGAATTAAGGAGAAAAGCTAATGTGTTAGCGGTTGAAATCTTTACGCAATTACCTTTTAGTGACGTACAAATCATGGAGATTAATAATTTAGAATCTTTTTATGCATCTAAACCCATCTTAGAAAGATATCGTGTATATCTTGAAGAAGTATGTCATTTAAAAGAACCGTAAAGCATATACGGTTCCAGGAATGATATCGGAGCTTGAAAATATAGAAGAAAATACGCACTAACAGCAAAGCAAAAATTGATATTAAAACAATTTGATATGGATGAAAATATATTGACAGAAGCATTGGTGAATTCAGCTACTAATGCTTCTTTTATTTTTAGTTATACAAATTCTGCAAAGTTAAGGTTTTCTTGTACAAAGTTGTAACGGGTGATATAATTTACTAAGTTACAACTAAGTAAGTTATAACTTAGTAAATGGAGATTTTATACATGTTTGTTGGTAGAGAAAGCGAATTAACAAAATTAGAAAGAATGTATTCAACGAATGAATTTCAGTTTGCGGTAATCTATGGGCGTCGAAGAGTTGGAAAAACAACTTTGATTCGTGAATTTTTGAAAAATAAAGAAGTTTATTGTACGTTTCTTTGGAAGGGACACAAAAAGAAAATTTAATTGGATTGTCGCGAGTGGTTTCGAAGAATAATTCAATCGTATATGATTCATTTGAAAGCTTATTTAGTGCGATTGATAAAATGTTAGAAACAAATCAAAAAATAGTTCTTGCGATTGATGAATATCCATATTTAGCTGAAAGCTATCCGCCTATTTCTTCTGTTATTCAAAAGCATATTGATTTATGCTGGAAAGATAAAAATATGTTTTTAATTCTGTGTGGTTCAAGTATGAGTTTTATGGAAAATCAGGTGTTGGGATATAAAAGCCCACTATATGGTCGAAGAAGTGCACAATTTAAAATTAACCCTTTCACATATTTAGAAACGCAAAAAATGCTTGTGAATTATGATAAAGAAAGTCAGGCAATCGCATATGGCATAACAGGAGGAATTCCTGAATATCTTTCAAAAATAGATACTAACAAATCTTTAGATGAGAATATATTAGATTTATTTTTTGATGAAAATGGAACTTTTTTTGAAGAAGCAACTAATCTTTTAAAACAAGAAATGCGAAATCCCGCAAGCTATAATAGTATACTTGGCGCAATTGCTTCGGGGGCTAGTCGTTTAAATGAAATCGCAAATAAAGTGGGTCTAGATACGTCTGCCTGCAGTAGTTTATTGAAATCTTTGATTGAATTAAACATAGTCGAAAAAATATATCCTGTTACTGAAAAAGAATCAAGTCGAAAAACAATATATGAAATAAAAGATACAATGTTTTTGTTTTGGTACAAATTTGTAAGACCAAATTATTCAAATATACAAATGGGTTTGGGCCATATTATATATGGTCAATACGTTAAACCAAAAATATCGGATTATATGGGGTATGTTTTTGAAAAAATGTGTACAGAATATATATATCAAGAACAAGTTTTTCTGACATTACCGTTTATTCCGGAAAAGATTGGCAAGTGGTGGGGGAATGACCCATTAAAAAAAGAGGAAGCAGAAATTGATATAGTAGCCATAAATTCAGATTCGTGCTTATTGTGTGAATGTAAGTGGAGAAATAAAGAATTAGATAGTCGAGTTTTAACTGTTTTAAATAGTCGAAAAGATATTTTTAAATATAAAAATAAGAGTTTAATGGCATTTTCTAAATCTGGCTTTACAGAAGATGCGATTGAATACGCAAAAAATAATGATATTCGATTAGTTTCGTTTGAAATGATGTAGATGTGCTACAATAGACGTATTAATGGAGGTTATTTATTGTGAAGCGTAATGAACAAAAGGTAGAAAATACTTGGAAAACAGAAGATATATTTAAAGATGAAGCTGCATTTCTAGCTTGCTTAGATACTTGTAAAGAATTAGGGAATGAGCTTTGTGCATACGATGGAAAATTAAAGGATGCATCCAATTTATTATCATTTTTAAAGGGATATGAAAAATTAACATGTCTATTAGATGATTGTTTAGGCTATTCTTCTTTGTTGTCCGATCAAGATACGGCGGATGCCCATCATCAAGAATTAAAAGGAAAAGCCAATGCGTTAGCGGTTGAAATTTTTACGAAGCTATCTTTTAGTGATGTACAAATTATGCACATTGAAAATTTAGAATCATTCTATATTTCTGAACCCATCTTAGAAAGATATCGTGTATATCTAGAAGAAGTATGTCGTTTAAAAGAACACGTATTATCTGAAACGGAAGAAAAATTAATGGCATCTAGTTCATTGATGCAAGATACGCCTTATTCGATTTTTGGGATGTTGAACAATGCGGATTTAAAATTTGAAGATGCGATTGATTCAAAAGGAAATAAACACACTTTAACTACAGGTACATTCATCCATATGTTAGAGCAGGAAGATGAAGTGTTAAGAGAGAGTGCGTATCGTAATTTTTATGCTGGATATGGTTCTATGATCCATACTTTAGCCGCTTGTTTAAATGGACAGACAAATCAATTGAAGTTTAATAGTACAGCACGTAAATATGCATCGAGTTTAGAATGTGCAGTCGATGCGAATAATGTTTCACCAAAAGTGTATGAACAATTGATTGAAACAGTACATAAAAATATTCATGTTTTACATAAATATATGCGAGTGCGTAAAGAAGTTATGAAGAAAGATAAACTTCACATGTATGATCTATATGTACCTATGGTCAATGAATGTAACGTTCCTGTATCTTTTGAACAGGCCAAAGAAGATGTCTTACATTCTATTCAATTGTATGGAACAGAATATGCCAAGGTTTATGAAAGAGGATTGAATTCTCGTTGGATCGATGTATATGAAAATGAAGGTAAACGCTCAGGTGCATATTCTAGTGGACAAAGAGTACACCCATTTGTGTTGATGAATTTTGCGAATTCTTTAGATACAGAATTTACTTTAGCTCATGAAATGGGGCATGCGATGCATTCGTATATGTCTACAAAATATCAAGCTCCATTAGATCGTCACTATAAAATATTTGTGGCTGAAGTTGCCAGTACTTGTAATGAAGCTTTATTGATGGATTATTTGCGCAAACAAAATTCAGATCCAAAATTCCAGGCTTATTTGATTAATCACTTTATGGAACAATTTAGAACTACATTGTTTAGACAGTGTATGTTTGCGGAATTTGAAAAAATCATCAATGAAAAGACCGCAAATAATGAAGTTTTGACAAGTGATGCATTGAATCAGATCTATGCGGATTTAAATAAATTCTATTATGGTGAAGATGTGATTGTAGATGATGAAATCAGTATGGAATGGGCTCGTATTCCACATTTCTATATGAACTTCTATGTATACCAATATGCGACAGGATTTAGTGCAGCTATGGCTCTATCACAAAAATTGCTTCATGGAACACAAGCCGATATTGAAGCGTACTTATCTTTCTTAAAAGGAGGATGTACAAAGTCTCCAGTCGAATTATTGCGCATGGCTGGTGTTGATATGGCAAGTCCAAAACCAGTGGAAGATGCGATTGAATTGTTTGATTCTTTAATTGGTGAATTTGAAAGTATTATGAAGTAGAAAGTCATTTGACTTTCTATTTTTTTAGTGCTATTTTTAGTCAGATAAATATTAGTAAAAAATAAATGACTAAAAAGGAGGGCTTATGTTTGTAGGTAGAGAGAATGAGCTTAAGATTTTAAATCGTGTATTTTCATCAAATCGGCAAGAATCTGTATTGATATATGGGCGAAGAAGAATCGGAAAAACAGAATTGATCAAGAAAGCCATCGAAGATTTTGAAGGAGAGTATATTTATTATGAAGCGAAACAAACGACAGAATTATCTAATGTAGATAGTCTTTCTTCGTTGATTTCAGATATGTTGAACTTGCCACGCCTAGGCTTTCAATCTATGGAAGAAGTGTTTGAGTTTCTGTTTTCGTATGCGAAAGACAAAACAATGGTTTTTGTGCTCGATGAATATCCATATTTACGCAGTTGCATGAAAGGGCTAGACAGTATTCTTCAAACTGTGATTGATAAACATTTACATACTTCACATTTGAAACTCATATTATGTGGTTCTTATGTAGATACAATGAAGTCTTTGATTGAACGAGAAAATCCTTTGTATGGTCGATTTACAAGAATTTTAGATATAAAACCAATGGATTACTTTGATTCAAGTCTGTTTTATCCATCCTTTTCAAACGAAGACAAAGTAGCGTTGTATAGTGTATTTGGAGGTATTCCATACTATAATCGTTTAATCGATGAATCGTTAAGTGTAAGAGAAAACATCATTGATTTAATTGATCTTCACTAAAATGGAATTGTTATTGAATTGAAGTCCTATTGTAACTTGAAAAATGAAATCTCAAAA
>ENA-OQIR01000318-OQIR01000318.1-human-gut-metagenome-genome-assembly--contig:-NODE-318-length-22273-cov-2.740901_pt1 | contig 22273 bp, 27 predicted proteins | sample MGYA00242580_ERZ504745 | MGnify/ENA primary metagenome ERZ504745 (study PRJEB26092, sample SAMD00036214) | human gut metagenome | host: Homo sapiens | study: EMG produced TPA metagenomics assembly of...
TGCAAAACCGATCTATAAAACAAAGGGGATCATGGTTCCCGGTATCAAGGAGTTACAGACCGGATACGGATGGGTTGATCTGGATGAGTTTAATGAGAACAAATATACCTTTTCATATCTGTGGGAAGCAATAGGCAAATGCTATCCGGTAAGGGGACGTGCCCTGAAAAAATATCTTAGAAACTGTGCCCTGTACTGCGAAGGGCTCAAGACAACCAAACAGTTTATTGCGATCAGAAGACTGAACTCCCTCCGCAGACTGATCCTTGATAAAAAGGGCCTGCTAAAACTAAGATGGGAAGAAATGCTCAAGATCCTGTACTGGTACTGGTGCTTTGCGATAGATGTGGGATATCAGACAGAAGAGATTGAAAAACAGATCACAGATATTTTCAAGATGAAAGGGATCATCATGCCCATCAGTCTTATCAGAGAAGCAAAAACAGATTCTACCTATAGGATCAGAAATAAAACATTGAATGAAACTTTCGGCCTTGACGATGACAGGTATTTCCATGAACCAAAGGAAAGAGTAACAAGAGCAGATACTTAAAAGGCATGGAAGAGAAGAGGATGGAATTAACGAAAGAGATTACCAGACTTTTCTACAAAGGCTATTCTTCAACAGAAACTGCAAAAATGCTTAACGTATCCATGGCAACTGTTGCCAGAAGAAAAAACGATGCAAAAAAACTTGGCTGGATCCCATTCCGCGGCAAGTTCTTTCAGAGTGCGCTTTCCTGGAAGCTGGAGGCCTGATACGGTTTTAAAATAGTCAGAATAATTATTTTTGAGCAGACCTTTTCTACAAGGTCTTATTTGCGTATAAAGAATCCATCACCGGAACACTAAATATTCTGAAATCTTATAAAAAAATATTCTTAAATCTAATTTTTTCAAAATCCATCAAAAAAAACAGCAGTCATATAACGCATCATACTTAATTTTATAACACTGTCCCGGTCAATCATCATAAAGGTAAAAACCATGTCCCGGAGACATCCAAAATAACAGCCAAAATATATACGCACAATTTCATATTTTGTATTTGCTAATTAATAAATTGTCGCAATATCAAGCCTAATTGTATATAGTTTTCAGATGTTACACCAGCCTGAACATGTTGATTATTTTTAAGTTCTTCTTTTGCGAAAGTCCTAACGTTCGTCGTCCCCCATCGGGCATTGCCGCGGAGCACGTTCATTCGCCCCACCAGGTTAAGCTCTCTGAGTTGTAGTGTAGCTTAAAATTCCAGCTGCAGATGTCCTGAAAGCTGACGAGGCAGGGCTGTTGGTTTGAGTAATTCGCTGTCGCATCCTCGTGACTTTAGTCGTGAGTGAGACAGTGTCTTCTTTTAAATGCACAAAAGTATCGTTTACGACATTTTATTTCTTTATATTTCGGGGTAGAGAAATTTTTTATTTCAAGCATTTTTTTCGCAAAAAACGTCTCATTTCTAATTTTTTCATCATATTAAATGCATCAGTAATTTACAGAAAGGAGATGTACGACATGGCAAATTCAAACAGGAAAAAAGCCCGCAAATTACAGGAAGCCAAGCAGACGAAAAAGGCTGAATCTGCGAAAAAAGCAAAATTTGTTAAGCAGGCAAAGGCTGAGACGGAGAAACCGATAAAATATACAGTTACAGCAGAACAGCTTGATGATGGGACTTTTAAGTTTCAGTGTGGCAGGAATACATTCAATATCACTAAACAAAAAAATAAAGCATTAGAGCCTTACGGGAAATACATACATAATTACGGAGTTCTTTTAGAGCTGATTCCCGGCGACAAACAGGCTGCGATCAACCAGCAGATAGGAAATGCCAGGGTCGTACACAATGATTACCTTTCCAAACGCATTGATTATTATAACGAAAATAAGAAAACGTTAACTGTTACACAGTATAAAAAAGAGTATCTGCCGGCATTAAAGGAAGAAAAGGAATACCTCAAGGATACAGATAAATTCGTTTATGAAAATGCCTGCCACAATGTGGATGATGCATACAACAGATTTTTTAAGGGGTTGTCCGGATTTCCAAAGTATGCCTCCAGAACGAAACCAAACGGGAACAGTTATACCACGAATTTTACAAACAACAATATTGAGCTGAAAATGATCGACGGCATCCCGTATGTCAAACTTCCAAAAATCGGGAATGTCAGATTCATTCTTCCAAGAGGTAAGACGCTGATAGACATACAGCCGCAGGAAGTGTCAATCAAAGGGGCAACCGTAAGCAGGGAGCCAGATGGCTCATACCGCATTTCCCTCCGAATGGAGAGTGTGATTGACAAGCCTGTATTCCCAACCGTTATCAACGCCAGGGAGATCGTCTCTGTTGACCTTGGACTGAAAGAATTTGGCGTTTTTGGGAACCTGGAAGAATCAGTCCCTGTTCCAAACCCGAGATGGATTCAGGTTCATGCAAAAAGATTACGGAGATTCCAGCAGAGTTTATCCAGAAAGCAGTACGACCAAAACACCCACAGGGGTTCGAAGAACTGGGAGAAGGCACGTGCGAAGGTGGCAAAGGAGCAGCGTAAGACTGCTGACCAGAGAAGGGATTTCCATCACAAGCTTTCAAGAGCGATTGCAGATAATTATGTTGCGTTCATATGCGAAGACCTTGCTGTGAAAAATATGATGCAGAACAGGCATCTGTCAAAATCAATCGCGTCTGTCGGCTGGTCCCAGTTTTTAACAATGGTGCAGTATAAGATGGAACGCGCTGGTAAGTATTTCAGGAAAATCAGCAGATGGTATCCATCCTCACAGACCTGTGGCTGCTGCGGGTATAAGAATACGGATGTTAAGGATCTGGGTGTCAGGAAATGGATATGCCCGAAATGTGGAACCTGGCATGACCGTGACGTCAATGCCCAGCAGAACATATATAAGCTTGGAGCGAAAATGCTCCAGGATGAAGGGATACAGATTGCTGGTCTCCCTGTAACAAATAAACACTCAAACTGATCCTTCAGAAATAACTGTTAACCAAGCAACGGGTAAAACCGGTCACATATAAACAAGCACTCCGGAAACGGAAATAACCAGACAACAAAGCAGCGGTACCTCGGGGAAGTGTGGGAGCCGTGGTGAAAGTCCACTTATAAAGCCTGCACCGCAGTAGGACTGGCATCACAAGGGTGCATGTCAGAGAGCCTGGGTAAGACACGGCCGAAAGGCAATGCACCGGGCAGATGAAGCAGGAAAGAAGATAGAAGGGAAGGCGTAACCGGATCGCAAGATTATAAAAGCCTGCCGGACTATCGGAAGCTCGTGACTTTAGTCATGAGTTCTTCACTGTCAGATTTCGGCTGCGGAAGGTTATGCTGCAGACGAAAGACTGTCTCCCGGGATTCTGCGTTACTGGCCGCTGAAGTCTATGAGACGTCCTTAAAGTCAAAAGAGAGACTCTGTCGTCTGTGTGATACTCTTTGGCTACGGATATGCTTTGGAGATACTGCGGATGGTTCAGGTAACATGGACTGACTGTATCCCACTCCGCGGATATATATGGGGAGATACCTTAACTCTGAAAGAAAGACAGATGTGGAAGTTATGGTGTGTAGTACTGTATGTGTAATAATCCGCTATTAGTGTGTTAGCTTAATGACATGAACGGTTGATTTGATATCTCTGGTTCTTCTGTTTGAACTGAGGTCAGCATGGATTCCGTCGGTTCCTTACAGTGTAAGGGATTTCGACTGTAGAATGGCTGCGGATAGAAGAGGTGGAGTATCTTAAGGGTGTTGGCTTTAAGATGGATCCTAGGTGTGTAGATGTTTGACGGTCAGTAATTGGATGATCGGTGGCTGCTGCCTGTCAATTGTGATTGCATACAATCTGCGGATGGGAATGATTTTAAACCCAGATGAAGACATGAAAAACCATGTGTCGTACAAAAAGTGAATTCGAATTCACTTTTTCCAGAGACGGCGAAGGACTGTCGACTATTCTGTAATCCTTGATGTGAGCTGCAAAGGAGGGGGATTTCCTCTCCGCGGATAGAGAGTGACTTGAGGTGCTTTATACATCCAATGACATACTGCGGAACAACTTCCTGGTAAGGAGTCCCTCTGCCAGAGACCTGAAAGAAAAGAATTATCTGCAAAGACAAAGACGCCCTGATCGTCTGGCGTATGGACGATACAGAAGCGGTCCTTAACGGTTTCGTCTGGCACACCTGGAGGAAGAATGACTGGAGCTCTTTTGGCGACCCCTACAGCCAGAGGTCGGTATGCTGCCATTTTCCTTCGGGTTTCGGGGAGTATATCGGATAACTGTAAATTGAGCTGAATCAGGGCTTTGTGGGATTCGACACACAGAATCCCAATCCGACGTCAGATTTCCGAAAAAGCTCGTTTTTCTTATATAAATATTCCAGTTAAAATTTCCATTAATCGCCTTCCTAATGGTATAAGAAAAGCACCTCGGGAGAGATGCTTTCGCTTAATGTCTGAATGATTCCTTTAAAAACGCAACGCAAATAAGGGAAATAAAACTTAAAGGGGGATTACTTTAATCTGAAATAACAGGTTCCTTTACCCTTACCTTCTTTTTGTATTTCACCTAATGCGATAAGATCTCTGAATGCTTTTTCTATAGAACTGTTACTAAGTGTAGGGCAGAGTTCCCGAATATCCTGTTTATTGAAACGTCCTATTTTATACATGCTGGCTTGTCTTACCATCTCAAGAGCAGGAAGCTTCGTTTCGACGAGAGAGAAGCGATCCTCAAAATCTTTGTAAGCTGCAAGAATGGTTCCAAGCAAATATTTAATAAAAGGAACAACATCCTCAGTACCTTCATGCCATCCGTGTTGTGCCTGAGAAAGTGCACTATAATAGAGATCTTTATTCCTGGCAATTTTGGCTTCCAGAGAAATATACTTTCCCACATAAAAGCCGTTTCTGTATAGAAGTAATGTGGTGAGCAGACGGCTCATTCTGCCATTACCATCATTAAATGGATGGATACACAGAAAATCATGGATGAAAATAGGAATAACAATTAGAGGTTCTACCTCCATATTTCCGATCACACGATTATACTCCTGACAGATTTTATCCAATGCCTCTGGTGTTTCAAATGGGGATAGCGGGGTAAATAATGTCTCTACATGTCCATCCGGATAGGTTGCACTTATATAATTTTGTACACCTTTAGTTCTGCCACCCATAGGATTATTCATATGGCTATATAAAATCTTATGAAGCTGCAAGATATAGTTTTGAGAAATAGGAATAGCATCAAACTATCGTGGATAATATTAAGCACATCGCGATAGCCAGCAATTTCTTGTTCATCACGATTTTTTGGAGTTGTCTTTTCTTCCACGAGTTGTTTGATACGAGTACTTGTAGTGATAATGCCTTCAATGGCATTAGATGCTTCGGTACTTTGTATCTTTGCTATTTCTACAAGCTTCTCCAATTCCTGTGGCTTTTGCTTAAGAAACATCTCTTGTTTTCCTGCTTCTTTATATATTGCGGCAATCAAACCAAGAATATCTGAATCCCACTTTTGATTTCTGATTTCAGAATAATTAAAATTTCTCATTCCCTCACCTCTCTTTTATTCCCTTATAATATATACCAAAATAAGGTAATAGACAATACGTTACGAGAAAATCCCCTTAATATTATCTGCAATTAAAGGGAAAGCATACATAGAACAGATAAATTATTCTGCCATTGTATACGGAAGCATCAGTATCATTGCCACAGTAAATCGTGCAATCAAGTCCAATAATGGTGGCAATCGTACCATCAATCTTTTCTGCAGATTTCTCTTTGTCGGCCTTAATATTTCCGACCGGGTATGTGTCGTTCCTTGTAAGAGTAGGAATGGTGTCATATCTTTCTATGGACTTCCCATAGAGGTATTTGACACCATTCCTGAAAGTGCCTCGAAACTCTTGATTTTACTGGCGTTTTTAGAATTTGTAATTTCCAGCACATTTGACGATTTTTTTAAAATGTCGTCATTCTTTGACACCAAATCAGAGAGTTTTCTCCTTGTGCATCTAAGATAATTTCTGCTCAGATACAGGGAGGTTCTCTGGGTATCCGCGGATACGGTCAGATAAAGTGTAGAAATCTGATCCATCCGTATGATCAGTTCGACAATATTACAAAGACAGGCGTAATCCTCTGATCCCGTACATCCCCAAAAAAATTGCAGGTGCCCTGGAAACTGCCTGCTTTGTTTTTAATACAGACCATGTTCTTCATACTTAAGTTGTATCAAAAAAAACGAAGGGAGAATTGATTATGAAGATCAAAAAACGAAGCGGAGAGTTTAGAGGAAAGAACTGGTGTGCAGCTGCCAGAGAATGGGATGAACTGAAACTGGAAAGCCCAAAGAACACCTTTTACGATAATGCAATCATCGTAAAGGAGATCATCAAAGGGTTCTTTCAAGGAAAGTATGAGATCTCGGACTTCTCTGACCTGGTAAGCCAGGGAGTGGAGGATGACTACGTTACAGAGAAAACAGGCGAGCTGAGAAGACATCAGCTTGTCAGATGTCTGGAGCGTTATTGTAAATGTGAATTCCGTCATCCTTATATTCCATCTGGACAGAAAGAACTGGAGATAGGAGATTATCTGGTCTCAGTAAAACCGGATGCTATCTTTGATGACGGATGCTCACTGGAAGTCGTCCTGTACCGAGCGGGAAAACCAACGATAACCCAGAATGGAAAGAAAAGGGATGGTTCCGCAGCGAAATGTCTGGAACTGTATTTTCTCTTGCAGTATGGCAGATCCCTGTTAAAGGACGGGGAGACAAAAACCGTCAAAGCCAGTTACTATTTCCTGCGGAAAAGTACGGACCGGTCATCAATGACCAACGCCTACTGGGATCCGGTTTATTTCGGAGAGACTGGTGGAAACGTGGTCAGCATTGAAGACCTCTATACCGGCGGGAAAAATACAGTAACCGGCCTTGATGCCGAGTATCTGAAACTTTTGGAAGAGTATACGGTCGGACAGGAGTGTACGGAGGAGGACTGTGAAAAGTGCCAATGGAATGCTTCCTGTCATTACGTGGAACTTCCCAAACGTTATGAGCTTAAGACGGGTTCAGGCAAAAAGGGGAAGATCATCCCGACAGATGCCCAGCAGAAAGTCATTGATTTCCGCAGAGGTGTGTGCAGGGTCAATGCAACTGCCGGTTCCGGAAAGACCGAGTGTATGACGGAACGCGGGGCAAGGATGTTCGAAGAAGGGATAAAACCTTCCGAGGTATTGTTTATTACCTTCACGGATGCCGGAGCTAATGAGATGAAAGCCAGGATCGCTAAAAAATGCGAGACGCGCGGACTCCATGTCAGCGGCGATGACATCCAGGCGATGACGTTCAATACTTTTGCGTACCGCATCGTGAAGGATAACTTTGAGGACTGTGGTTTTACCACAAAACCGATGGTGGTGGATGATATTCGTAATTCAGTGATCATCACCCAGCTGCTGGATGAAAATCCGGTGGCAGGACTGGATTACCTGAATTATGACGTAAACTCCCCGAACTGTTTAGGGGCACTGGCGTGTGCTAAAAAAACTTTTGAGACGATCAAGGAAACCCAGTATTATGATCTGGACCTGCTTAAAGATGCAGCCTCCGAAAAAGGGTTTTTCCGTTTCGTCGGTTCCACAGGGCTTTCAGCTCTGCTGTCCCTGTATGAGGACTACGATAAGCGTCTGAAGGAAGAAAATCTTTTACAGTTTGCAGATCAGGAACCCCTGATGCTTGGTTTTCTGGATGGACATCCGGATTATCTTGATGAGCTGGGATACCGGCATATCATCGTCGACGAGTTCCAGGATTCCAACGATACGCAGCTGGAGATCATCCGCAGACTGATATCCACAAAGTGTTTCGAGTCCCTGATGGTTGTCGGGGATGACAGCCAGAGCATTTACGGATTCCGAAATACCACGCCGGAAAACATCCTTCATTTCTTTGAGAAGATCGGGAAAGTAGGAGAGGACCTGTACCTGACGGAAAACCGACGTTCCACACCGGAGATCCTGGAGCTGGCCAATAAGATCAATGCATTAAATAAAGATCGTGTGGACAAGGATATGATACCGGTAAGGGAATCCGGGAAAAAACCAGTGGTAAGGGGCTTCCATGACAAGAAGACGGAGTACCGCTATATCGCGGAACGGATCAAGGATCTGATCGATTCAGGGTATCAGCCGGAAGACATCGCCTTCATTGCCTTTAAGAAAACGGAGCTTGTTGCCCTGGGTGCCGAGCTTACACAGGCCGGGATCCCATGGGTCATGATGAGCCCGCTCCCGTATATGGAGAATGCAAATGTCAAAGCAGCATTAAGTCTCGCCGAAGCGTTCTACCAGCCGGAATCAGACCTGCTGTACTTCAACTACCTGGTAGCGAGGTACCACGGCGACATCTTCCAAAAGAAGAGCATGACCGAGCTGCGTCTGGAAGTGGATGAGATGAAGAAAACCTTCATGAGCATTGACCAGCTGGAGATCCCATACCAGAGGGTATTGTTCCACAAATTCCTGGATGCCTTAAAAGAGGAGGATGAGATCTATCAGGCTTTTCTGGACCTTGTTTATGCCAATGAGGACCTGCAGTCCGAGCTGGAATACATCCGTAATTTTTCCATTTATGGGAAAACGCCGGAAAGAAGATGGAACAGAAGTACCAGGGTGTAGTTTTGACGACCGCACATTCTTCTAAGGGCCTGGAATGGAAAGCAGTGTTTAACAGTATCAGCGGTTATGATTCTGCGTCATTGCATACCTCAGGACCTAAACATCAGAAAAAGGTGGAAGAAGCCCGTCGTCTGTTATTCGTGTCCATGACACGTGCAAGGACCTGCTTTACATTACCGGACAGTATGTGGCATACGGTCCGAAAGATGACCGCACATACAACCAGTTCCTCAGGGAAGTGTTTGAGGCGGAAGATATCCCGTACTGCCCAGTCGATCCGAACGAAGGCTGAAGGCACAGGAAAGGAAAAAACGTGCCGCAACAAGGAGGAGTTCCCGTGAGGCAGGCTCCCATGAGATGACGGATGCCCAGAAAGCGGAATACAACCGCCAGGTTAAGGGGGCTTCCCAGTTGTCCATCTTTGATGCCCTCGACTCGTATTTGAAAAATCAGGCTGCCCATGACTGATCTCATGGGCTTCACAGGTTGTACCTTTGCAGGTACAGCCTTTTTTTCATATTAAATGGTAAGGCCGGGGTTCATCCTGCCATCCAAAAAGTGAATTCGAATTCACTTTTTTCGACTAAAAGGAGGGTTTTATATGTTTGACAGAACAGACGACTATGAAGAGAAGATCAAACCGATCTTAAAAGAGCTGAACCGGATGTGCGTGATCTGCGGTATCCCTTATTTTGCTGCATTCTGCGTAAAGGATATGGATGGGAAGACATCCTACAGGAATGTTCTTTACAGTGCCAGCAATATGTCTACAGTATTGTCTGATGACCAGCTATGTAAACACATCAATGTTGCAAACGGGTTCGATACCGTCCTGCATCAGCCGGAATTGGATTTCAGCGTATTTGACGACCTGGACGATCCGGAGCTGGAGATAGATAAATGAATATCTATATCATGGACAGCATGTACTTTGACAGCGTGGAAAAGCTTCTTCCTGCAGAATTTGCCAAAGGGTACAAAATACTGTTGTTTTATGAAAAAGGCAGGAAACTTCCGGACATTGTGTTTGAGTACATCAGTAAAGGCTGGATCATCTTAAGGATGCTCCCGAAAAAAATGGCTGACTGTATCCCTCTGATCACGTTCGAGATCGGGGTGCAGCACTCCGTCAACCCAAAAGATAAATTTATCCTCTGGGGGGACGCTTCCCTCACCGGTGTTTTTAAGGATTTTCTTTATATGATGACTCTGCTTCCTCCTATATGGGTATCCGTAATATCCTCAGGGATCAGACAGAGGTAAAGGAGAAGTTCCCGGAAGAACCAAAGACAGGTGGAAAGAAATCTCCTGGAGGAAAAAAGAAGCAGCCAAAAAGCCTGAACCGAAAAACTGCGAGTCTCCCAGAAAGAAAGGAAAGCGTCCGGATAAAGCAACTGTCCCCATAGCTGCGGACATGGATACGTTCTCGGATATGACCATGGATATGCTGGCCATGTTGGAAGTGGAAGATGGTGCAGTGCTTGACAAACCGGCAGTCCCGCCAAAGGAAAAAACGCCCAAAAAAGGATCAGACCGTCCTGCTGACAAAAAAAGGCCTGTCTCTTCAGAAAGCAAGGTGAAGCCGGAGCCACCAAAGCCAGACAAAAAACAGGATAAGGCAGAGGGAAAGCCTAAAAATACCAATGACAAGTTGAGTATGGAAAACAAAAAATACGCCGGCAAAGAGGAGAAAACAAAAGGACAGCCTGACAGCCATAACAAAAACACAGAGGATAAAAAGAAAGAGCCAGAAAAGCAGCTGCCTGCCACAGAAAAAGGAAAGACAAAAAAAGCAGACTCTGCCGGCAGTGATCTGGAAGGAGTATTGGGGGAGTTTCTGCGGAAGGAGTGTTTTAAAAACTTCAAAGTAACGGATGATGAAGTGCGCAGCGTGATCCTGTCCCTTCTTGTTTCCGTAGATGCATCCAGTATCCGGTCTGGGATGCATCTATATAAAGAACAGTTAGAACAGTTTTTATCCGAAAACCGGGCAAAGGTACTTTATGACAAAACCGTTCCTTCATTTAAAACTTTCGTGGATTACTTTGGACCAAAGAAAGATGCTTAGTATTACTCTGGAGAAAGAGGTGGTCTTTACCGCCTCTTTTTGTACCTTTTTGTCATATTACGTACGGACAGTTAAAACGCTGTCCGTTCTAAAACTTTTTTCCTTTCGTTTTAAGGCATCCGCGGAGAGTAAAACAGACCGTGGATGTCCTTTATTATGCGTCTTATCAGGCTTATCATTGTGTTTCTTCCCCTTATACACTACTTTACATCGTACAAAAAAGTGAATTCGAATTCACTTTTCAGGTACTTCTATTATCTGGACTTCTGAGTCTCAGTGTCTTTTAACCCCTTTTTTCGTTTTTTTCATTTTTTTTCATTTTACAAGTGCTCAACAGATATCGGGATGCCGGTGTGGGCAAGAACCGGTATCCCTTCCTGTTGAAATATTTTGAAAGGAGAATTTTAGAAATGAATTTTTATCTTCAATGAAGGTTTCCGCGGAACTCACCTGCGGAAATTAGTGCTCAAGAAAAATGAGATGGAAGAGAAAAGAAGAAAAACCATGCTTGTCTGCGGAAAGGCGATCAGCATCATGACCATGGCATGTATGTTCATCATGATGTCAGGAATGATGACCTTTGCAGCCGGAAGTAGCAGTTCAGCTTCCAGTTTGATCAGCAATATTGTTGCCATCATCCTTGCCATGTTCAGATGGGTGGGCGTTGTCCTCTTAGTATGGGGCGTTGCACAGTTCATTATGGCTATCAAGAGAACAGATGCTGAATCCAAATCTGATGCTATTCAGACTATCATTTGTGCTATCGTGCTGATCTCTCTGAAAACTGTTATCCAAAATCTCGGAATCGACGGGCTTGAAGTTAAGGATGCAAATATTTAACAGGAGGGCCAGTAATTGCTAGTAACACTATTAAGTTGGATCGTTGAAATATACAATGGACTGTTTACTTCTACTAGCGTTCTTAAGACTTTCACAACATATGATGAACTCTTCTCAAAAATCATGAAGGATAGCCGGTTTACAAATATCGTTGCAGTTATCACGACCGTCGGCGTATCCATCATGATCCTTTACTTCCTTATCGATATGGCAGATAAGCTTCCAGTAAAAATATCAAATTATGAATATTTTATCAAGACTTTTATAAAACTTGCGCTTGCATACATGCTGATCACAAACAGCATGACCATCATCCAGTACATGGTAAGTGCGGGCTCGGCCCTTGCGAAGGAACTGAGTGCCACGGAGGGTGGAAACTCTTTCTTTGCGGATCCCGCTAAGGTTTCCATGCTGAAAAAGGATTAAAGAAAGTTGGCATCATCGACTCTGTCGGTTACCTGCTCAAGATCCTCATTTCGTATCTGGTAGTAATGGTCTCAAACATTTCGGTCATGTTTATCGCTATCTCAAGGATCGTGGAGCTCTCCGTCAGGGCAATGTTTGCCCCGGTGGGAGTTGCTGATCTCTTTGGTGATGGAAACCATGCGGCAGGGATCCGTTATTTGAAAAAGATCTTTGCTCTTGCCCTTCAATTCGCATTGGCTGTCATCATCACAGACTGTGTTGCCCTTCTGATCCAGTGGAAGGTCGGGCCGGATGCAGTTAAGGCAATAAGTGACCTGAAGGCAGCAACCGGAAACTCGTTTTCCAAAAAGGAAACGATCGCTTTTCTGGATGCGATCACCGGTTCTGGTAAGTTTGGCTCCACATGGCTGACCTGTCTTGGACTGACTGTCACAAAGATCGGTCTCTTGTTCAAGTCCATGAGTATCGCCAACGACGTTGCCGGTGTTTAAGGAAATCAAAGGCATGAGGGATCTTTAGATCCTGGCAGCCTTTCTATATGCAAGGAGGAATGTTCCATGATAGAAGTCCCTATCCCAAAAGATATTACAAAGGTGAAAACAACCCTCATCGGCCCATTCTCTACAAGGATGGTGGTGTGCGGCCTGATCGCGGCAGCAGTTGATTTTACGGCGCTGACGCTCGTAAATGCCATCATGCCGGGACTGTCTTTAAATACAAAGATTGGGATCGGAGTAATACTGGCAGTGCCCATTATGGCATTTGCGGTCGTGACCCCATACGATATGCCGCTGGAAAAATTTTTAAAGAACGCTTTTGTTCTTAACTATATCGCTCCAAAGGTAAGGACATACCAGATCGAGAATTTTTATAACAGCCAGGAAGAGGAAGCAGAGAAAGCAAAAACAGAAAAAAATTTTAAACAGAAAGTCTTCAGTGCATCCGTATTGAGGAAACATCCTGATTACGTGATGTACCAGTAGGAGGTTATATGAGTATTCTTAACACAATAACAAAAGCCTTAGGGTTGGACAATACGAAGAAAACTCCTAAAGAACCTACAAGGATCCCAAAGACTGTGCAGGATTCCATCCCATACCTTGGAGCGTATGAGAACGGGATCATACAGGTTTCTGCGAGAGGGTATTCTAGGATGTATGCCCTCTCTGATATTAACTTCTCCATTGAATCCATGGATGAGCAGAGAGCGATCTTTGGTAAATATTCGGAGTTTATTGGAAGCTTTGGACCTGAAGTACAGATGCAGGTCGTTGTCCATAATAAAAGCATCAGCAGTTCGGAGTTTGAGCAGAATGTGCTGATCGGAATGAAAAATGATTCCCTGAATGAATACAGGGAAGAAATGAACAATATGCTGATCGACAAGATGGCTGTTGCAAGGAACAATATCATACATAATAAGTATCTGGTTGTATATATAGAGGCAGACGATATCGAGGCAGCAAAGAACACGTTTTCCCGATTGGATTCTTCTATCTCATCGGGATTAAAGAAACTGATAGGTACAGACGTGGCTCCATGTTCCATCAGGGAACGTCTTTCAAACCTTTACGATATCTACCATGTGGATTCCGATATCCCGTTTTATCAGAAATTAAAGATGAGGGATGGACGGATCTCTGAGACCTTTAATCTTAAAGAACTTAAAAAACGGGGCCTTACCACGAAGGATGCGATCGCTCCTATGAGCATGGTCTTTGAACATGACTATATCCGGATCGATGATAAATATGCAAGGTCTTTAACACTGAGGAACCTTCCGTCCTATCTCAGAGGAGATATCCTGGCGGAGATGTCCAACCAGCCGTTTAACATGCTCACATCCATAATTTACCGCTCCCTGGCGCAGGGGGATGCCATTAAACTGGTAAAAATAAGACAGTGGATATCAACCAGAACGTGGTAGAACAGCAGAAAAAAGCAAGCAAGAACGGTTACTCCTCGGATCTGATCTCCCCGGAGATCAGAAACTCCCAGCGTGAAGTGGAACAGATCATGGAGGATCTTACGCAGGATAACCAGAAACTATTCATGACCACGATCACCATGACTGTTTTTGCAGACACTAAAGAGCAGCTGGATAAGTATACGGAGATCGTCAAAGCTACCGCGGAACGGTTTGTCTGCCAGGCAGATGTTTTATCAGAACAGCAGGAGCTGGGTTTTGATACCTGTCTGCCATTATGCTACAACAGGGTCAAGATGGAGCGCATGTTAAATACTACGGGTGCGGCGATCTTCCTTCCGTTCTCCGTAAAAGAACTGATGCAGAAAGGCGGTCTGTACTATGGCCTGAATGCAGTATCCCATCAGCTTATCCTGTATGACAGAAAGAGTGCAAAGAACGGTAATGGCGTTATCCTTGGAACCTCAGGTTCAGGTAAATCCTTCAGTGCAAAAAGGGAAATGGTTTCGGTGCTTTTGAACACCGACGATGACATCATCGTTATCGACCCTGAGAATGAGTACAGCCCGTTAGCAGTGCTGTTCCATGGTTCCGTCATCCGTATTGCCCCCGGTTCCAACGTATACTTGAACCCGATGGACATGAGTCTGGATTATGCGGAAAAGGATGATCCGATCACGCTGAAAGCAGACTTCATTGCTTCCATTTGTGAGGCAGCGCTTGGTTCCAGGTACGAGCTTTCCCCAACTCAGCGTTCCGTTATCGACCGCTGTACCAAGAACGTTTATATGGAATACGTGGAAGGTTTACGTGCAAGGGGACTTAATTACGATGCGGATACCGTACCGACACTGAGGGATCTGTATGATGAGCTGAAACAGCAGCCGCAGCCGGAAGCCCAGAACCTTGCGCTTGCGCTGGAACGTTTTGCGGTAGGTACCCAGGACACCTTTGCACACAAGACCAATGTAAACATCATCAACCGTTTTACGGTCTACAATATCAAGGATATCGGTTCCGGACTTAAGAACATGGGCCTTCAGATCTGTCTTGACAATGTATGGAACCGTATGATCGAGAACCACAAGAAAGGAAAGTACACCTGGCTTTTCTGTGACGAGTTCCATCTGCTTACGCAGACAGAGACTTCTGCCAAATATACCAAGCAGATCTGGAAACGTGCACGTAAGTGGAATGGTATCCCGACCGGTATCACACAGCAGGCAGAGGATATGTTAAAGTCCTCCGAAGCAAGGGCGATCATCAATAACTCGGATTTCATGATGATGTTAAACCTTGATCCTTACGGACGTATGCAGCTCCAGCAGATGTTCGGTATCAGCAACACAGAGATCGAATATGTCACAAGCGCCGATTCCGGACAAGGACTGCTCTACAATGGTTCGGACATCATTCCGTTCAAGGATGAGTTCCCGACGGATACCAAACTTTACAAGGCGATGACCACGAAGCCTGATGAGGTAGTCCTTGAAAATGCAGGGTGATTGGAAAAACAGGACTTTGTTCCTGTTTTTTCTTCATATTAACGAAAAAAGGAGGTATAGTTGATGCATTATGATGATGAACTTTTTGATGAAGAAAAAGAGATCTCTATAGATGAACTGGTAGAAGCTTTATCCGGAGAAGACGAAGACGGGGATCCGAAGAGCGTTGTGGAGTGCAGTCTGTATAAGGTTGAGACCACTGAGGATGGAACCCTGGAAAAAATCAACGAGATGACAAGCTTTACGGCTGCCCCCGGTGTTTTTGTAAACAGGATCAGCTTTACGGGACCGTTTGTCATGGTGGAGCTTGATTTCCAGCATGAACAGAACATGTGGCTTAGAAGGATCATGGAAGTCCTTGATGAGTTCCATTCACATGCAGACAAGGGGAATATGCTGTTCACCCTTACGATCACAAATATCGAATGCGCAGTGGATTATTACCTGACACTCAGCAATCCGGCAGCTTATTTAAAAGGCCTTTCAAAAGACAACCGTCCGGTCATCGTCCAGCTGGTATTTGCAGCAGACCTTGTAAATGCGGTTGCGTGTGATTTCGACCTGGAAGAGATCAAGGCGGAAGCACTCCGTGAGATGGAATCTGATGAAAAATCCCAGCTTGAAGATGAAGCTATGAATGAGAGCGTCATGGCCATGATCAATGAAGGCACTCCTATGGATGAGAATTATTTCCTGAACCAGAATCATGTGGAAGAGCCGTCGAATAAACACCGTATCCGTTCTACAGAACATACAGATCTTTCCAACGTGCGCCGTTCCGAGCTGGATCTTGATAAGACAGGCATCCGCGGAAAAGAATAGGAGGCATTTATGAAAAGACTATCTGTTTTTCTGATGGCTGCCGCATTAGGTGTCAGTTCCCTCAGCTGTCCGGCATCCGTTTTTGCCAGAAACCCCGTAGTCCAGAACGGGGTGGGGCAGATAACTTTACTATAAAAACAACCTTCAGTGACGGGCTGGATGCAGGTTCCCTGGACGTGTACCGGATCTTCTTCCGGCTTCTGGATGAGGACAGCCGTATGGGACACATCGATGTGGATGCCAACGACACGAAGCTTTCCGCAAGGGTTGTCCCGGGGGATTATCAGGTCATCCGTATCAAATATATCGGCAGCAGCAAGGAACTGAAAAAAGAGCCTGCCGCAACAAAGACATTCTTTCGTGTGTATAACGACCAGGTCACGACCGTTCCGCTCGCCATCGGACAGGAAGCAGTGGATAAACTAACGGACAAGATCGGGGTAGGGGAGCTTTATAAGGAAGTGGACGTAAACAGTACCATAGAGGATACGTCAAATGAAAATGATGTGACCTTAAATTCCCCTTATGTGGACAAAGGCGTATTCGATGATGACACCGTCCGGGAATCTTATCTGCAGGATCTTACAAACAACGGGTATCTCGATGCAGACGGAAACCTTACCGACAGTGGAAAAAGGATCCAGGATGCCCTTGAGCAAAAAGGGATGAAATATGAAACCGCCCGTCAGGAGGCGATCCTCAACGGAATGTCTCTGGAAGAATATTTAGGCCTTACAGACAAAGACAGTAAGGAATCTAAAAAGGGTGAAAGGGAAGACAGCTCTTCGGGAAGCACCCAGGCAGAAGCATCCGCAAGCGATGCAGAGGAAACCCGGTTTGACGAGGAAAGCAATAAGCCTAAGGAAAAGACAGCAAAAGACCGTTTTGTCAGCAGTCTGGTGTCTATCTGTATTCTTGGAGTTCTTGCGTTCGGGGTATTTATCTACCTCAAAAAAAGATACTAGATTTTTTTTAAATCTCGTGTATAATAAGGATAGGCAGTGCATCCGGGATACACTCCTTTCGTATACGTGTCAATTCCCGGATGTCTGTTTTGGCGGATAGTTTTTCCGCAATTTCATACGCACCGGATTAATCATCCAATCGGAAACATCTGCGGCCTTTTGATCATCACCGCGGATGTTTCTTTTTTGTTCCGTATGGATTGCCAGAAAATATACGGGAGTTGCACAAGATCAGGATTTTTTGTCATATTAAGAATGGACGGATAAGTCCACGCCACACCTCGCTTTAACCCCCTACAGTTTCATATAGATCCTGCAGGGGGTATTTTTTTTGCTCAAAAAAAAGGGAGGATAAACCTCCGCTTTTCTTATGCCATTTTCTTAAGTGTTGCATTGTTGTAATGGGCATCGTCGTCTAAGAACCCGCCGTTGCTTCCGGTGAGGCAGTTTTCGATAGATATGTATTTCACATAGCTGCTTTTGTAATACCGTATATGGAAGCATGGCAATTGTCAGACCAGCACTGCCAAGATCTTTTTTGATCTTCTTAGCATAATATTTCCTTGAAATTTTTCTGATAATGTGCAGAATTTAACAAATTATGAAAATCGTTTTTTTGCATATTGTGGGAAAAAGAAAGGAGGAAGATAATGGGAAGTCTGAAGGTGCGGGAAAAGAAGAAATTCCCGGTCTTTACATTATTTTTTTGATCCTGCTGTGTGCGGCAGGGTTTATGTTTTATATGGCATTTAAGGAACAGGTGCCATACTGGATCTCGGATTACAAGAGTAAACAGGTACAGGAAGGGTACACGGATTTTGCGGACTCCGCGGATGGAACCCTTCCCTACGATTTTACGGACAGGAAAACGGTAGCAAAAGCTTCCGATAAGAAAAAATCATCGGAAAAGAAGTCCCAAAATATCCCACAGGACTGGAATGGGGTTGACTGGAATGGACTAAAAAAGATGAACCCGGATATCATTGGCTGGATCCGTATCCCAGACCTTGCTGTAAACTATGCGATTTTGAAGGGTACCGCGGATAATTATTATCTGTATCATCACATGGACGGTTCCTACAATATCCTCGGGTCCATCTTTGCGGAAAAGGGGACGAGTGAAGACCTCGATGATGCGCATATCATCCTGTACGGACACAACATGGCAAGCGGACAGATGTTTGGACAGTTATCCAATTATACGGATACGGGCTTTTGGAAGAAGCATTCCTATATGTATATCTATACCCCTGAGGAGACAAGAACGTATGCAATATATGATGTTTATAACTGTCTTGATAATGACAGGACGTACACCATCGGTTTTACCCTTGGCTCAAAGGATTTCCGGAATGGGTAAAGTATTCTATCAAAAAAGGCTATTATTCCACAGAGTTTAAGCTACGGGAGATGAACAGATCATCACGTTATCTACCTGTGCGGATTCCGGTGTGATCAACAACCGTTTTATAGCCAACTGTATGCTGGTCGATACTCAGGTAAAAGAGGATTATGTTGCGCCGACACCAACGGCAAAACAGGAAAAATAACCTTCCCGGTGAGTGGAAGCAGATGTTGATTTTCATTAATAAAAGATCCTGTTTTCGCAAGAAAACGTCCTTGTATATTTTGTCCAGTCACGGGAAAGTGTTTTATCCTGGCGACTTTTTGTATTGTAGTAATATCTTTCATATTTCTCCCAAACCAAAAATGAAAGGAGAAAAATGGATATGGAAACAAAACAAAAAGAGTGTGAGATCTGCGGTGTATGGTTTACGCCAAGCCGAAGCAGCCAGAAGTATTGTCCCGAATGTGGAAAAGATTCCACCAAGGCCTGGCGAGATCTGCATAAGCATATGCAGTATAGTGTGGCAAGGGTTGGCACCGGGCGTCCGGTATCAAAAACAGAGGTCGAATGCAAATACTGCCACAAAACATTCACCTGCTACAATGGGGTGACCTCTGCATACTGCAGCAAAGCCTGTGAAGCTGCAGACAGGATACAAAATACCTTCTGCGCCTGCTGCGGAAAACCAATGCTTGAGACGGATGACCAAAGAGACACCGGGTGGCACAACTGGTACTGCTCCGCGGAATGCAGGGAAAAATACCTGATGGACGCTGCCAGAAGAAACAGTACTCTGAAGATCTGTCCAAACTGCGGAAAGGAATTCGTCAAAGATTCTGTTTTCTGCTGCAATGCCTGCTATCAGGAAGACCGGGCGAAAAAGAAAGAATATACAAAATATTTAAGAGATAACGGTTTGAAAGTATGTGAGGAATGTGGTAAGGAATTCTCCGGCTTAGGGAAATTCTGCTCCGCGGAATGCGAAGCGTTACATAAGGACAAGGAACCTCATGCATACAAAAACTGTGTCATCTGTCATAAAACATTTTTCTGTCCGGCCAGTGAGATGATGGCACCTCTGTGTTCAGATTCCTGCAGACAAGAATATAACAGGAAGCAGGAACAGAATAAGAAAAAGGCTAAACAGATAAAGATGGTTTCTGCTGCGGAGCTCAAGGCAAAAAAGAAGGCTGCCGCGGAGAAGAAGTACATTGCTGAAAATGGCCTGTGCAGTATCTGCCGGACTTCTTACAAAGACTGTGAACGCATGCAGTCGAATTACACAGCATCTCCGAAAGGAGCTGTATTCTCCGGCTCCCTTGTGATCAAGTGCCCGAAATATACTACCAAAAAACTTGTCCATCGCCCTGCTTAAGCGGGGCTTTTTTAATCATATTAAAAAGAAAAGGAGTTTTGACATGAAGAAAAAGATTGTGGCAGCAGTACTTGCCGGAGTACTGGCGTTAACAGGAATCGTTCCATTCATAGCGGAGACGTTTTCTGTCAGGGCAGAAGAAGCATCTGTAATCGGAGAGTGGTTCGGTAATATCTGGGGAACCCCGGCAGTGATGACGCTTGATAAGGATGGGGCTTTTTCCATCAAATATGACAACAAGGATAAGACCGAGCTTACCGGTAAATGGGTGCAAAAAGAAAACCAGATCCTTGTAAACGAAGGAACGGATGACGATCTGCTGATCGACTATGATGAAAAGAAAGAAACCATGACCACACAGAGTAATGGGGAGACGTTTGTGTTTACCAGGGATGAAGAGAATGCCAAAAAGAAAACCGTAGCAGTGGCCAAAAAAGTAAAGGAATCCGATATGGATGGTATATGGAAGGCAGAAAAAGTGGAAACAGATGAAGTTCTTGCCCCGGCGGACCTGTTTGGCGTCAACAATGTTTTCCTGACAGTTGACGATAAGAAAGCCGGGCTGTATATGGACATTGATTCTACGGATGGGATCATTGATATTTCTGATCTGGAAACTGTTTTTTCAGATGGAACTCTGTCGTTTAAGATCGGCGGTGGAAATCTGGGAGAAAAAAAGGATGAATACAAGGACATCGAGTGTGACGCAACAATGCTGGAGGATGGTACGCTACGGATGACCTTAAGCGATGCCAGTGAAATTTCCTTCATTATGGAAAAAAGTACCAGGAAAGACATGGATGCAGCCAAAGAGCAGATCAAAGGCAAGGAGAATAAATAATGGCAGGATACAGAACGGTAGATGAGTTGATGGATATCCTTGAGGAAGAATGTCTGGAATTTGATGCGGTAGTAAGCATTGTTGGGGGCAATAATAAATATGACTATCAAGTTATTACGGTTCCGAAGAAAAATGTTCATATAAAAAAAGACGGAGCGTATATTGATATGCTGGGACTTGATCAACCGTTTTTCTTTCCGAACAGCGAGGTTCCCTGCGGATTTAAAAACGCTATCTTTTATCTTACAAAGGATGGGGATTCCTTTTTTGTTTCTGCCTGTTTTTTCGATGAAGAGACTCAGAAGCTGAGTAAGGATGAACAGATTCGTACGGTCGATCGGCATTGTATTGCGGAGTTCCTTGAAGAGAAAGGCATTAATACCAGAGGAAAACTCCTTAAGATCCTTAAAGACGGATATCAGATGTACAAGGATAACCTTGGGATTGAGGATGAGTTTGAGTTACAGAGGGATTCTTTTTTGGCTGATATGGATGAGGATTAGTTTTTTTCGTACCAGAATGGTCGACCACATTGATCAGCTATAATACAATCATGAACAGCAGAAAATCTGTTCATATGCATTGTTTTAACCTTTCGTTTTTGGGCACTCACAGGTTCGGAATTAACTGTGGGTGTCTTTTTTGTTGATTTTTAATACAGAAAAACCGCCACGCAGGGGCGGCAGTTTGTTTATTTTCCGAACAAGTCGCTATGTGTGCCGGTACGGGTCAGCGTCAGCACCAGAACATCATCTTCTATGCGGTAGACAAGCAACCAGTCCGGAAGAATATGACATTCACGATACCCTGTCCAATCGCCAGACAGGTAGGTCATGATCTCGATTTTTATCTGGCAAAGGTTCGCCTATTGCCAGCAATGCTACGACCTGCTCCAATAGCTGAATTTTCAAGCCACGCTTTATAGCTCGTTTATAGTCTTTTTTAAAACCGGTCGTGTACTTGACAGTATATTTGATTTCTTTCATCTTTTCAGATCAGCAAATAACTCATCAAGGTTATCATAACCTTTTACAGACGGGTCCTTTGCTATCCTTTCCGCTTCCAGCATGGCAGCAACCGTTTCTTTATTTGGTCGTTCCAACTTTACTTCAAAGGGAATACCGCCTTCGCGAAGCGACTGGCGCACAAAGATGTTAAACGCCGTAGTCAGATTCATGCCAAGTTCCGAAAAAGTGCGTCCGCTTGCACTTTCAGTCTGCATCCATGCGGATACTGATGTTTGTGGTATTTCCAGCCATACAATCAACCCCTTTCTACTGGTAATTATTTTATATGCCATTTGCACGAAGAAAACAATACTTTACACGAATATTCAATACAAATGCAAGTAAAAATGAAAAAATACCTAATTCTGTAACTATGATTAAGCGTAGTAGTTTAATTCTGATTTCCTCTGCCGCGGAGCATTCTTTTTTCGTACCAGAATATCA
>ENA-OQIR01000319-OQIR01000319.1-human-gut-metagenome-genome-assembly--contig:-NODE-319-length-22219-cov-2.680744_pt1 | contig 22219 bp, 28 predicted proteins | sample MGYA00242580_ERZ504745 | MGnify/ENA primary metagenome ERZ504745 (study PRJEB26092, sample SAMD00036214) | human gut metagenome | host: Homo sapiens | study: EMG produced TPA metagenomics assembly of...
TGCGGCGAAGCCGTCTCCGAGACGCTTCCGTGGCTCCTACCGCAGTTGCTGCGGCTGAGCTCCCGTCAGTGCCCCGTCCGCGCCGGTTTCCGGTGTGACCGCTGGCAGCGTCCCCTCGTTTGCTCCGGCACAGGCAGCTCACGAACCCGCAGCTCCGTCATCGACCCCGTCGGTGTTCGCGGAACAGCCCGTGGATATGGTGCAGAACGATTCCTCTTTGGCCGCTCTCGCCCACATGGCTGCGGTTTCTCAGGAACTTCCGGCAGTGGATGCACCGTCCTTCGCTCCTAAGATGCCCAGCCTTGATGCACCGAATGCGCTGAAATTGAATGAGGTACCGGGTTCGGTTTCATCCCCGGCACCCTCCGCCCCGGCAGTACAGCCTGTGAATAGCACTGCTGACGAGGCTGCGTCCGCTGCTATGCCGGTCTCCTTTGCTCCCACCAGCAAGCCGGATCGTAACACGAACTCCATTCCGGTTCGCGTATCCGATAGTCAGCCTGCAGACAGCACGATCTCCCGTCCGGCTGCGGAATCATCTGAATACGTTGCCGCCTCCCATGACACGGAAGCAGCTCAGCCGTCACAGGATAAGCACGATTCCAGCGATTCGTTCCCGCTGCTGTTCCCGCTTGGCGGTAACTTCGATTCGGATATCCCCGACCTGTCGTTCCCCACACTGAACAATGACGATACGAAGAAGGAACAGTGAGCATAGCCTCCAACTCCACTGTCATCATTCTCGGATCCACCGGATCCATCGGCACCCAAGGACTTGACGTCATCTCGCGTCATCCTGAACGATTTACCGTCACCGGTCTGGCGGCGGGCGGAGCACATATCGAGCTGCTGGCGCAACAGGCCGCACAGTTCCATGTGTCCGAAGCCGCGGTGTTTGATGAGACCAAGGTTCCAGCGCTGCAAGCAGCTCTCGCACAGGCCGGCGCACAAGGTGTCCGCGTGACCGGCGGTCCGGATTCGGTCATCGCCATGGCCGGCTCCGGTGCGAATGTCGTATTGAACGGCATCACCGGCTCCATCGGCCTCGAACCGTCGATCGCGCGCTCAAGGCCGGTTCCCAGCTGGCATTGGCCAACAAGGAGTCCGTAGTCGCGGGCGGGCATCTGCTGTTCAGCGCGCAAGTGCGCGAGAACCAAATCAACCCGGTCGATTCCGAGCATTCCGCCATCTGGCAATCCCTGCGCTCCGGAACCCACGCCGAAGTCGCCAAGCTTGTGGTCACCGCCTCCGGCGGACCGTTCCGCGGCTGGAAACGTGCCGACATGGAGAACATCACTCCCGAGCAGGCGCTGCATCATCCGACGTGGAACATGGGGCCGGTTGTCACCATCAACTCCTCCACACTGATGAACAAGGGCCTCGAAGTCATCGAGGCGTCCCGCTTGTTCAACGTGCCGCCTGAACGCATCGACGTGACCGTGCACCCGCAGTCCATCGTCCATTCCATGGTTGAATTTGTGGACGGCGCCACGATTTGCCAAGCTTCGCCGCCAGACATGCGTCTGCCCATCGCGCTGGGCCTGTCCGCGCCGGACCGCATGACCAATGTGGCCGCCGCGTGCGACTGGACGCAAGCCGCAACTTGGACCTTTGAACCGTTGGACGATGAGGCGTTCCCTGCCGTGCAACTGGCCCGCCACTGCCTGGCCGCCTCCGAGAAGCATACGGCGGTGCTCAATGCAGCCAATGAACAGGCCGTGCATGCCTTCCTCGAGCATCGTCTGCCATACCTCGGCATCGTGGACACGGTCAAAGCCGTGCTGGACCAGATGGACGCCGAGCTTCGTGGTAACCCGCTGTTCACGGACGTGGAGGAAATGAACCAGCTTGAGCTTGAAGCCCGCCGACGCGCCGACGACCTGATAAACAAGCAATGATGAATACCTTGAATACGGAAAATCCCATCGAAAAGCCGTTCCGCAAAACCGGTGATCCGGTCGACCTGACCAGCGAATCGCCCTTGCACCCGCGCCGCAAGTCCCGCCGCATCATGGTGGGTCCGGTGCCGGTGGGCGGGGGAGCGCCCATCTCCGTGCAGTCGATGACCAACACGCTCACGGCCAACGTACCTGCACGTTGCAGCAGATCGCCGAACTGACCGCCGCCGGCTGCGACATCGTGCGCGTGGCCGTGCCGAGTCAGGACGATGCCGACGCACTGCCGGAAATCTGCCGCAAATCGCCGATTCCGGTCATCGCCGATATCCACTTCCAGTCCAAATACGTGTTCCAGGCCATCGACGCCGGCTGCGCGGCCGTGCGCGTGAACCCCGGCAACATCCGTAAGTTCGACGAAGTCGGCCCGGACATCTGCAAGGCCGCCACCGACGCGGGCATCTCGCTGCGTATCGGTGTGAACGCCGGCTCGCTGGACAAGGAACTCTACGCCAAATACGGTGGCCCGACTCCGGAAGCATTGGTGGCCTCTGCCTTGAAGGAAGCGCACATGTTCGAGGACGTCGGCTTCCACGATTTCAAGATCTCCGTCAAACACCATGACGTCATCACCATGGTCGAAACGTACCGACTGCTCGCTTCCAAGGGCGATTGGCCGCTGCACCTCGCGTCACCGAGGCCGGCCCTGCTTGGCAAGGCACCATCAAATCCTGCCTGGCGTTCGGTGCGCTCTTGGCCGAGGCATTGGCGACACGATTCGCGTGTCTCTCTCCGCGCCGCCGGCCGAAGAGGTCAAGGTGGGTTGCAAACTCTTGGAATACATGGGATTGCGCCCCCGCAAGTTCGACATCATCTCCTGCCCGAGCTGCGGCCGCGCCCAAGTGGATGTGATCCAGCTCGCCTCCGCCGTCACCGAAGGCCTGAAGGACGTGACCGCGCCGATCCGAGTGGCCGTCATGGGTTGCATCGTCAACGGTCCGGGCGAGGCACGCGAAGCCGACCTCGGCGTGGCCTCCGGCAATGGCAAGGGCCAGATCTTCATCAAGGCAAGGTCATCAAGACCGTGCCCGAAGACCAGATCGTCGACACGCTGCTCACCATAGCGAACGATATCGCCGCCCAAATGGAGGCCGACGGTCAAGTCCCCGTCAATTCCACCGGCCCGGTCGTGGTCCCAATCCAGCACCCCGGTCACTGATTCGGCCGAATAGGCCCTCGGCATAAATATCGCGGTCAGATTACAATAGCGCACGTGCCGCAAGAAGAAGAGCATCGCCTGACTGTTCGATCCAAGCCGTGGACCAGCACCCACCGCTGATGGTCAGCCTGCCCATCTTCATTATCCTGATTGGCGTGCTGGTCTCCATTTCCAATCTGACACGGTGCCTTGGAACATCGAACCCACCGGCCAGTCGATGGCCACGCTCACCGACGATACCGAAGTCACCTTCGATAACCCGTCCGGAGAAACGCTGCCGGCAAAAGGCACGTATGAGGTCACCGAGCGATACATCACGCTGAACATGACCAGCGACGGCAATCTGACCAAGGAGTCCGGTGCTCGGGGCAAGGCCAATGCGGACGGCGTCCAAGCTATCAAGGTATTGATTCGGGAACCTCAGAACGCATCAGGCAAGCGCCCCGGCGTGGTGTTCATGCACGGTGCCGGATACGGCACCTGTGACAACTCCTTTGGCGACGTGGCCTCCGGTATGGCTTCGGCCGGCTTTGTGACCGCAGTGCTCGACAAACCCGTTTGGAACACCACCGACATCAACCGCGATTATCCGGCCTCAGCCAAGGCTTATGATCAGGTCATCGAATACCTGCGAGACCAAAGCGATGTAGACGAGGCCAAGGTCGGCATCTATGCCACCTCCGAATCGACATGGATCTCCTCGTATCTGCTCGAGGACGATCCGGACGTCGCTTTCCAGATTCTCCTGAGCCCGATGGTGTTCAGCCCACGCCAATCACTGGGATTTTTCGTCACCCAGGACTTCACCCTTGTTGGCGCGAACGAAGGCTATCAATCCATCGTCCAACGTGTGTTCAGCGCGGACACCGGCCTGTTCGGACTGAACAATTTCGACCTCGCCACACTCAAACCCGCCGCCTACGCCGTACCCACCTATGTGGCTTACGGTTCGAAAGACGTGATGACGGCGCAGGTCGACGGCGTGCGTGCGATTCTCTACAACGCCCACAAAGCCGATAACTGGAATGTGACCGTGCGCAGCTACCCGGTCGCCAACCATGTGCTGCGTTTGGGAGATGAGTCCGAAGCGGGCACCCCGTTTGCGGACGCCTATGTGGACGATCTCATCGACTGGGCCGTCGGCACTTCCGCCGGACTCACGCAGACCAGTGAAAAGGTGGCCGGCACCAATCTGTACCAATCAATCGGTCTGCCGGGCGCTTTGAAGGCAAGACGCGTCGGCACCATATATGGTGTGATTCTGCACGTCACGGTGGTACTGCTGCTGCTCGCATCCATCGTGCTGGCACTGGTGGCGCTGGGTCGCAAAATCGCGGCGGATGCCCGATGGCGGCGAGAGAAGCGCGAGGCCAAACATGCGGGCATGCTGATACCGGAACGGCCTGTGGTACTCGGTTTCGCACATGGTTTCGGCAATGCGCTGCTGACTTTGACCCTCACCACTCTTGCCACATTGCTCATCTTCTTCGCCGGACTCGGGCAGGTGATCATGGGCGTGGTCAAACTTGCATGGGGTAGCGCACCTACCGAGACGCCGGGTGTCATGTATTGGAGCTGGCCGGTCATCCAAGTGGTGTCCGTGCTGGTGGTATGGGCTTGGTCCCGCGTCTTTATGCATCTGATAGAAGTCGCTTCCGTCCGCGGCCTGATTCAGATACCCCCTCGTCGCGAATCCGTTCGAGACATCGTCACCGGTGCTGACCCGGTACTGGCCTCCACCCGTCTGGGCCGAATCCTGTTCTGGCTGGTGGCCTTCACCATGCTGTACATACTGTTGGTGTTCGCCTTCTGGGGTCTGTTTATTTACTGACTACTTCATTGAGTAGAGTCTGCCAGGCGTCGCGGGAAAGGAGATGAGATGTCGCTGTACCGAGACGAAGGTGTGGTGTTGCGCACCTCCAAACTGGGCGAGGCTGATCGTATCATCACCATCCTGACGCGTGGGCATGGCAAGATTCGGGCGGTCGCCAAAGGCGTACGTCGCACCAAATCACGCTTTGGTGCCAGGCTCGAGCCGTTCATGCGAGTCGATGTGCTTATCGCTGAAGGCCGCTCGCTTGACGTGGTCTCCCAAGCTGAAGCGGTCGCCGCTTATGGTGCTCCGATCGCGGCGGATTATGCGGCGTATGAGCCGCCAACGTCATCGTTGAGACTATCGATAAAATCGCCAGCACCGAACATGAGCAGCTGCCGAACCAATATCGGCTGCTCATCGGCGCGTTGAACGCGCTCGCCAAACAATCCCACGCCCCGCAAGCCATAGGCGACTCCTATGTGATGCGCGCCTTGGCCTTGGCCGGTTGGACGCCACGATTGGGCACTTGCGTGGTATGCGGCAAGGCGGAGCCGGCGTACCTGTCCATCGCGTCCGGCGGTGTGATGTGCGAAGCCGACCACACTACCGATGCGCGCCGTATCGCACCGTTCGTGTTAAACCAGTTCGATGCACTGATTCGTGCGATTGGTCGGTGCTTGATGCCGCGCCTGTGGAGCGGGTTGTGCAGGAGTTGGTTGAAGATTGGGGGGAGTATTACCTCGAACGCCCGATTCGTTCGCTGCGCTTGATAGATTCATGAGTATGGCTTTTGAGAACGTTGATTACACGTCGTTGGACATTCCCGCAGCTCCGTTCAGCGACCCCGCTCGTATTCCCGACTTCCCCAAGAACAAGGTACCCCGCCATATCGGTGTGATTATGGACGGTAATGGTCGTTGGGCCAAGCAGCGCGGCATGGTCCGCACCAATGGCCATCAGGCCGCCGAACCGGTGGTGTTCGACACTATCGCCGGTGCCATCGAAGCCGGTGTACGGTATTTGAGCCTGTACACGTTCTCCACTGAAAACTGGAAGCGCTCGCCACAGGAAGTGCGCTTCCTCATGGGTTTCTCGCGTGAAATCATCCACCGTCGTGTGGAACAGATGGACGAGTGGGGTGTGCGCGTGCGCTGGTCCGGCCGTCGCCCCAAGCTGTGGAAGTCGGTGATCGACGAGCTTGAAGCCGCCGAGGAGCGCACCAAGAACAACAAGGTCATCGATGTGGTGTTCTGCATCAACTATGGTGGCCGTGCTGAAATCGCCGACGCCTGCGCCGCCATCGCTCGCGAAGTGCGCGATGGCAAGATTTCCGGCGACCGTGTGACTGAGAAGATGATTGCCGACCATCTGTACAATCCGGACATTCCCGATTGCGACTTGGTGATCCGTACTTCCGGCGAACAGCGCACCTCCAACTTCCTGCCGTGGGAGGCCGCCTACGCCGAGCTCGACTTCGTGCCCGAACTCTTCCCGGACTGCGGCCGTGACGTGCTATGGCGCTCCATCGACCATTACATCCACCGCGATCGCCGATTCGGCGGTGTGAAATAGTCCTTGTTAGGCCCCCTCTGACGGGCTGAGCCGTAAAGCAAACGCCCGGTGGACTGTTTGTAGGCGAAGGCGAGACGAGAGTCGAGCCAGAAGAATGCGAGCGGCAGCTTGTCCGTAATTGCGGTCGAGCTGCCCGTGTAGCGGACTGAGGGGAGTTACCGGCACACCTCAGCCATCCTCTCTACAAACTCATCCAAAAAACGTCCCGAATCCACACCAAGTGCCACATGCACATGCGGCATGGAATGATTCACCAGCCAACCGGGTCTCCGGTGGTCCGGCCTCGTACTCCATTGAAATCACCGGTATTGGTCTCCGCGCGCAACGCAAGATCAAAACAATCGACCAGTGAAGAATCAAGTGCAACCGCCGCCGCCAACGGATCATGCAACGGCATGCCGCCAGAGAACAGTGCGGGGTCGGCTTCCAAATTTGCCTTGATGGAAAAGTCCGCGAGATCAGCCAAGAACCGCCCGCGCTTGGTCCCCGTCGCACGCCACCGGTCGGCCGCCGATTGCGGTAGCAAACACTGGTGAGTCACATCAAGTCCCACCATTGTGATGTCTGCGCCGGAATGAAATACACGATTCGCGGCCTCAGGGTCTTGGATGATATTCGTCTCAGCTACCGCATCCCAACAATTACCGGGTTGGGTAAGCGTACCGCCCATCATCACCAGCCTGAGTTTCGATGCAATATCCGGTGCTCGAGTAATAGCCGCATCCACATCCGTCAACGGCCCGGTAGCCAGCACGGTAACGTCTCGGCCAAACTCGCGAACCTGCTCAATCAGATACTCAATCCCATCCGCAGCATCAACGGAGCATCTCCTTTTGCCCCCGCTGGCGAGAGCTGTCGGCATAGCCGACTGGGGGTGGCCCACCGACCGAGAGCGGTTCACACGAGAACAAGCACCCAACGCCGGATGAGCATGAACATCCCCCGCCAAATACCCGCCAACAGAAACAACCTCATCGGGCACATCCACAGACATATCATCACCAGACATATCATCACCAGACATATCATCACCAGACATATCATCACCAGACATATCATCACCAGGCACACAAGCTCCATCAGCCAGAGCCCCGGACCCTGCCAGCCGAGTATTCCCCAGTCCATCATCCCGTGGAACTGGGCACACCCTGCATCAGGAATAAACGCATCAGCCAAGAAGGATGCTCAGACCCTAAAAACACTGGAATATCCGCCCGACCAAACAAATCAAGCACCGCGCAAGTATTGGCATAAGCCGTGTTCGCATCCACATTGCCATAACTGGCAATCACGCCGCCCAACTCGCACTCATCCGTCGACCCCAACAAATACGCCAACGCCAACGCATCATCAACACCCGTATCCATGCTGGCAATAATACGGTCAGGACATTGGACCATAGAATCGTCTCCTTGTTAGCGTGATCCGCTATGAATAACCTTATCGGCCGATACGCAAAAATGCGTCCTTTCCTCATGGGAAGGACGCATTTTTACGTAGATTCAAACTCGGAATATCGGAAATTACTTGCCGATGAATTCGTCGGTGGCAAGGTCCTTGGCCTGCGGGGCCTCATGAATTATCTTGTCATGACTGTCGGTGTATGCGTCTTCTTCAGCCAGGAAGTCGAAGTATTCCTGAGCGCCCTTGAAGTCGTTGGTGCCGAGCACGAAAGAGCCGTCCTTGATCTTGGCCGGATCGCCCCAGTACTGGCCGTCGACGATAACCTGCATGCTCTTCTTGACGAATTCGGGCTTGAGGTTGGCGTCAGGGGCTTCGTCCACGAGAATCTGCGCGGCGTCATCCGGGTTGGCGTACGCGTACTCGTAACCCTTTTGAGTGGCCTGAGTGAACTTCTTGACCAGGTCGGGATTGTTCTTGATGGTCTTGTCATTGGTGATGATGCCGATGGTGTCGGCGTTGCCGGGCACGCCATAGTCAGGCTCGGTGAAGCAGTTGAGCTTCGGGCCGTACATGTCGCTTGCACGCCTTCCCACGTGGCGTAGAAGCCGCCGAAATCGGCCTTGCCGGATTCCATGGTCTGGAAGGTGGAGGTGCCGACGGTCACCTTGTCGAATTCGCCCTTGCCGCCATCGGTTTGGATCATGCGGCGCACCACGGCATCGGACTCGTTGGAGCCGAAGGTGGCGAAGGTCTTGCCATCCAAATCCTTAGGGGACTTGATGGCGGTGTTGGACGCCAGTGCGCACCAAATGGCGCTCGGCTTCTGCTGCACCTGCAGCACCTGCTTGATGTGAGCGCCCTTCAGCGTGTAGACGCCCACGTTGGTCAGGTTGGACAGGGCGAAGTCGGCCACACCGTTGTTCACGGCCTGTTCGGCACCGGCCTGGGCCACGGCCACGATATCCACGTCAAGGCCGGCGTCCTTGAAGTAGCCCTTGTTCTTGGCCACGTACACGCCGATGTGGTTGGTATCGGGTGCCCAGGAAAGCATGAAAGTGACCTTCTTGAGGTCGGAGGTGTTGGAGTTGGAGGAGTCGGCGGTGTTGGTCTGGCCACATGCGGCGAAACCGAAAGTCATGGCAAGGGCGCCCACGAGGGCAGCGGCCTTGGATACAAGGCTTTTCTTCATAATGATGGTTCCCTAATTCGTTGTCTCTCTATCGTTCTCTGGGATTGCTTCGAACGGAAGTCGGCAGAAAACGATATGGAGGGCCTTGATTTCCGTTCGACCAGCGCCCCCGACATTCCCTATGAAAGCTCGGGAAAGCCGGTTTGCCACACGCTGGTAAAGCTGTTCCATTATAGAGACAGGGTTGGAGACCTCATGAGAAGCCGCTTCGTTCAGTCGGTCCTGACCGCCGGCTCGTGCCTTTGACGGTAAAAAAAGAACTACTGGTCCGCGTCGGGGTCTTCGTCGTCGCCGGGCGGGCCGAGCAGGATGCGCTCGCTGGCGTTTACCGCCAGCATCAGTACGCATGTCATCAGGATAATGACGATGGTGGCGGAGAAGATCAGCGGCGTGCGGAATGAATTGTAGGCAGCCTGCAGCCAGATGCCAAGGCCCTTGCGTGCGCCAAGGTATTCAGCGGTGGATGCCGTGGCGAAGATGTATGCGGCAGATACTCGGATACCGCCATAGATCTGACGTGCGGCAACGCGCAGCTTCACGTGCCAGAGCGTCCAGACCGGGGTCGCGCCGCAGGTCAATGCGACGTCGGAATAGAACTGGGGCACTGCTTCTAGTCCGCGCACAGTCTGCACGGCGATGGGGAAGAGGCCGAATACCGCCACGATTACGATTTTGCCGGAAATCTCAAAACCGAACCAAATCAGGAACAACGGGGCGATGGAAATCAGCGGCATGGTTTGTGCGGCGGCAAGCAGCGGATAGAACGCCGCGTTGAACGTGTGCGAGCAGTACAGTGCAATGCCGATCATAATGCCGAAGAACACGGCAAACAGGAATCCAACCACGCCCTCATAGCCGGTGATTGCCGCGGCCGGGCCGAGCGTGTTCCATGTTTCGATGGTGGCGGCGAAAATCTCGCTTGGCGCGGAGATCATCGTGGGGGAGACATGTCTAGATCCACCCACGTTTCCCAGACTGCCAGCAATACGATGACGGCGATGACGGTGGGCATGCGGCGCTTGAGGCGCTTGGCGATGGACATGGGATGTCACCTTGCTTTCCGCGCCAGTCCGGTTTGCTGGTGGCGCTTGCGGCCGGGGCGTGGAACAGTAAGGTGAGGAGCCTGCGCGCCTGCCGGTCGTGTGATGGATTGTGTTATATGCCGTCCATCAGTATAGGCGAAGGCGAACGACAGGGCGCACAAAAAAACCTCCCTCGTCAGAGGGAGGTGAAAGAGCTACTCCAGTCCGATGGACTTCATGTGGTGGAGCTTCAGGGAATCCACCTTGAGACTACCGGACTCGGCGACGAGCTTGATGGCGCGCGGGCCTTCGGAGGCGTAGGAGTAGGAGCTCAGCACTTGGTGGCCACCGTTGACGTAGACCTCCACGGAGCCGCGATCCACGAACACGCGCAGGTCCAGCTTGCCGGAGGCCAGTTCGGCGTCGGTCAGTGGGGCGGCGCGGTAGCCGCGATCGCCGTTGGCCATGGCCTGACGATCCACCACCACGCGGCCGATCTGGCCGTCATAAGCCACGTAGGTGTAGGCACCGTCCTCAGTGGCGTGAATCTTCAGACCCGCACGCTCGGCAGTGGAGCAGCCAAGTCGATGGTCATTTCGATTTCCACGGCCTCGGCGTCGTCGGCGATGATCTGCTCGCCATCCATGTCGAGTGTGACCGAACCATGGTCGAGGGTATCCTCGCGCAGGCCTTCCATTTCGGCGACCGGCGCGGTGACCACGTCGCCGTCATCGCCAAGGGTGATCTCGCGCGGCAGGGTGAGCTGGCCACACCAGCCGTCATCCTCCATGGGAATCGGCTGCACGAACGGGCTCATCCAGCCATAGACGATCTGACGGCCGTCCACATTGAAGGACTGCGGGGCGTAGTAGTTGTGGCCGCAATCCCACAGGCGGAACTCGGTTTCCGGCTTGAATTCGCCGCCCGGCTCCCACGTGCCGATCATGTAGCCGGCGTTGCTGACGTTGCGGTTCATGAAGCCGCTGGGCTTGGACCCCATGGCGGAGAAGCCAATGACCCACTTCTCGTTGCCGTCCTTGTCTTTGATGGGGAAGAAGTCGGGGCATTCGAGCATGAACACATCCGGATCCGGGTGCTGGAAGAGCACGCGCTCGTATTCCCAGCGGACCATGTCCTTGGAGGAGAACAGCCACATCTGGCCGCGCTTGTCCGCAGAGGAGACACCGAAGGTCATGTACCAGATGTCGCCGGTCTTCCAGACCTTCGGGTCGCGGTAGTGGTGGTCGACCTTGTCGGTCGGGCAGTCGATGATCATGCCCTGCTTGGTCGGCGGAGGTGGAGCTCGTCATTGTCCGGCAGCGCGGTCATCTGCACCTGCCAGTCGCCGCCGGTGTTGTCGTGGCCGTTGGCCCAACGGTGGCCGGTGTAGTAGAAGCGAAGGTCTCCGTTGTCGTCGATGACGGCGGAACCGGAGAACACGCCGTCCTTCTCCTGCTCTAAGGACGGCGCGAACATGATGGGCTCGCGCTTCCAGTTGAGCATGTCGGTGGAGGAGACGTGGCCCCAGTGCATCGGACCCCACTGGGTGCCGTAGGGGTGCAGCTGGTAGAACACGTGCCAGCGGCCCTTGTAGAAGCACAGGCCGTTCGGGTCGTTGATCCAGCCACCGTTGGAGGCGATGTGATACTTCGGGTACCAGCGGTTGTTGCGCTTGGCGGCCATCTCAGCCACGCCGGCTTCGGCTTTTGCCAGTTCAGCAGCGTGGTCGCGGATGGGGGTGAGAACAGGGGTTTCGGGAGTGAAGTCAGTCATGGCTGTCCTTTCAGGCCTTGGCGGCTTCCATCTGGCGAAGCTGCTTGTCGGTGTAGAACGGGTCGCCGCCGACTTCCTGATCATCATGCTTGATGACGAAGAAGCCGTAAATCAGTGCGCACAGCACGATGGCAGAGATGACCCAGAAGGTCACGCGGGATCCATGTCGTTGTTCGGCAGAATCTGAGCCATCTTGTCGTGGAAGGCACCCAGAGGGGTCGAGAAGATGACCTGACCCACTTGGGAAGCGATCTGGAAGCCCACCATGTACAGCGTGGCAGAGAGCTTGGTGTCGAAGTGCAGAGTGAAGTAGCGGAATGCCGGCAGGCAGAACAGCGGCACTTCGATGGAGTGGAACAGCTTGACGATGGAGATGGTGACCGGGTCGTGGAACACGCCGCACAAGCCGATGCGCAGGAACATCACGGTAGCGCCGAGCAGCAGAGCGTTGCGCACGCCGATCTTCTTCATGATGATCGGGACCACGCCCATCATTGCGGACTCAAGGAAGACCTGGAAACCGTTCAGGGTGCCGTAGGTGGCGTTGCCGATTTCTTCAGTGGGGAAGAGGTTGGCGTAGTAGGTCGGGAACATCTGCTGATCGAACACAGTGTAGAAGGTGTTGGTCAGCAGCATGAAGACGATGAGCACCCACAGGGTTGGCATCTTGAGAACGGCGACCATTTCCTTGAGGGACGGGTTGGTGGGGGCTGCGTTCGGGTCGGTTTCCTTCTTGAGCTCTTCCTTCTGCTCGGCCGGGACCCAGAAGGCGTACACGAGGAGCATGCCAAGCCGAATGCGGAGCCGACCCAGAAGTTGATCAGCGGTTGATGTTGAACAGGAAGCCGGCGCACAGCGCCACGATGGCGTAACCGAAGGAGCCCAAGCACGGGACTGGCCATATTCGAAACCGAATTTACGGGAGTAGCGTTCGGTGACGGCCTCGAACAGGGAGCAGCCGGACATGAAGCCGGCAGACAGAACGATGGAGCCGATGAGTGCGCCGATCCAGCGGGTGGTGCCACCGGCGAGGATCATCGGGGCGTAAACGAATTGGACGAATGGGCCAACGCAGGCGGCGATTACCGAGACTACGATGACGAGCTTGCGCTTGATGCCGAGCTGATCCTGAATCACGCCGTACACAAACATGATGACCAGGGTGGCCAGCGAGTTGATGGAGTAGATGGTGCCAACTTCAGCATTGGTCAATCCAACGCCTGAGATGAGCCAGCGCTGGAAGAAGGACCACCAGATGCCCCAGGAGCAGAAGAACATGAAGATGCCGAAAGAGCTCTGCAGATAGGAAGGATTCTTCCATGCAGATTTGGTTGCACTTGCCATAATCATCCTTTGATTACTACTTGGTTGGTTATTGGTTATGTAACGCTTCTGCTCGGGCGGCCGTGCCTTTGTAGAAGTTGTTATGTAGTAATTATTATGCGACGTCAATCGATTTACGTCAATCGATTGACGTAAATCGGCGTGTCGTACCTGTTCGACACGCAAAAAGGCCTCCGTGCTGGACGGAGGCCTTGAGAAATCGTGTGGGACTCGGCTACTTCACCGAGGTCTTTTCGATCAGCGTGCAGTGGATCTTCGCCGGAATCGGCGCGTCAATCGGCGGCAGGGGAGCGGTGGTCGCTGGCCGTGAGACGTCGTCCATCGAGCGTCCTTCGATAATCGACACCAGCTTGGCCACGGCCCAGTAGCCCATCTCGAAATGCGGCAGTTCCACAGTGGTGAGCGTCGGTTCCAGCGTTTCGGCGAACACGCGATGGTTGTCCACGCCGACCACGGAGATGTCCTTGCCGACCGTGAGTCCTCGGCGTGCGGCGCATTCGTACACATACCAGGCGCGGGCATCGTTGAAGCAGAAGAATCCGTCCGGATGCTCGGCGTCGAACAAATCGCTGACTGCGGTCAGTGCCGGCCCGTTGTTGAGCACATTGACGACCAGATGATCGTCATAGTCGAGGCCTGCGTCCCTGAGCGCCGCCTGATAGCCTTCCAAACGATCGTCCTGCGCAATCATCGGCTCCAAGCAACCCACATAGGCGATACGTGCGCATCCGGCCTTAACCAATCTGGTGGTGGCGTCGTAGCGATTTGGAACTCGTCCGGTTCCACGCTCGGGATTTTGCCAAGCGAGTCGGTGGCATCCACCAACACCAGTGGCGTCTTGGCCAGCGAGGAAGGCACATGGGTGATGCGGTTCGACATCTTGGCGTACAGAAAGCCGTCGGTGCCGTATCGCTTGAGTGCGGCGATTTCCTCGCTCTCGCTGTTCTCGCCGTCGGTGCTCACGGTGATGAGCATATAGCCGAACTGGCTTGCAGCGGTCTGCGCGCCCAGAATCATACCGCCGGCGTACGGGGTGGTGGCCACTCCTCACTGATGAAACCGAGGATGTGCGTCCTGCCTGTACGCAGCGAACTGGCCAGCGGATTCGACCGGTAGCCGAGCTTGGTGGCGATGGCGCGCACATTGTCCGCAATTTTGGACTTTACGCGCCCCTCGTCGCGTCCGTTGAGCACCAGCGACACCGTAGAGACGGAAACCCCCGCCTTGTTCGCGATTTCCTTCATCGTAACCATGCGTCAAACGATACACCCTAATTGACGGACTGTCAGGAAAGTATCAGTTTTCTCCATCGACTCCGCCGAGGTTGCGCACCGCACCGATGAATAATGGTATGCCGTCCGGGGTGACGTACGAATACAGAAATGGGCGATCCACCGTGAACTCGACGTTGTCCACCGGCGCGCTAACGGCGTCCACGCCGACCTTGGTGAAGGACATGGCCTTGGCGCCGGCTTCGTTCACCTCGATGCGCGTGCCTTGCAGAATCGAGCCGATATACAGGTTCTCGCCGTGCGAACCGGTGTCGATCATCTTGGTGAAGTCGGCGTCGCCTGCACTGAACGCATCGGTCACCCCCAGTTTTTCGAATGCCTTGATTGTGGCTTCCGAGTCGAACATGCTGTCGATGGTGAATCGCGGTAGCGTGACGTTCACCATGACCGAGTTGACGGAGACGCCCCATCCGGGCATACTGTCCGCGGCGCAACCCATTGCGCCCTCGCCAAGGGAAGCCGTCGAGCATGTACCGAACGCCCAACTGAGCTTCTCGACATCGCCGGCCAACTCGTCGAAATGCCCTTCGGCCGGCAGCACGATGGCCAGATTGCCGCCGTTGTCGAACGGAATCTCCACCCGCTGCCAAGTGTTGTACTCATCATGTCCGTAAGCCATTTGGCTGAAGGTCCGGTGCATCATCGGCACCTGAGCATCTCCGGCTTCGCCGTGGAAGGTGCCGTTGCCGGTGGACTGCTCTTCGAACGGATCCTTCCAACGGCCATCCGCATAGACGGTGTTGATGATGGACAGGACTTCACGGTCACGCAGCGTGATCTTCGGCTTGAGCGAACCATTCGTATGCTTGGCGATCCAATCGGACATCTTTGCGGCGGCCTGATCGTCGAACGGTAACGTGGTGACTTCGGCCTCGAACATCTTCTTGACGGTGGATTGGTAATCGCTGGCAAGAGAGTAGTCGTCATCAATCCACAGCGAGTTCGCGGCGCTCATCTCGGATTTCGCCCCCGAATATTGCCCGTTGATCGAACTTAGCAGCGATTGGTAGTCGCTATCGGTCAGCGAACCGGAGCCCAGCAGTTCGTTCAGTTGCGAGCGGGTCGTGCCATTGGCGCCCTGCGCGGCGATGGCCAACGCCATCCACATCGAAGCAGGAGAGTAGTTCACATTGCCGGTGCCTCGGTCGCCGGCTTCCATCGCCAGGAATTCCGGTGCGGTGCGGTAGGCGAAGGTTGCGGTGCTGTTGACTACCGGCTGCGTGGCAGGCGTGGCCTTCGGCTTGAACATATTGCGAACCAATGCGCTGCCATCGCCGGCCGTCCACCATACGCCGCCGGCGACGGCAAGGACAAGCACTACTGTCACGATGGCGGCGATACAAGCGTTACGGCATTTGCGTTGTCCGCGCAACCGGTACTGTTCCATCAGTTGCTCGCTCATGGTTGGCCCCTTTGCTTGGATCGGCTCGTGCATCATTGCACGAAATCGCTGTTTTCATTATATTGCGGCCTTCCCTTGAGCCAGGAACGGTATGGGAACCCGGCCGTAAGCGAAGATTGGTCCAGCCGAATGCCAGTGGTCCGATGATTGCGCTCGCCAACGGGAAAGACAGACTGCCGGATCGTGTCGAACCGAGTATCAAGTTGGTGATTCCCAACACCAATGGCCAGTGCAGAACCATACCGGGGAACCATACGAACAGGTTTTTGGCAGCCCTGTCAAGAACCTCGTCGGGCATGAGATACATTGATGAGCTCCACTGCAGTAGCAGCAACACCGCTATCAGTACAACCATGCCAATCCAATGCGCGCGGTTCCATGTGAACAGTCGTTGCATCCCGCGCTCGGCGGCGGCATTGCGCATATCGCTCCTGTTGAGCTTGCTGAGTGCTTGTGCACGGTTCATTGCCGTCCTCCTTTACCGCCTTGTCAAGGATTGATGATGATTCCATCGTAAATCACGCAGGAAATGTGGAATGATAGTTGTCATAGTGACCATGACGTGTCAGGACGGAGTAGTTCGGCGTCGGGCACACTGAAGGGTGAATGTAATGGAAGAAGCGCGCAACCGCAACATACGCATCGGCATTGTGGACAATGACCCATATGCGCTGAAAGTGTTCGGCGCGCTAATCGAACGTATGTCCAGCGATTTTGCCGTGATATAGACCTGCGATTTGGGTGCTGTGGCCATCAGCCGATGCCTGAGCCCCACCAAGCGGCCTGACGTGCTGGTTACGGATATGTCTATGGGCGCATTGGATCGCACGCATCAAGTCATTGATGTGATTGAAGGCAGGGGAGAAGCGGCGCACAGTGCAGTGACTCCGCATGATTCGACCGTTGATGCCGCTCCTGGCATTGCATGTGACATCACAGACGCTGATTGTCCGCTGGAGACGCAGACCTATCCACCGGCACCGGCCTCAACCGTTACCAACAATTACTAGAACAACAAAACGGCGCCCTGCATATCACCACGCAAGACGCCGAATGGACATTATCAGCAGTTATTCCACTGTGAGGAAACCGATCACCCAACCGACTTCTGCGCAGTCTCCGCGCCAAAGAAGCCGACAATCAGCATCGATGCAATAGCAATCGCGCTGATGGCCACAAAGATGGACGTGGCACCAAGCGAGGTAAGCATCCAGCCCACCACCATCGGCATCAACACGTTGAGCAGCTTGGCCACGGCGTTCGCGAAGCCGACGCAACGGAAGCGAACCTTGGTGGCGAACAGTTCCGGAGCGTACACAGCCACCACGGAAGCATAAGCACGTACAGGCACATCATGAGCAGGAAGCCAACGATAATTGCGCTCACGGTAGAGGTCTGGAAGGCATACATCAAACCGAACACGCCAGTGAACAGGAAGGCCGGCACAATCGTGCGCTTGCGGCCGATACGGTCGATAAGCAGAGAGCCAATCAGGCAGCCGACCGGGGCGCCGAGCATCATCACCGTGGAGGTGAGCAGCGAGCTGGACAGGTTAATACCACGCTTGACCAGAATCGTCGGAACCCAAGAAGTGAAGGCGTAGGAGCACACGTTCGTGGCGGCCACAGCAACCACAGCCACAAGCAGGCAGATGCCGAGCGAACGGCCTCCGGCGTTGCGGGTGTCGCTGGTGTCGGCCTTGGCGGCTGCGTCGATCGGTTCGGAACCGTTGGCCTCAAGCTGCTTGACGATGGCGTCGGCCTCATCGTAACGGCCGCGCACGGCGAGCCAACGCGGGGATTCGGGGATGTCGCGGCGCAGCCACCAGATGATGGCGGCCACCAGGCCGATGGCCACGAACAGCGGACGCCAGGACCAGCGGGGGATGATCCATGCACACAGCAGCATAGCGATTGGCACACCGCAGTTGGCCACGAGCGAGACAATCGCGCACCAGTGGCCACGGCGGTTCATCGGTGCGAACTCGTTGACCATGCGAAGCCGGTGACGATTTCAGCGCCGAGGCCCAGGCCGGCACCCAGACGGCACAGGGACAGCACGGCCATGTTCGGGGCGAATGCGCCGAGGAAGGTGAAGCCGCCAAACAGCAGCAGGTTGATTTGGTAAGCCACGCGGCGGCCCTTCAGGTCACCGACGAAGCCGGCCAGCAGCGAACCGACCAGCAGACCCAGGAAGCCTGCGGACATAAAGGTGGAATTTTGCGCAACGGTGGACCAGTGGGTAGCCAACGCGCTGGAGGCGACGGCGCTGCCAATATATACGTCGATGCTGTCCATCAGCATGCCAGCGGCGACCAGCGTCACGATGCGATGGAACATCGGGGTTTCATGTGCGCGATCCATGCGCGAGATAATATCCTGAACCTTGGCTTGATCCGTCACGGTGGTACGTGCTTGTGCGTTTTCCATAGCCGCGGGATTGCCGGAAATCTGCTGTTCAGCAGCAGTCATATTTGAGCCCTCTTCTTGCAAACCTGCCCGCGTGCAACTGCTCAATGGTGTTGCGGCGAGCGAACTCTTGATTGGACTGCGTGTTCCGTTCGCCCTCCCATTGTGTGGGATGAACGACGTTTGCGGCCCAAGTCTTGAATTCCACGTAGCGAGCCAATCGTTGTGAGATAGCTCACTGCATGGGGCTTAACTATAGGTTCGATTTTGTGGCACGCCGTATTGCGGTCACATCGTGAACGATAACAGAGGTTGTAACGCTCCTATATGTGCCACACTTGCGCTCTTACCCCGTCGAAAGAAGGCAGAACCGTGATTCCCATGGGGCGGTAAAACACTCATGGCGGTATTTGGCCCATGGGCGGTTAGCGGATTATGCCTTTCCGCAGAATAGAGCCGTTTTCGACTACCGCCCCATGAGGGTTTTACCACCCCATGGGTGAGCTACCGCCCCATGAAACGTGTAATAACAAAGCATGCCCTTGCTGGTGGAAGCGATGCTTTGCTACTTCGCCTGCTTGTCGGCGAGGATCTCATCCACCAGCTTGGGCTTTTCGGTCAGCTGGCCGGTGAAGCCGGGGCGGATATCCATGTGCAGCACCAGAGAAGTGCGGTAGCCCTGCTCGGCGAGCTTCTTGGCGGCCTCACCGGCCACCTTGAGCACGTCGTCCAGATCGCCTTCCACGTTGGTGAACAGGGCGTTGGTTTCCTGCGGCAGGCCGGATTCGCGAATCACCTCGACGGCCTGAGCCACGTATGGCGAAACCTCGGAGCCACGCCATTGGCCGACACCTGAATGGCGGCCACGGTATTGAGGTACGGTTTGCCGGTTTCCGGGTCGATCGGCACTTCCTGAGTAACGGCATTACGGTCAATAATCATAATTCTCCTTTTATTACTTGGCTCCCCTCAGAGAGGAGAGCCAGTAGGACTCAGCGATACTTCCAGAAATGATCCATCGGGCCGGAGCCGTGGCCAAGATTCAGCTGGGCCTTCAGTGCACCGGTCAGATACTTCTTCGCATGCTTGATGGCCTTGGGCAATGTGTCGCCAAGCGCCAGATACGAGGCGATGGCGGAGCTCAGCGTGCATCCGGTGCCGTGCGTGTTCGGATTATTGATACGCACGCCATCAAACCAGGTCACGGTTCCATCCGTCTCGGCAAGCACATCGTTGGCATCCTCGGTGCCATGACCACCCTTGACCAGCGCGGCACAGCCATAACGCTCCACGAGGCGGTGGGCGGCGGCCTCCATATCCTCCTGATCGCGAATCAGCGTATCGGTCAGCACTTCGGCCTCGGGAATGTTCGGAGTCACGACCGTGGCCATCGGGAACAGCTTGCCGGTCAAGGCCGCAATGGCATCGTCACTGATGAGATTGGCACCGGAAGTGGCCACCATAACCGGGTCGAGCACGATGTTCGTGGCGTGATGGAAGGTGAGTCGTTCAGCGATGACGTCGATGAGGTCAGTGGCAGACACCATGCCGATTTTCACCGCGACCGGCGGAATATCCTCAAACACCATGTTGATCTGGTCGGCGAGAATGTCCGGTTTGGTGTCCTGAATGGAACGCACGCCGGTGGTGTTCTGTGCGGTGAGCGCGGTGATGGCGCTCATGCCGAACACGCCGCAGGCCAGCATGGTCTTCAGATCGGCCTGCATGCCGGCACCGCCGGACGAGTCGGAGCCGGAGATCGCGAGAACAGCGGGAAGTGTAGATGTTGCAATTTGTGCCATAGTGTTCATTCTAAGTGGGGCCCATGATGTTTTTCGGAGCGGTTTTCCTTGATGTTTTGCCGCTCCTGTGGTGAGACGGGGAAGGTTTGCTGATTGCGATTGATTCATGAAATGTTCGGGAGGAGGCATGGCTGATAACGATGTACTGCGCCGTGACGGCGTCTTGGTGCGCATCACCGGAACTCACCGCATATTTTGGCGTAATGCCTAACGGACACACCACACAGCTCACATTTCCGCGTCAGGAAGTGTTCGATGTGGGCGACGTGTTGCTCGTCGGTACGGATTTCTATCGCAAAGTGCCGCATGATGTGTGGCCGTTGAAGCCCCGTGTGGGCATCGTGCGCCGTGCGCTCAACGAAGGCGTGGCCCTGGAGACTTCCGACGGCCTCGGTCCAGATGGCGCACACTTCGGCACCGCCTTCGAGCGAGTCGAGCGTCGTCCCGAATTAAGACACCACCGGGCATAATAATTGGCTCCCCTCAGAGAGGGGAGCCAGAGAGGTTTACTCCTGGGCGGTGGAGTAGAGCTTGCCGCCCTGGGCGGTGTACTTTTCGCTCATCGCATCCATGCCGGCGAGGATTTCTTCGGGGCTGAGCACGTTGGCGGACACCACGCCGTTATCGACATTGGCCTTGGCCGTAGCCAGTGCTCGGAGTCGATGCCTGCAGCAGCCTCCTTCACGATTTGCTGCTGAGCGGCCTCGCCACCGAATGCCTTGCGGATGTTCTGGGAGATGGCCATCGAGCAGAACTTCGGGCCGCACATCGAGCAGAAGTGCGCCATCTTGGCCGGCTCGGCGGGCAGGGTATCGTCGTGGAAGGCGATGGCGGTGTCCGGATCGTAGGACAGATTGAACTGGTCGAGCCAACGGAACTCGAAGCGAGCCTTGGAAATCGCATTGTCGCGATCCATCGCGTGCGGGTGGTGCTTGGCGATGTCTGCGGCGTGGCAGGCGATCTTGTAGGCAATCACGCCCTGCTTCACATCATCCTTGTTCGGCAGGCCGAGGTGTTCCTTCGGGGTCACGTAGCACAGCATAGCGGTGCCGTAACGAGCGATCTCGGTGGCACCGATAGCGGAGGTGATGTGATCGTAACCCGGAGCGGTATCGGTGGTCAGCGGTCCGAGGGTGTAGAACGGGGCGTTGTGGCACACGGCCTTCTCCAGCTCGATGTTCATGCGTACGGTGTCGAACGGCACGTGGCCCGGGCCCTCGATCATCACCTGCACGTCCTTGGCCCAGGCGCGCTCGGTCAGCTCGCCCAGAGTCATGAGCTCGGAAAGCTGCGCGGCGTCGTTCGCGTCGGCCAGGGAGCCGGGGCGCAGGCCATCGCCCAGAGAGAACGCCACGTCGTACTTGGCGAAGATGTCGCACAGCTCGTCGAAGTGCGTGTACAGGAAGCTCTCCTGGTGGTGTCGCAGGCACCAGTCGGCCATGATGGAGCCACCGCGGGAGACGATGCCGGTCACGCGGTTGGCGGTCAGCGGCACGTAACGCAGCAGCACGCCGGCGTGGATGGTCATGTAGTCCACGCCCTGCTCGCACTGCTCGATCACGGTGTCGCGGAACAGCTCCCAAGACAGCTTGGAGCGTCATCCTCGACCTTCTCGAGCGCCTGGTACATCGGCACGGTGCCGATCGGCACGGGGGAGTTGCGAAGAATCCACTCACGGGTGGTGTGGATGTCGTTACCGGTGGACAGGTCCATCACGGTATCGGCGCCCCACTTGGTGGCCCACGTCAGCTTCTCCACTTCCTCGTCGATGGAGGAGGTGACGGCCGAGTTGCCCATGTTGGCGTTGAGCTTGGTCAGGAAGGCGGATCCGATAATCATCGGCTCGGCCTCGGGGTGGTTGATGTTGCAGGGCATCACCGCGCGGCCGGCGGCCAGCTCGGAGCGCACGAGCTCCACATCGCAGTTCTCGCGGGTGGCCACGTACTGCATCTCCGGGGTGATGATGCCGTGGCGGGCGTACCACATCTGGGTGATCGGGTGGTCCTTGGCGCGCATCGGCTCATGCTTGCGTCCACGCCATTCCTTGGTGGCGCGGCCACGCTTGATGGCGCGCTTGCCAT
>ENA-OQIR01000320-OQIR01000320.1-human-gut-metagenome-genome-assembly--contig:-NODE-320-length-22069-cov-3.275772_pt1 | contig 22069 bp, 35 predicted proteins | sample MGYA00242580_ERZ504745 | MGnify/ENA primary metagenome ERZ504745 (study PRJEB26092, sample SAMD00036214) | human gut metagenome | host: Homo sapiens | study: EMG produced TPA metagenomics assembly of...
GCGTGACGCCCGCGTCGCGAGCGCTCTGAGCGCAGCGACCGTCCGCGCCGTCCCGGCGACAACGGAGGCCGAAAGCCTCGCCGTCACCACGACGCCGAGTAACAGCCGTACATAAGCAGCTCAACAAGGGCGACTCCTAAGGGGGTCGGCCCTTTTGCTATTCTCGGCGGGGCCGCAGGTAAAGTTTCCTGCTCTACAGTCCTGCTCGCACGGAGAGCATATTAAGTGCTTTCCTTTGCGTGCGGAACTCGCGATAAACTTCATATGCGTCCCTCCCGGGCGCAAGCAAAAGGGCTGGTTAATGCCGCTCGCTATTTAGTTAGACAGTCTATTCAGTAGTCAGATTACAGATCTGTAGATAGCCGCAGCAGCATCTTCCCAGATAAAACCGACCAAAATAAACCTGTCTCTATTTGGCAGGTTTCCCGTGGGGCGGGCACTGATGAAGTTTATCGCGAGTTCCGCACGAACAGGAGGCCACTTAATGTGGCCTCGTCGTGAGCAGGACTGTAGAGCAGGAAACTTCATCAGTGCCCGCCCCACGGGAAACCGGCGGGATGGACCAGTTCAGATGGGGCTTTGATGCATGGGTGGTCTGTTGGTGGGCAAATGGGTATCATACTGAGGTTACTGCGTCGACTCTATGATGCATGTTTGTACGTTCCCGGCGGTCGGTTTGCCAGAAGCGCCCCGCCGGTTGTTCCAGACCCGTTTCGAAGAAAGGAAACCACACTAACCTATGGCAGCTAAAAAATCATCTCCCTTGAAGATCATTCCGCTCGGTGGCCTTGACGGCATCGGCAAGAACATGACGGTCTTCGAGTGCGGCGACGACATGGTGCTCGTCGACGCCGGTCTCATGTTCCCGGATGACTCCCAGCCTGGTATCGACCTGGTGCTTCCTGACTACACCTATGTCCTGGAGAACGAGGAGAAGCTCCGCGGTATCGTCGTCACCCACGGCCACGAGGACCACACCGGTTCGCTTCCGTATCTGCTGCAGGACCTCAACAACAAGGTGCCCATCTTCTCGAGCAAGCTGACGCTTGGCTTTATCGAGGGCAAGCTTTCTGAGTTCCGCATCCGCGCACCCAAGTTCCGCGAGGTCAAGGGCGGCAGCCATGTCAACCTCGGCGGCATCTCGCTCGACTTCTTCTCGATGACGCACTCCATTCCCGGCGCTCTGGGCGTGTTCATCCGCACCAACCAGGTACCGTTATGCACACCGGCGACTTTAAGCTCGACCAGACGCCCATCGACGGCGTCACGCCCGACTATGCCGCTATCAGCCGCTTTGCCAAGCAGGGTATCGACCTGCTGCTTTCTGACTCCACCAACGCCACGGTTCCCGGCTTTACCAAGTCCGAGGCCGAGGTTGGTCCCAACCTGCTGCACGCCATCAAGAACGCGCCGGGTCGCGTGTTCGTTGCGTCGTTCTCGAGCCACATCCATCGTTTGCAGCAGATCTGCGATGCCGCCCGCAAGTGCGGCCGTAAGGTCGTTGTGACCGGTCGCTCCATGCTCACTAACACCCGCGTGGCGCGCGAGCTTGGCTACCTCAACATCGACGACGCCGATATCATCGATGCCTTTGACATTGATAACCTGCCTGACGACAAGATTGTTGTCATGTGCACCGGTTCGCAGGGCGAGCCGCTGTCGGCCCTGTCCCGCATGGCCAATGGCGAGCACAAGACGCTCTCCATCCACGAGGGCGATACCGTTATCCTCTCGGCAACTCCTGTTCCCGGCAATGAGAAAGCCGTCCAGCAGGTCGTCAACAGCCTGGCCAAGCTCGGCTGCGACGTGTGGGATAAGAACCGCGCCCTCGTTCACGTTTCCGGTCACGGTAGCCAGGAGGAGCTCAAGCTCCTGATGGCCATGGCCAAGCCCACGTACTTTATGCCGGTTCACGGTGAAGCCGTGCATCTGCGCGCCCATGCCCAGCTGGCCCGCAAGATGGGTCTCAAGGACGATCATATCTTTATCCTCGACAACGGCGACACGCTCGAGATGCGCGGCGGTATCGTTAAGCGCGGTACGCCCGTCGAGTCCGGCGTCGTTTACGTCGACGGCCTGCGCATCGGCGATACCGACCCCATCGTCCTGCGTGATCGTCAGAAGCTCGCCAACGACGGTATGGTTACCGCTGTTGCCATCGTCTCGCTCAAGCACAAGAAGATCGAGGCCATCGAGTTCTCGGGCCGCGGCGTCTCGTTTGCCATCGACGACCAGTTCTCCGAGGATGCCTCCGCGTCCATTATGAAGACGATCGAGAAGGGCAAGTTCAGCTTTACGAGCAGCGGTTCCGATGCCATTCGCAAGGCCGTGCGCGATTCGCTCTCTAACTTTATCTGGAGCCGTACTCGCACCCGTCCGATGATCATCCCGGTCGTCATGGAGGTTTAGTTTGGCGCGCGGATCTGCACAAAACGCCAAAGGCAATAAGGCCAATAACCAACCGGCATCTGCTAAGGGTGCCGGTTCCCATCTGCGTGCCAATAAGGGCCACGAGTCCGAGTTCGATGATTTCGAGCCCTTGGTCGAGCCCTCGGCCAACCGCGATATCGCCGGCGTGGTCATTGCCGTTTTGGCGATTGCGTCCTTTATTGCCGTGATTTCGCCGGCGACTGCGCCCGTTACGGCTGCGGTTGCCGGTTTCTACCACTTGGGCTTTGGTCTGGGCGCTACGTGCTGCCGATCGTCATTTTGCTGTTTGCCGCCACGCTCTTTTTAGGCGAGGACTCGCCGCTCAACGTGCGCTCGGTCGCGGGCGGAGCGTGGTCTTTATCACCGTTGTCTCCATTCTTTCGCTGATGGTGCCGGGTACGAGCGACTCGTGTGACCTTATGTTCACGCCGCAAAATCTGTCCGCCTCGGGTGGCTACATCGGTGCGTTTATTGCGAGTGCGCTGCAGAATGCCCTGGGTAAGCCTATCGCGATGGTGGTCCTGTTGGGTCTGGCCGTCGTTGGTTTTGTCATCATCGGCTTTTCGGTGGGTGGCGTGCTGCGCTCTGCTCGCGACCGCGCGGCCGATTTTGCCGAGCGCCGTCGTGCCGATGTTAACGCGAGCCCGTGGGGTGACGACGAAGCCCTGTCGGTGCCCGGCGTTGCCCGTCCGCACCTGAGCATTCTTCGTCAAAAGGGCTCCGATGCTGCCGTGACCACGGTCATGGGCAACGATGTGGACCCGGTTTTGGACGATGACGACGAGGACGAGGATCCGTTTGTCGACGTATCCGATGCCGTGGAGGCCGAGCGCGCTAAGACGACGCTGCTGCCGCGCCGTCATGTCAAGAAGGGCAAGGCCACGCCCAAGTTGAATACAAGCGAGCCCGACCCGTCTTGGTCCGATAGCGAGATTGAGCTTACCGAGGGCGATGACGAGGACGACGAGGCTCCGATTGAGACCGCAAAGACAACTTTGCTGCCGCGTCGCCATGCTAAGCGCGAACAGGTAACCGGCCAGCTTTCGATGGAAGACGACCCCGATAAGATCGACGAGTCCGAGCCGCCGTTTGCCGTGAGTCCTGTCTCGGCAACACCTCAGATTCCCGACTTCTTGAAGCATCCCAAGGTTGCCGATACGGCTGTCGCGGGCGCTGCCGAGGCGCCTACTCCTAGCGATGGGGGAGCGGTCAATGCCCCCGCGGATAACGAGGGCGAAGAAGAGGACGGCCTCAAGCTTCCGCCGCTCGAGATCCTGCACGCCAACCCGCAGTCGGCGTCCTCCGCGTCATCTGACAAGGAGCTGGAACAGACTGCCGAGTCACTGCAATCCACCTTGCTTGAGTTTGGCCGCAGTGCCCGCGTGGTCGGCTGGATCGCCGGCCCCACGGTGACGACCTTTAAGCTGCAACCTGGCGAGGGCGAGCGCGTGAGCAAGATTTCGAGCTCGAGGACGATATCGCGCTTTCGCTCGCTGCTCAGTCGGTGCGCATCTTTGCCCCGATCCCCGGTACCTCGCTTGTGGGTATCGAGATTCCCAATCGCAAGCGCCAGAACGTCAACCTGGGCGACGTGCTTCCCTATGTGAAGGGCGGTCCGCTCGAGCTGGCCATCGGTCGAGATGCCGAGGGCACGCCGGTCGTCGCTGACCTCGCCAAGATGCCCCACCTGCTGATCGCCGGCACGACCGGTTCTGGTAAGTCGGTGATGATCAATTCCATCATCACGACCCTGCTCATGCGAGCCCTTCCCGAGGACGTTCGCCTGATCATGGTCGACCCCAAGCGCGTCGAGCTTGCGGGCTATAACGGTTTGCCGCATCTCTATGTGCCCGTGGTGACCGAGCCCAAGCAGGCCGCGAGCGCTCTGCAATGGGCCGTGTCCGAGATGGAGCGTCGCCTGAAGGTCTTCGAGCGTCTCAACGTGCGTAAGATCTCGACCTACAACGAAAAGCAGGCCGCCGGCGAGTTTGAGCATTACGACAACCCGCCCCAAAAGATGCCCTATCTGGTCATTATCATCGACGAGCTTTCGGACCTGATGATGGTCGCCGGCAAGGATGTCGAGGCCTCGATCGTTCGTATCGCCCAGCTGGGCCGTGCCGCCGGTATACACCTTATCGTGGCTACGCAGCGCCCCAGCTCCAACGTGGTGACGGGCCTCATCAAGGCCAACATCACCAACCGCATCGCCTTTAACGTCGCCACGGGCATCGACTCGCGCGTCATTATTGACCAGATGGGTGCCGAAAAGCTCACCGGTTTGGGCGACATGCTGTTCTCCAAGGTCGACTGGGGCAAGCCTCGCCGTATCCAGGCTGCTTTGTCTCGGATGACGAAATCAACGAGATTGTCGAGTTCGTCAAGTCGCAGAGCGAGCCCGACTACCACGAGGAGATTCTGTCTGCCGTGGCGCCCGCTTCCATGTCCATGGCGGGTGGCGGCGGTATTGTCCGCACCGGAGTAGCCGAGCCGCAAGACGATGATCCGCTCATTTGGGAAGCCGCCCATATTGTGGTGGAATCGCAGCTTGGCTCCACATCTGGCCTGCAACGTCGTCTGAAGGTTGGCTATGCGCGTGCCGGGCGTATTATGGACATGCTGGAAGAAAAGGGTGTCGTCGGCCCGCCCGACGGTTCCAAGCCGCGTGAGGTCCTGTTGGACGAGGAGGGGCTTGCCGCGCTGGAATCTGTCGACGCGAGATGGCACGTGAAGATCGTGAGTTTGGAGGATTCTGATGGCTGCACGCTTTGGTGACATGCTGCTCGAGCAGCGTCGCCGGATGGGCCTTTCCATTCAGCAGGTCGCCAACACCATCAAAATCAGGCCGCAGATCATCGAGTTTTTCGAGACCGGTAACTTTGCTTCGATGCCGCCGCGCGGCTATGCGCAGGGCATGATTTCGAGCTATGCTCGCTTTTTGGGCCTCAATCCGCGCGAGGTCGTCAATGCCTACTTTGACGACTGATGGCATACGAACGCGAGACGTCGCAGCAGGGCGGTCGTTTTCAGGACGCCGCCGGCTACGTCAATTCGCGTTCCTCGGTCGATAACGGGCGCTTCCTGATGGTTCAGGGCGGTCGTTCAACCCGCTATGGACAGCGTCCTCAGCAGGCCGGTTATATTACTGAGACGGGTTCGGGCGAGGAGATTCGCTCACAGCGTGACCGGTTCCGCAGTACGCCGATGCCCGAGGACCGTGCACTTCCCGCTGCCGCGGCGTGGCGCGTGACCCTCGTGCCGGCTACGGCGACGGCGGCTATTCCGATCGCGGTTACGTGGTGCTCTATGGGACGCTCTCGCGGTGGCTATTCGGATGCCGATACCACGCAGGTGACGCCGCGTCTTCGCTCTCAATCACAGCCGTATGGCCAGCGCTCTTCGGCTCCGCGTTCGGTCCAGCGTGGCTATCAAGGCCGCGGTGAACTTGCGCCCCGCTCGGGTCAGCGCAGCCTTCAGGGCCAGGGCGGCTATCGCGGCCGTTCCGATAGCAATCGCGGTCGTATGCCTCAGGGAAGCGGCCGCAGCAGTTCCGGTCGTGGACGCGGCGGATCACGTACTCCTCAAAACAACGGGCTCGATCCGCGTATCGTCTACGCCGCATCGGTGCCGTTGTGCTGCTGTTGATTGTGCTCATCGTGGTGCTTCTACGTGGCTGCGCATCTTCGGCGCCCGAGAACACGCCCGAGACGCCCACTGCTACCAAGATGACGACCAAGAAGTCTTCTAAGAAGACCGAAACGGTCGACGAGGACGATGACACCGATGAGGCGACGGATGAGTCGACTGATTCGGACGCTACCAAGACGACGGCCAAGAAGGAAGAGAACGAGGTCACGAAGGTCAAAGTCTCCGTTGCCAAGGGAAAGACCGCGTGGATTGAGGTCAAGGTTGACGGCAAGTCGGTCTATGGCGCCCAGGCGACTGGCCCCTTTGAGCAGGAGTACACGCCCGAGTCTTCGATCGAGATCACCACGTCCAAGCCTTCCGATGTCACCGTTACCAAGAACGGTGAAAAGGTTCGTTACGATACCAAGACCTCGGGCGTGGCGCGTGTGACGATCACCGTTCCCAAGAAGGAGACGTCTGATTCCGAGAATGGTGAAAGTTCTGATGGTACCGACACCACCGATGGTACCGATGCCACCGACGGTACCGATGCCCAGTCCACGGATGGCGCCGATACCGCAACTGACGGTCAGACACCCACCGATTCTACCGACAATTCGTACGATAGCTACTAGGCCGCTCGTACGCGAAAGGAAACATCATGGCTAAAGATTCCAGCTTCGACGTCGTGTCCGAGGTCAACATGCAAGAGGTCGACAACGCCTTCCAGCAGACCACGCGCGAGATTTCCCAGCGCTATGACCTTAAGGATTCCGGCGCCACGATCGAGCTTTCGAAGGGCGACAAGCTCTTTACGATCAACGCCCCGGCCGACTTTGTCTCCAAACAGATTGTTGACGTGCTGAGCTCCAAGCTCATCAAGCGCGGCATCGACCTCAAGGCTGTCTCGTGGGATGCTCCGCAGGCGGCATCGGGTGGCACCGTGCGCGTGCTCGGCCATATCGTCGAGGGTATCGACCAGGCGACCGCCAAGAAGATCAACAAGGACATCAAGGATCAAAAGCTCAAGGTCAAGGTGACCATCGAGCCGACAAACTGCGTGTTTCCTCTGCTTCGAAGGACGCGTTGCAGACCGTGATTCAGTTCCTGCGCGACCAGGACTACGGCCAGCCGCTGCAGTTCACCAACTACCGCTAATATCAATCGAAAGGACCGCTCTCCAACATGGATACACCGTTGGGCTCCGTGCTCTACATCACCCTCGGGTGCGCTAAGAACGAGGTTGACACCGACCGCATGCGTTCTCTTTTGACCGCCGCGGGCTACGAGGAGGCATTCGACCCGCAGGATGCCGATATCGCCATCGTCAATACTTGCTCGTTCCTCGCCTCCGCAACGTCCGAGAGCATCGAGACCACGCTCGAGCTCGCCAACGAGGTTCAGACGGCGTTCGTTCTTGTCCCATCGTCATGTGCGGCTGCGTGCCGTCGCGCTATGGCGATGACCTGCCTGACGAGCTGCCCGAGGTCGCTGCCTTTGTGAAGGCCGACGAGGAAGATGGCATCGTGGCGGTCATCGATGGCGTGCTGGGTGTCGAGCGTGAGATTGCAGCTATATCCCGCAGGTCAAACGTACCGTCGAGGTGCTGTCGCTTACGTCAAGATTTCCGATGGCTGCAACCGCTTCTGCAGCTTCTGCATGATTCCCTACATCCGCGGCCGCTATCATTCGCGCAATGCCGAGAGCATCATCTCCGAGGTGCGCGACCTGGTTTCCGGCGGTGTGCGCGAGATCGTGCTGATCGGCCAGGACACGGGCATCTGGGGTACCGACTTTGCCGACGAGGACGTCGCCGATGGCTCGCCGCGCAATCTGGCGCAGCTGCTGCGTGCCGTCGCCGAGGCCGTGCGCCCGCACAACGTCTGGGTCCGCGTGCTCTATCTGCAGCCCGAGGGCATGACTGACGAACTCATCGAGACGATTCGCGATACGCCCGAGGTGCTGCCCTATATCGATATCCCCGTGCAGCACTGCGACGCGCGCATCCTTAAGCTATGCGCCGTTCTGGTTCGCGCCAGGAGCTCGAGGACCTGTTCCGCGATCTGCGTGAGCGTATCCCCGGCATCGTGATCCGTTCCACGGCCATGGTCGGCTTCCCGACCGAGACCGACGACGAGTTCCGCGACCTTATCGACTTTATGGACACCGTCGGCTTTGACTACACGAGCGTCTTTGCCTACTCGCAGGAGGAGGGCAGCCTGGCCGCTAAGATGGAGGGCCAGGTCGACGAAGAGGTCAAGCTCGAGCGCGCCCAGGAGGCCATGGACCTGGCCGAGTCGCTCGGTTTTGCCGCCACCGCCGCACATGTGGGCGAGCGCGCCCAGGTGATCGTCGACGGTATCGAAGAGACCGAGGATGGCGCCGAGCTGATCGGCCACGCCTGGTTCCAGGCGCCCGATTCCGATGGCGCGGTGCATCTGGACGCCAGCGAGGCGTCCGTGGGCGATATTCTGACCGTCGAGTTTACCGATAGCTTCTGCTATGAGCTTATCGGTCATGTTGTGGAGTAGGAGAGCGTCGTGGCTAACGAGAGCAATAAGGAACTGACGAGTGTCTGGACGCCCGCCAACATCGTGACGTGCGTTCGCATCGTCTTTATCCCGGTGTTCATGATCGTGTCGGCGCTTTCTCACACGAGTGTTGCCGGTACGGATTGGAGCACCTTCGACGGCCCGCTCGCCGCCGCTGCCTTCATTCTGTATGTGATCCTGTCGTGCACCGATAAGGTCGACGGTTATCTGGCGCGTTCGCGCAACGAGATCACCGACTTCGGTAAATTCTTGGACCCCATCGCCGATAAGCTGCTCGTGTTCTCGGCCCTGCTGCTGTTCTTGGATTTTGGTATGGTGACCGTGTGGTCCGTGTTCATTATCCTGTTTCGTGAGCTGTTGGTGAGCGCCCTTCGTATGGTCGCAAGTGCTGCCGGTGTGGTCGTTGCCGCCGATAAGCTCGGCAAGTACAAGACGGCGACCACGATGGTCTCCATCTGCGGCTATCTGTGCGTCTTTGCGATGGCCGGTCTTCAGCTGGGGCCGGTGTCGCTGCTGCTCGGTGTCTATTCGGTGTCGCGCTTCCTGTACGTCATCGCCGTGATTTTGACCATTGTCTCGGGTGCCCAGTACTTCTGGAACTGCCGTAAGATCGTCTTTTCGGTCTAGGTCCTGGTGGGTATGACGGAGTCTTATTTGCAGATCGCCGCAAACAACGAGGACTTGGCGCGCGATCTTGTCGAGCACGCGAGTGCCCGTGGTGTGACGGTGTCGACGGCGGAGTCGCTGACGGCGGGCATGATCGCCTCGACGATTGCCGATATCCCGGGTGCCTCGGCGGTGCTTCGTGGCGGTGCGGTGACCTACTGCGATGAGATCAAACATCGCGTGCTCGGCGTCGAGCAGGAAACGCTCGATCGGTTTAGTGCCGTGTCGCATCAGACGGCGCGCGAGATGGCCGCGGGCTCGCTTGAACTCTATCAGAGCGATATTGCCGTAAGCGCAACGGGCTACGCTGGGCCCGGTGGCGGCACCGAGCAAGACCCTGCCGGCACGTTCTATATTGGCTGGGCGTATCGTGCGGCCGATGGGGGAGCGCCGGTTGTCGAGTCTGCACGTTGCCATTATGAGGGCGATCGGTCGTGCGTTCGGGCCTATGCGGTCGCGGAGGCTTTGGAGTGCATTGTCCGCGTGCTCAATTCTATGGAATAGACGTGGTTTAAGGGGCCTTAGGGCCCCTTAATTGTGGAGATAGGGACCTTTGACGGTATTGGTGTTTGCGCTGGTATATGGCCTAAATTTGTTCGAGCGGTCGTATTTGTGATTGGCACGGTCAAGCGTTTGGTCGGTGATTGGTCGGCGTTTGGTCGGGTTTTGGAATGTACGGGTGCATATGATGAATCTGAACGGTTGACCACGAACAGCCGTTCGTTTATTATCGTTTCAGGTTGTTAAGAGGAGGGCTATTCATGGCCAAGAATTCAGGTCCCGTACGTACGTTCATGCACGCACGACGGGTAAAGAGCGCGATGAGATGATCGCCACCACCAAGCCGAGATCGAGAAGAAGTTCGGCCAGGGCTCTATCATGAGGTATGGCGACGGCGGTCCCGAGCTCGAGGTCGAGGCTATTCCGACGGGCTCTCTGGCGCTCGATGCCGCCTTGGGTATCGGCGGCGTGCCGCGCGGCCGTATCGTCGAGATTTATGGCCCCGAGTCCTCCGGTAAGACGACGCTTTCGCTCGAGATCCTTGCAGAAGCACAGGCCATGGGCGGCGTCGTTGCATTTATCGATGCCGAGCACGCGCTTGATCCCACCTATGCCGCGCGCATCGGTGTCGATATCGATGAGGTCCTCATTTCCCAGCCCGATACGGGCGAGCAGGCGCTCGAGATCGTCGATATGCTTGTGCGCTCAGGTGCCATCGACGCCATCGTCGTCGACTCTGTTGCCGCCTTGACTCCACGTGCCGAGATCGAGGGCGAGATCGGTGACACGACGGTGGGTCTGCAGGCTCGCTTGATGAGCCAGGCACTCCGCAAGCTCGCCGGCTCGCTTGCCAAGTCCAACACGACCTGCATCTTCATTAACCAGCTGCGCGAGAAGATCGGCGTCATGTTCGGCAACCCCGAGACCACCACGGGAGGCCGCGCGCTCAAGTTCTTCTCTTCCGTGCGAATCGATATTCGCAAAATCGATACCATCAAGCTCAAGGACGAGGTTATCGGCAATCGCGTTCGTGCCAAGGTCGTTAAGAACAAGGTGGCGGCTCCGTTCCGTTCGGCCGAGTTTGACATCATGTACGGCACCGGCATCTCCAAAGAGGGCTCGATTCTGGATATGGCCGTCGAGTGCGGCATCTGTAAAAAGATGGGGTCCTGGTTTGCCTATGGCGAGGACAAGCTCGGCAACGGTCGCGAGGCCGCCAAGACGTTCCTGCGCGAGCATCCCGATTGCGCTGACGAGATCGAGCACAAGGTTCGCCTTGCCTGCGGCCTTGAGTATGACGACGATGCCCCCTCCGAGGTTGAGTTGACCGACCAGCCCGCCCCCGAGGAGTTTGATGAGCTGTACGCCATCGATGGCTCCGCAATGCTCGACGATGACGACGAGTAGCGGATGCCGACATGTCGTATACGGTGACCGAGGCTACGGTCGTCTTTCCCGATAAGAAAGCGGCCTCCTCGTTCTCGAGCGGTTATGCGTCTAAAAAGCCCTGCGCGCATATCGATTGCGATCTTGAGGGCGGTTACGAACGTTCCATTTGGATTCCCGTGCGCGTGGCGCGCCTGTACGTTAAGAACCGCCCCGATCTTCCCTGTGCTTGGGATGACTTTCGCGAGGCGGTGCAGCTTATCGAACGCAAATGTGCACTCACCATGGTGACCGAGATGCTTTCGCGTCGCGATCATGCCACGGGCGAGGTACGGGATAAGTTGGCTCGCTATGGCTTTCGACAGCTGCGATCGATTTTGCCGTTGCTCGAGCGACTGAGTATCGATTTTTGGACGAGAACCGTTTTTGCTCGTACTTTATCGAAGAGCGCAAACGTCGCGGCTGGGGACAGCGCAAGATCGAGGTTGAGCTCAAGCGTCGTCATGTCGTGCTTGACGATATCCCCGGCTATCCCGAGGCGTATTTTACCGTGGATGACGACTTGACTCGTGCATCGGCCTTGCTCGCTAAACGTCGCATTCCCGAGGCGCGTGCATTCGAAAAGCTCGTCAGGTTTTTGATGGGTAAAGGCTCTCGTATCGCATCGCCGCCGATGCCGTTAAGGCACGTCTCGACGCCTTAAGCGAGGAGTGTGCCGTGTAAACGTGCACGTGTTACGCCCTTGCCGTTCACCGCTCGATTGGCGCCGTGCCGGGTGCGTTTATTTGACAGTTGTTGCGGTTCAACGTAGGATAAATACCGTCATTTGCTTTGTGATATGTGCTCATCTGTGATGAGTTTGTTTATATGTTTATCTGTATCCGACCCGCATAAGCTGCGCCCATATTACTCAAATGTCGCGAGCCGTTCGTAAGGACGGTTCGCTTTGCTGTGTAACGAATCCATAAAAAGGAGTGAGCATGCCTATCATTGCAGCGCTCGTTGGCCTCGTTTTGGGTGCCATCGCCGCCATTGCCTACATGCGCACCGCCAAGCAGGGTAGTCTTCACGAGGCCGACGAAAAGATCCAGTTGGCACACGCGCAGGCAGAGTCCCTGATCGGTGATGCAAAGCGTCAGGCCGAGACCCTCAAAAAAGAGGCTCTGCTCGAGGCCAAGGAAGAGATCATCAAGAACAAGCAGGCCGCCGAGGCCGAGGACAAGCAGCGTAAGAGCGAGATTCGCACGCTCGAAAATCGTGTGATGCAGCGCGAGGAATCGCTCGATCGTCGCAACGATGCGCTCGATAAGCGCGAGCATCAGCTGTCCAGCCAGGCCGGTCAGGTCGAGAAGCGCTCTCGCGAGCTTGAGGAGCTCTGCGCCAGGCAGACCTCAGAGCTCGAGCGTATTGCCGACCTTACGCGTGAGGATGCTCACAAGGAGTTGCTCGACAAGGTCCGTGGTGAGGTTACCCACGAGGCGGCCACCATCATCCGCGAGTCCGAGCAGCAGGTCCGCGCCGAGTGCCATAAGACCGCCCAGGAGATTCTCTCCCTGGCGATTCAGCGTTGCGCCGCCGACCATACCGCCGAGGTCACCGTCACTTCCGTTCATATTCCCTCCGATGACCTCAAGGGTCGCATTATCGGTCGCGAGGGTCGCAACATCCGCACCTTTGAGCAGGTGTCCGGCGTCAACCTCGTGATTGACGACACTCCCGAGACCGTCGTACTCTCGAGCTTCGATCCGGTCCGTCGTGAGACTGCCGCGTGGCGCTTGAGAACCTCATTGCAGACGGCCGCATTCACCCCGCCCGCATCGAGGAGATGTATCACAAGGCCGCCGACTTGGTTCAGCAGCGTGTGCGCGAGGCCGGCGAGCAGGCCGCCTTCGATACCGGTATCCACGACCTGCATCCCGAGATCGTCAAGACCCTGGGTGCTCTTCGCTACCGCACTTCGTTTGGCCAGAACGTTCTGCAGCACTCGCTTGAGGTTTCTGACCTGTGCGGCGTTATGGCTCCGAGCTTGGTCTGGACGTTGTGACCGCCAAGCGTGCCGGTCTTCTGCACGACCTGGGCAAGGCCATCGACCACGACGTTGAGGGTCCGCATGCCGTCATTGGCGCCGAGCTTGCCCGCCGTTATGGCGAGAAGCCCGTTATCGTCCACGCGATCGAGGCCCATCATGCCGACGTCGATCCCAACACGGTGCTCGACGTTCTGGTCCAGGCTGCCGATGCCGTTTCCGCTTCTCGTCCCGGCGCCCGCCGCGAGTCGGCCGAGAACTACATCAAGCGTCTTGAGAAGCTCGAGGAGATTGCCAATTCTCACGACGGCGTCGAGCGCACCTATGCCATGCAGGCCGGTCGCGAGGTCCATGTCATGGTTCAGCCGGACAAGATCTCCGATGCCCAGTCCACAGTGCTTGCGCACGATATCGCCCATCAGATCGAGGAAGAGATGGAGTATCCCGGTCAGGTGCGCGTTGTCGTGATTCGCGAGAGCCGTGCCGTCGATATCGCTAAATAACATGAACGACGCGAACGAGCTTATCTCTTTTATCGCGTCGATGTCGGGGGAGGGCAACCTTCGCGTCGAGGAAAACCTTGGCGAGGGGTATGTCCGCCTCCGCGTTTCGGAGGCCGAGCGCCGTCAGGCCAAGCATGACATTCAGCATGTAGAGGACATTGTCATCGAGATGCTGCGTAATGCCCGTGATGCCGGAGCCGATAAGGTCTATCTTGCTACGACCAAGGAGGAGGGTGTTCGCACCCTCCTCTTCCTGGATAATGGTTCGGGTGTGCCGCAGGATATGCAGGAGCGTATCTTTGATGCCCGTGTTACCTCCAAGCTCGAGAGCATGAAAATGGACCGTTGGGGTGTTCACGGTCGTGGTATGGCGCTGTTCTCTATCAAGCAGAACACGGATGAGGCACGCGTTGTTACATCGGGCGTCGATTTGGGTTCCGCGTTTAAGGTGTGCGTTGCCACCGATCGCTTGGGTGAGCGCGCCGACCAGTCGAGCTGGCCTCAGGCGGTTAAAGACGAAGACGGCCGCTATGTATGCGCTCGCGGTCCTCACAACATCATTCGCGCTGCGTGTGAGTTTGCCCTCGAGGAGCTGCGTTGCTGCGATGTGTATCTGGGCTCTCCGTCCGAGATCGCTGCGACCCTGTACGCTCAGGCTTCGAGTCGTCTCGATACGTCGCGCCTGCTCTTTATCGATGACGAGTGTGAGCTTCCGGTTATCGATCGTTTGGGCCTTGCCTCGGATGCCGAGGACTTTATCCGGATCTGCTCCGGGTTGGGTCTCGAGATGTCCGAGCGCACTGCCACCGTATTCTGTCGGGACAGATTAAGCCCGTTCGCGGCGTGACCGCGCGCCTGCTGCGCGAGCGTGATTCCACCTCGCATACGCCGGCTCCCGTCGATCTTGCCAAGGACCGTCGAGTCTTCGCATCGCCAAGGATGATATGGCGCAGTTTTCGCGTGCGGTCGAGCGTGACTTTAACGACCTCGCTGCCCGGTATTACCTCAATCTGTGCGGCGACCCTAAGATTCGCGTTTCGCGTGATCGCATCACGGTGACGTTCGATCTTGCCAAAGAGGAATAAAATCTTTACCGAGTCCGCTCGGTACGATACAGTTATTGCAGTTAAAACGTACTTTTAAACGCAGGAGTTTCTTCATGGATTGCCTGAAGGTATCAAGCAAATCATCGCCCGCGTCCGTTGCCGGCGCCATTGCCGGCATGGTCAAAGATGGCGTCCCCGTTAACATTCAGTGCGTCGGCGCCGGTGCCGTCAACCAGGCCATCAAGGCCGTTGCCATTGCGCGCGGCTTTCTGATTCCGACCGGCTTTGATGTCTCCTGCGCGCCGGTGTTCTCCGACATCCTCATTAACGGGGAGTCGCGCACAGCAATCCGTCTCTCTATCTACGTTCACCAGATTAATCGGGCTGCCATGGATAACGTCGTCATGGACGATGTTAAGCCTGTTGCGTAAACGAGCCTTTTGCACGCTTGTAGCACCTATGCGCCCCGTCGACACCATCGTTAGGATGTAAGCTCATGGACCAGCGTTCCGTACGCGATATTCTTGCCGGTAAAACCTACTTTATCCGCACATTCGGCTGCCAGATGAACCAGCACGACTCCGAGCGCGTGAGTGGCTTGCTCGATTCGTATGGCTGTCTTATGGCGCTCGATCCTGAGCATGCCGATATTGTCGTATTCATGACGTGCTGTGTGCGCGAGGCTGCCGATACGCGCCTGTATGGTCAGTGCAATTCCTGCAAGAGCCTGCCTCCTTCGCCTTCGGGTAAGCGTGTGGTCGCCGTGGGCGGCTGCATCGCCCAGCGCGATGGCGAGGGCTTGCTCACAAACGTCGATAACGTCAACGTCATTTTTGGCACCCATTCTATTGCGCACGTGGCCGAGCTCATCGCTGAGGCGTTTTTGGACGGCAAGCGCCATATCCGCACGAATGAGCATGAGGACACCGACGCCATGAGTATGCCGTGGCATCGCGAGACGCAGTATCACGCGTGGGTGCCCATCATGACGGGCTGCAACAACTTCTGTACGTACTGTATCGTGCCGTACGTTCGTGGTCGCGAGAAGAGCCGTCCCTTCGAGGAGATTGTCGATGAGGTGACCGGGCTTGTGCGTCAGGGCGTGCGCGAGATACGCTGCTGGGACAGAACGTTAACTCCTACGGTCGCGATCTCTTTGGCAAGCCGCGTTTCGCCGATCTGCTGCGCGCCGTGGGCAATACGGGCGTCGAGCGTATCTTCTTTACCTCTTCGCATCCTAAGGATCTGCTGCCTGAGACCATTGACGCCATGGCCGAGACGCCTGCCGTCATGCCGCAGCTTCACTTGGCCGTTCAGTCGGGTTCCACGCGCATCCTTAAAGAGATGAATCGTCGGTACACGCGCGAGGATTATCTGGGCCTGGTCGATCGCATTCGTAACCGTATGCCCGATATTGCGCTTTCGACCGACATTATCGTGGGTTTCCCGGGCGAGACCGAGGAAGACTTTGAGCAGACGCTGTCGCTTGCCGAGACGGTGCGCTATGCTCAGGCCTACACGTTTATTTACTCCAAGCGTGCGGGTACCCCGGCAGCTGAGATTTATGATCCCACCCCGCATGGGGTTATCCTTGAGCGCTTTAACCGTCTGGTCAAGGTTATCGAGACGACGGCCCATGAGTATAACCAGGGCGAGCTTCACACCGTGGTGCCTGCACTTATTGAGGGTACGAGCAAGAAGAACGACGCTGTTCTTCTGGGCAAGAGCCCCAAGAACCAGACGGTGCATGCGCCGATTCCTGCTGGCTATAGCATCGATCAGCTCATCGGTAAAATCGTTGATGTTGATATTGATGTCGCCAAGACGTGGTATCTGTCTGGCTCCGTCGTGGGCGAGCCTCGCTAATGATTTCTCCCGGTGCAAGCCTTTCTGCCGTAGCGATTGTCGGTCCGACGGCGGTCGGAAAAAGCGATGTTGCCGACCGCCTGGCTGCTCGTCTATCGTCCGAAGTGTTGTCGTGCGATGCGATGCAAATCTATCGCGGCATGGACATTGGTACGGCCAAGATGATGCCCGAGGAGTGTTCGGCACCTCTGCGCCTCATCGATATCGTGGATCCCGGCGTCGCGTATTCTGCTGCGCTCTACCAGTCGGACGCCCGAGCACATGTCGAGCGTTTGCTTGGCGAGCAGCGTCTTCCGGTCTTTTGCGGCGGTACGGGCTTGTATCTCAAGGCCGCTCTCGATGAAATGGATTTTCCTTCGGGAGAACTCGAGGACGAACGCCGCGCGGTCTATCAGGAACTTGCCGAGCGTATTGGCGAGGAGGCGCTGCATGCCCTGCTTGCCGAGCGCGACCCGGAATCGGCTGCGTGATTCATCCCCATAACGTGCGTCGTGTGATTCGTGCGCTCGAGATGCACGATGACGGCGTGTCATATGCCCAGCAGAAGTCGAAATTCAGTGTTCCGCGTGAGCGTTATCATGCCTTGTGGTTTGGTCTGACGCGTAGCCGTGAAGTGCTGTATGAGCGCATTAACCAGCGTGTCGACCTTATGTTTGAGCGGGGACTGGTTGATGAGGTCCGTGGCCTTATGGACCAGGGCCTGGGCGATGCGCTCACGTCGATGCAGGCAATTGGTTACAAAGAGATTATTGATGCCTTGCGTGGCGCTATTACCATGGATGAGGCCCGTGAGCTTATCAAGATGCGTTCACGTCGCTATGCCAAGCGCCAGCTTTCCTGGTTTAAGCGTGACGATCGCATCGTGTGGTTCGATATGGATGAGTTTACGATCGATGAGGTCGTTGATGATATTTACCGTTGCATCGAGCTGCCTAATGGCTCGTTTCCCTTTGGTCCCCACGGCGCCTGAACCTGAGCGCGCCATCTTGGTTGGTGTCGAGTGGCGCGATAACGCCTGGCCGCTTGACCGTTCGCTCGACGAGCTCGAGCGTCTAGCCCACACTGCTGGGGCCAATGCGTGGCACGCTTGTCTCAGCGCCTGGTCAAACCCTATCCCAAATCGTTTATCGGTTCTGGCAAGGTCGAGGAGCTGTGCGGCTTGGTGCATCGCATGGATGCGGATGTTGTTATCTTCGACGACGACCTGACGCCTCACAGCAGTCCTATCTTGAGAAAGCCGTGGGCGAACCGGTCAAGATTATTGACCGTACGGCGTTGATTTTGGATATCTTTGGCCTGCATGCCCAGACGCGTGAGGGCCGCTTACAGGTTCAGCTGGCACAGTTGCAGTATCTGCTGCCTCGTCTGCGAGGTATGTGGAGCCATCTTGCCAAGGAACAGACGCGTGGCGGCATTGGATCGCGTTTTGGCCAGGGCGAAAGCCAGCTCGAGGTCGACCGTCGCCTGATTCGCAATAAGATCGCGGCGCTTCGACGCGAACTGAAACAGGTTGAACAACGTCGCGATGTGCAATCCAAAAGCCGTATTGAATCGCCGGCGTTTCGCGTGGCGCTGGCTGGCTACACCAATGCCGGCAAGTCGACGTTGCTTAATCGTTTGACGGGATCCACGGTACTTTCGCAGGATAAGCTGTTTGCCACGCTCGATCCTACGACGCGCTCGTACCGTTTGCCCGGTGGCCGCGGCATGACGATCACCGATACCGTCGGCTTTATTCAAAAGCTGCCCCATGGCCTGGTCGACGCGTTTAAATCTACGCTTTCCGAGGTGCTCGGCGCCGATTTGATTCTTAAAGTTGTGGATGCTTCCGATGAGGATTACGAGCGTCAGCTCGAGGCTGTTGATCGTGTCCTTGACGAGATTGGAGCCGGTGAGCGCCTGACGCTTACCGTGTTCAATAAAATTGATCTGCTTGATAGCGTCGACCGCTTGAGCTTCCGCCGGCGTTATCCCGAGGCGGTGCTGTTCTCGGCTCAGACGGGTGAGGGTCTTGATGATTTAGTCGACCGCATCGCTCGTGAAGCGGCCGCTACAGACGTGTTGCTCTCGGCCGATATCCCGTATCGAGAGGGCGCGTTAATCACGCTCGTGCACGAACAGGGAACCCTTCTGCACGAGGAATACCTCGAGGACGGCGTTCGTATTGTGGCAAAGCTGCCGGCCCGTATCGCACCACGTCTTGAGCGTTACCGAACGGAATAAATCAGCTCCAGTACACCCAAGATAACGGGCTGATGAAGCAGGTAGAACGGCAGTGCATGGCGTCCGAGGCTCGCGAGCGCCGGGATGGGATTTTCATAGGCCCATGCTGGTACCTCGAAGTTTGCTTTCTGTGCCGTGCGGGCGGCAAAGAAGCCTGTGAGATACATAAATAAGAATGGTATGAGCGGATAGTAATCACCGGAGACAAAGTCTGGACCTGGGAAACCCAGCCAAGCTAGATAGGGGATAGGGTAGACCGCTTTAGGAATGCTCCAGGTAAGTGCAAAAAGTGTGAGGCAAATTGCTATAGCCCATACCGACGGCACTTTAACGAGAACCGGGCGCGCGAGTGCAACAATGGCAGTGCACGCCGCCATGCAGAAAATGATGCCGAAGTTCACCGAGTCATCGACTGAGACAAGCGTCGTTGCGATCCATACGACCAAAGCGGCGGCAGCATATTTGGCGGCACGCTTGATGTTGTTGCGTGAGAGGGTGCACATCCAGCCGGCAATAAACAAAAATACCCAACTGATGCTGGCGCGCCAGATGTCCTGGAAGATGGTCTGGGTAAACCAGGGCATATCCCAACCATATAGGTAGGCAAGGTCGTAGCAGGTATGAAATCCCGCCATCGACAGCATGGTAAACCCGCGAATGGTATCAAAGACCGTGATGCGTTTTTGCATTACGAAAACCGGCGCATCAAACCGACGACCTTGCCCAGGATTGTGGGATTTGTCGCGTAGATAGGCTCCATGGTGTCGTTTTCGGGCTGCAGACGAACGCGTCCCTGCTCCTTGTAGAACGTTTTGACCGTTGCAGAGCCATCGATCATGGCCACGACAATCTCACCATTCATGGCGCTCTTCTGCTCACGAACAATGATGTAGTCGCCGTTATAGATACCGACGTTAATCATCGAATTGCCGTGGACCTCGAGGATAAAGGACCCCTGGTCCGTTGCGATCTCGGTTGGGATGGTAAAGGTGTCCTCGATATTCTGCTCGGCAAGGATGGGAATCCCTGCGGCGACGCGACCTACGAGAGGCAGTGATACCGTGCCGCGGGGGACCGTGGGCTCATCGGACTTTGAGATGGAGACGGAAGATCCGTCCTCGTCAAAGAGCTCGAGAGCGCGAGGCTTGGTGGCGTCACGCTTGAGCAAGCCGCGTGCTTCGAGTGCGGAGAGATGCGCATGTACGGTGCTAGGGGAGGAAAGGCCCACAGCCGAAGCCATCTCGCGCACACTGCGGATAGCCCTTCTCCTGCTGATATTCCTTGATGAAGTCGTAAATTTGCTGCTGACGCTTGGTAATTTTGCGAGCCATCAGGGATTCCTCTCTACCCATACCAAACAAATGTTCTATTTTTGCTTGACAGGAACAACTGTTCGAAGATAATAATAACCGAACACTCGTTCCCGCGCTAGACTTTTTTGTCCCCGCGGCTTGATAAAACAGTTCTCGTCAAAACAAACGAGAGGAGAACAGAATGAACGCAGCGGATATGTCCAGGGGAACCTCGCCCTTAAGCTCGAGGCGTCTGCCACGCCTGCCTTCACGGTCGTGAAGGGCGGCCGGTCTCATTTTCAGGCCGTTGCCACTAAACCCGTCCGCACCCAGCGTGCGTCCGTTGCTTTGGCTCCTGTTGCCTGAAGGCCTCGACGATTGTTGCTGTTGCTGTAGCGTTCACCCTATTCTTCGTGCTCGCCACGTCAGTTTTTTCTGCTCGTCACGCAGCATATGCCGATTCCGTAGCCAACGTTACCTACGAGACGGTTCGTGTGCAGTCCGGCGATTCCCTGTGGTCGCTATCCCAGGAGCATCCCATCGATGGCCTTTCCACACAGGAGACTTCCGATATGATTCGTAGCGTCAATCACCTCGATCGCGGCTCTCTTGATGCTGGTGCAGTTCTGAAAGTTCCGGCCCGTTCGTAAGATTTCGGGTCGGTCGCATGGTACCCTTGTTATCGTTTAAGAGGAGGTTCCATGCGCTGTCCCAAATGCGGCAAGGCACACACCCGCGTTGTCGATTCCCGTATGCAGGAGTCGAACAACACTATCAAGCGTCGTCGCGAGTGTTGTTCTTGCAATTATCGTTTTACGACATTCGAGCGCTGCGAAGATCCCATCGAGGTCATCAAATCCGACGGGTCAAAGCAGCGGTTCGATCGCAACAAGCTGCTGGTCGGCCTGATGCGCGCCACGATCAAGCGTGATATCGACACGAAAAAGCTCAACGAGATCATCGATGATATCGAGGTGGAGCTGCGTTCCCGTACGCTGACGGCTGTAACGTCCCACGAACTGGGCGATATGGTGCTTAAGCGCTTGGCCAAGATCGACAAGGTTGCCTACATTCGATTTGCCTCGGTCTATCGCGATTTCAAAGACGTCGACGAGTTTTTGCAAGAGCTCGACAAGCTAAGGTGATTTCATGTCCAACATTACCGTTAACATTAAGCGTCTCGATCCCACGGTCGAGCTTCCCAAATACGCTCATCCCACAGATGCCGGCCTTGACCTCCGTGCCAACGAAGACTGCACCCTCAAGCCCTTTGAGCGCCGCTTGGTCTCCACTGGCTTGGCCATTGCGCTGCCCGATGGCTACGCCGGCTTTGTCCAGCCCCGCAGCGGCCTAGCCATTAAGCAGGGCCTGTCTATAGTCAACACGCCCGGTCTCATCGATGCTCACTATCGAGGCGAGCTTAAGGTCATCCTCATCAACCTGGATCCCACCAACAATATCCAGATCAACAAAGGCGACCGCATCGCCCAACTCGTCATCCAAGAAGTCCCTACAGTCAATCTCGTAGAGGTAGACGAACTAGATAAAACCGACAGAGGCAACGGAGGCTTCGGCTCCAGCGGCGTCGCCTAGTTGCTTCTGTTCGCTCACCCGTGGGAGGGCCCTATATATCAGCCCGTGCTCAAACATTCTCGTGGGGCACTCGTATCCCTCCCGCCTGCCTCTCACACATATCATTCCATGCTCAAACATTCTCGCTTCGCTTCGCTCGCTGCGAAACTGCGCGTGGAACGATATGTGAGAGAGGCAGGCGGGCGGCTACTCGCTTGAAAAAATATTTACATTCTAGTTAGCCGACGCGACAAAGGACTAGTCTCTTTGTCGCGTCGGCTAACTGTATTTATCTTTTCCGGTCTCGCCTTTGTTGGTTCTACTGGAGGGGAATCTAGTGTAGGTGCTAGTACGTAAACGCAGCTTGCCTGTGGGGGGG
>ENA-OQIR01000321-OQIR01000321.1-human-gut-metagenome-genome-assembly--contig:-NODE-321-length-22062-cov-3.927103_pt1 | contig 22062 bp, 21 predicted proteins | sample MGYA00242580_ERZ504745 | MGnify/ENA primary metagenome ERZ504745 (study PRJEB26092, sample SAMD00036214) | human gut metagenome | host: Homo sapiens | study: EMG produced TPA metagenomics assembly of...
CTGTGCAGTACCTCGATGACAACTATCTGGCAGTAGAGCGCAAGCAGCGCGTCTACGACGTCGACACCCACACACCGGCTGGCATCGACGCATTCGGCGCCGGCTACATCGACTCTCCGGAAGTCGACAATGTGGTTGTCGGTCTGCAGACCGACGTTCCTTGCAAGCGCGCATGATGCCGAATGGCGGTTGGCGTATGGTCGAGCAGGCCATCAAGGAAGCCGGCAAGGAGCCGGATCCGGAAATCAAGAAGATTTTCACCAAGTACCGCAAGACCCACAATGACGGCGTCTTCGGCGTGTACACCAAGCAGATCAAGGTTGCCCGCCACAACAAGATCCTCACCGGCCTGCCGGATGCCTACGGCCGTGGCCGCATCATCGGCGATTACCGTCGTGTGGCACTGTATGGTGTGAACACCCTGATCAAGTTCAAGCAGCGTGACAAGGACTCCGTGCCGTACCGCAACGACTTCACCGAGCCGGAGATCGAGCACTGGATTCGCTTCCGCGAGGAGCATGACGAGCAGATCAAGGCCCTGAAGCAGCTGATCAACCTCGGCAACGAATATGGTCTTGACCTGTCCCGTCCGGCACAGACCGCTCAGGAAGCAGTGCAGTGGACCTACATGGGCTACCTCGCTTCCGTCAAGAGCCAGGATGGCGCCGCAATGTCGTTCGGCCGCGTCTCCACCTTCTTCGACGTGTACTTCGAGCGTGACCTGAAGTCCGGTAAGATCACCGAGACCGACGCACAGGAGATCATCGACAACCTGGTCATGAAGTTGCGTATCGTGCGCTTCCTGCGTACCAAGGATTACGACGCGATCTTCTCCGGCGATCCGTACTGGGCGACTTGGTCCGACGCAGGCTTCGGCGATGATGGCCGTACGCTGGTCACCAAGACCTCCTTCCGTCTGCTCGACACCCTGACCCTCGAGCACCTTGGACCTGGCCCGGAGCCGAACATCACCATCTTCTGGGATCCGAAGCTGCCGGAAGCCTACAAGCGCTTCTGCGCCAAGATCTCCATCGACACCTCGGCAATCCAGTACGAGTCCGACAAGGAAATCCGCTCCCACTGGGGCGATGACGCCGCCATCGCATGCTGCGTCTCCCCGATGCGAGTGGGCAAGCAGATGCAGTTCTTCGCAGCCCGTGTGAACTCCGCCAAGGCCCTGCTGTACGCCATCAACGGCGGCCGCGACGAGATGACGGGCATGCAGGTCATCGACAAGGGTGTTATCGAGCCGGTTCAGCCGGAAGCCGACGGCTCCTTGGATTACGAGAAGGTCAAGGCCAACTATGAGAAGGCTCTCGAATGGCTGTCCGAGACCTACGTCATGGCTCTGAACATCATCCACTACATGCACGATAAGTATGCATACGAGTCCATCGAGATGGCTCTGCACGACAAGGAAGTGTACCGCACCCTCGGTTGCGGTATGTCCGGTCTGTCCATCGCAGCCGACTCCCTGTCCGCATGCAAGTACGCCAAGGTCTACCCGATCTACAACAAGGACGCCAAGACCACTCCGGCCATGAGAACGAGTACGTTGAAGGCGCCGATGACGATCTGATCGTCGGCTACCGCACCGAGGGTGAGTTCCCGCTGTACGGCAACGACGATGATCGTGCCGACGAGATCGCCAAGTGGGTCGTCTCCACCGTTATGGGCCAGGTCAAGCGCCTGCCGGTGTACCGCGGAGCAGTCCCGACCCAGTCCATCCTGACCATCACCTCCAACGTGGAATACGGCAAGGCCACCGGCGCCTTCCCGTCCGGCCACAAGAAGGGCACCCCGTATGCTCCGGGCGCAAACCCGGAGAACGGCATGGACTCCCATGCATGCTGCCTTCCATGTTCTCCGTCGGCAAGATCGACTACAACGACGCTCTTGACGGCATCTCGCTGACCAACACCATTACCCCTGATGGCTTGGGCCGCGACGAGGATGAGCGCATCGGCAACCTCGTGGGCATTCTGGACGCCGGCAACGGCCACGGTCTGTACCACGCCAACATCAACGTGCTGCGCAAGGAACAGCTCGAGGATGCCGTCGAGCATCCGGAAAAGTACCCGCACCTGACCGTGCGCGTCTCCGGCTACGCGGTGAACTTCGTCAAGCTCACCAAGGAGCAGCAGCTCGACGTGATCTCCCGTACGTTCCACCAGGCGCCGTCGTCGACTGAGACTAAACGGCACCGTGTGAAACGGTAGAGTGCAAGGGGCGGAGCGTGAAGGCTTCGCCCCTTGTTTTTCCCTGTACAATATGGGGAAACCCATTGGAGAGATACAACGAAAGGACATCGATGTCTGAGAACGTACATTTTCGCTCCACAACCAGGCACATGCTCAGAGAATCGCAAAGCTACATCAACCAGACGCTTATGGGAGGATTGTCGGGCTTTGAATCACCGATCGGGTTGGATCGTCGCGATCGCATCAACGCGTTGAAAAGCGGTGATATCGGTTTTGTGCATTCTTGGGACATTAACACGTCCGTCGACGGTCCGGGAACACGTATGACTGTTTTCCTGAGCGGCTGCCCATTGCGCTGCCAGTACTGCCAGAATCCAGACACGTGGAAAATGCGTGATGGCAAACCCGTCTACTACGAAGCCATGGTCAAAAAGATCGAACGTTATGCTGACCTTTTCAAGGCGACGCATGGCGGTATCACCTTCTCGGGCGGCGAATCCATGATGCAACCGGCGTTTGTTTCCCGCGTGTTCCATGCGGCCAAGGAGATGGGCGTGCACACCTGCCTCGATACTTCCGGATTCCTTGGCGCAAGTTACACCGACGACATGCTGAACGACATCGACTTGTGCCTGCTCGACGTTAAATCCGGCGATGAGGAAACCTACAAGAAGGTGACTGGCGGCATTCTGCAACCGACAATCGATTTCGGACAGCGACTGGCCAAGGCGGGCAAGAAGATCTGGGTGCGTTTCGTACTCGTGCCAGGGCTCACCTCGTCTGAGGAAAACGTTGAGAACGTGGCGAAGATCTGCGAATCGTTCGGCGACGCCGTGGAACATATCGACGTGCTCGGTTTTCACCAGCTGGGCCGTCCAAAATGGCATATGCTTGGCATTCCCTACCCGCTGGAAGATCAGAAAGGGCCGTCCGCGGCAATGAAACAGCGTGTAGTGGAACAATTCCAATCGCATGGTTTCACCGTCTACTAAACGGGAAGCCTTGCATATTCCAGCCAACGATCCCGGGCAAATCAGTCGTTTGAAAGTGCCTCAGCGATTGAAAAAAGGAATATTCGCGCAACTGTTGAACCAGCATTCGCCACGCGGAAAAATCTTCACATTCGACGCGTGGCGAAATGCTGTGAAATACCATGAAAACGGTGTCACGGCCGTAGTCTTGAATCATGGCGGACATCTATGCTTTTCCTCAGGGTGCACTCGACGAAGCGCGCACCACAGATAGGGGATCGTGCGCCTGCGCAGCCCCTCCTGAACAAATGTTGACCCGACCCTCCGGCGTGCCAGACAAGGTATGGGACGCCGTGCTTTCCGTAGAACGCATGCCTCGATTACCAAGCGTGTCGTATCGTGAGATTCCAGTGCCGTGCGCCATGGCGAGTTTCGGCATTGGAGTTGAGATGCAATGCGACGAGGCGCGTTCCACAGGCTGGATCATGGTGTTGTATTCGCACAAATACCGAAATGACTGGCATTCTCATTGGCGTTGCGTCGCTTTCGCCGCGTTGCCGTTGTCTGGAGGCGAAGGCGATTGTCTGACACCGTCCATGTATTGGGATGCGATGATGGACCGTGTCGGCTCGTACGATGTCGAACATGTTTCGGGAACCGTCACAGTCACGAAAAGCACGACGTTTGGCACTCAGTCCGACGCTCCCGAAACCGGGTGTGAGATTCGTGTGTCTTGGACGCCACTAGACTATGCCGATGGAGGCCTTGACGCGGGCGCAAGTGGGCGCGTGGGCTAGGTTCCTCCGGTCCATGACGCAATCCGAGGAGGATTATCCCGTTGACTGACGAGCCAAGGTTGCAGGCCGAGCCGCGTGAGGGCGTGCCCGATGTGATCGACACCCTACCGGCATTCCGCGAGTACTGCAGCGCATTGGCGTCTTCGCATGGGTCTTTGGCTGCGGATGCGGAGCGAGCATCCGGTTTCCGATACGGTCATGACGATTGGTTGGTGCAGTTCAAAAGGGACGGTGCCGGCATAGGTTTGCTTGACCCACAGGCATTGGCTGCCGAAGGTGTTAATTGGAACGATTTCAATGCTGCCGTAGGCGACGCGGTATGGATTCTGCATGATTCGTTGCAGGATTTGCCGGGATTCGCTGATTTGGGATTGCAGCCGAAACGTTTGTTTGATACGGAAATCGCCGCGCGGCTGCTGGGTCTCAAACGTTTCGGATTGGCCGCTGTCACCGAACATTATCTGGGATTGACGCTTGCGAAAGAGCATTCCGCAGCTGATTGGTCATATCGTCCATTGCCGCGTGACTGGCGTAATTATGCGGCGCTGGACGTTGAACTGCTGATCGAACTCGAATCGACCATGCGCGCCGAGTTGCAAAAGCAAGGCAAGATCGAATGGGCCGAGGAAGAATTCGATTACGCGCTGCGCGAAGGAACCGCGCCGCGCAAAGAGCATCCCATCCCATGGTTGCGCATCTCGCATATCACCGAGATCATGAAGGACCGCCAGGCTCTGGCCGTGGCAAAAGCCTGTGGCTCAAACGAGACGAACTGGCTCGCGAATACGATATCGCACCCACATTGCTGCTTGCCGACAGCACCATCATTGAAGTGGCGGAGCGCAAACCGCACAATGCGGCGCAATTCAGAGCGGTTCGTTCCATCAACGAGCGTGTGCGCATCCAGCCGGTGCCGAACAGGAGAAAATGTTCGAACGTTACGCGCCGATCCAACGTAAAATCAAGCCAAGCATGTGGAAGAGAATAATCCAACAGGCGCTTGATCTGCCGGAAAGCGAATGGCCGGTCATAGACAACAATCCTCAAAATCAGGAAGCACAGACCACGTCCGCTCCACGGGCGACGCGAGTCTGGAGGGAACGTTATCCGGAACGTCTCGCAACGCTTGACAAGGCACGCAAGATGGTGGCGCAGATAGCGGAAGACACGCGTACCCCTGCGGACGTCATCATCAAACCGCAGTATCTGCGCAACCTGTGTTGGACCGACGAACCGCAAAAACGTGACGTTGCGCAATTCCTCACCGACCAGGGCGCGAGGGCGTGGCAGGTCGCGCTGGTTGCAGAGTCCGTGAGTCGCGCTATCATGTAGAGGTTGCTAACGGCAGAAATGTGAAGAACCGTATTTTTCAGGAGCGCAAGCGTGAAAATCAGCGTCAGGAATCTTGAGCCGACCAAGGTGAAGCTCACCATCACCGTTGATCCGGAAGAGTTCAACCCGTATCTCGACAATGCTCGCAAGGAAATCGCCAAGCAGGTGAACGTGCCTGGCTTCCGTAAGGGCCACGTGCCCGGCAAGATTATCGACCAGCGCATCGGTTTCGGTGCCGTTGCTGGCGAAGCGTGAACAACGGTGTGCCGGAGCTGTACTCCAAGGCTCTCGAAGAAAAGGCATCCACCCGATGGCCCAGCCGGAAATCGACGTTCAGGAAGTGCCGGAATCCGCTAAGGACGAGACCAAGCTGAAGTTTGTGGCCACCGTTGAGCGCCGCCCGGACATCGAGCTGCCGGCAATCGACGGCATGGAGATTGAGGTCGCCAAGGCTGAAATCACCGACGAAGACATCAACAACCGTCTGGAAGCCCTGCGCCAGCGTTTCGGCACCCTCGTGGGTGTGGACCGTCCGGCCGCCAAGGGCGACTACGCCAACATCGACCTGACCGCCGAAATCAACGGTGAAGTGGTCGACTCCCAGGAAGGCGTGAGCTACGAGCTCGGCTCCGAAACCATGCTCGACGGTCTGGATGAGGCTCTCGAAGGCCTGTCTGCCGGCGAAGAGACCACCTTCGAAGGCACGCTGGAAGCTGGCGACCACGAGGGCGAGAAGGCTCAGATCAAGGTCAAGGTCAACTCCGTTAAGGCTGAAGAGCTGCCGGAGCTCGACGATGACTTCGCTTCCGAAGCATCTGAGTTCGATACCCTCGACGAGCTGAAGGAAGATCTCAAGAAGGCCGCTTCCCAGGATGCCGAAGGCCGTCAGGCTACCGCAGCCCGCGACGCTTTCATCGCAAAGCTCGAAGAAGGCCTGGAGATTCCGGTGCCGAAGGGCGTCAAGGCTGAAATGGTTGAGCAGCAGCTCAAGGGTGTGACCGCTGATCCGGCCAACGCCACCAAGGAGCAGAAGGCAGAAGCCGAAGAAACTGTCGAAAAGGAACTGCGCGACCAGATGGTGCTCGACGTGCTCTCCGAGAAGCTGGATGTCAAGGTCTCCCAGGCCGACGTGTTCAACTTCCTCGCTTCCATCGCCCAGCAGTACGGCATGGATCCGAACGCCTTCATCCAGGCCATCATGCGCAACGGCCAGCTCGGCTCCGCAGTGCAGGAAGTCGGCCGTTCCAAGGGCCTGCTCGCCGGCATGCGTGCCGTGACCTTCAAGTCCGAGGGTGAAACCCTGGACCTGAGCGCCTTCCTTGGCGAAGCCGCTGAAGATGAAGAAGCCGAGAGCGTTGAAGCTGCTTCCGCAGCCGCCGCTGTGGCTGACGAACTTGCTTCCGAAGAGTGAGCTTCGCTTAATGCCTGACTCGCGAGAGTCATCTTTCTAAAGCGTTGAGGGGTGAAATCCATATGGGATTCCACCCCTCAATTTATTTCGTATTCGGTTTCGGCATCCTTAAACAGGGCAAGACAGAGACTGCCGAAACATGAGTTACAGCAGGAATTTAATCTCAGCAAAAAACTCGCGAACCATGTTGTTGACAAGCATATCCTGAGGGGAACCGGCCGCAATGCTTGGGCGTTGTCCAAACCATATTTGTCGGCAATCTGCAACGCGCGGAACATGTGGAAATTGTTGGTGATTACCCCTACGGAAGCATTATCGTCACTGATCAGCTTCTTGCTGTTGACAATGTTTTCCTCAGTGGTCTTCGAATCCGGCTCTTCAAGAATGCGCTGCTCGTCAATGCCATGTTCTTTAAGATAATCAGCCATGCCTTGGGCTTCGGGGAACGGCTCGTTCGGTCCCTTTCCACCGGAGACTATGCATGTGGTATTCGGGTTCGCGTCCAAATACTCAATAGCCTTGTCAAGACGGTAACGAAGCACAAGGCTTGGCCCGGACTTGCGCACCTGAGCTCCAAGCACCACCACATAATCGAGATTTGGTTCACCTTGCGCATGCATTTTGCTGACAATGCAACCTTCCACCGTGCCGAATGCGACCAGACCGACGCATGCGACTGCGATCGCCACACCTCTGACCAGTCTTGGCAGCATCGCCCACCATTGGAAGAGCACTCCGAATCCAAGCACGGCGAACAGCGCCGCGAATGCTAGCCAGACAATCCAGAATACTGTGCCGGAATGCGTGTTACGCACTGCGAAAGAGTAACAAACACATACCGCGGCGAGCACTATGCATAGCGCGCCCGCAATTCGTCTAACCAACGTTGCCATATGAACCTCTCATTCATTGCGCGTCACACGCAATCCTGTCTCATCCTAAACTTGTGACCCCCAGACCCCAAGCTTCACATGCCAATGCCAACAAATCCTACGCATTCCTGTTATTTCAATACCATGCGCATTATGTCATCCGTGAGCGGAGTTTTGGTATGGCTGCGGCTAGGATGGGGGAGCATGACTTCAGAAATGATTATGCTCCGACCGATGCGTCGCACGGATTTTCCCGCGCTTGAAGAGCTTGTCCGTCAGGCTTGGTATGTGGATGATGAGTCGGATGATAATGGGAACGTTCCGAACGATGAGCGCGGGTTGCGTAAGTATAAGCTGCGCAAGGCGATTCACCTGCGTAATATGCATCGACTCGCGGCCATCGACATGCATGATTTTCTTTCCCGCACCACCGAGGCTACGGTCGCTGAACGTGATGGTCGGGTGCTTGGCGTGGTATTGGGCTCGTTGAGATCCCGTGTTACCACAGCGCAGAGGATACGTCATGCTATTACGCGAAATTGCTTGGCGTTGCCCTTGTTGGCAAGTAAGGATGGCCGTCGAGGACTTGCCGATCAGATTGCGATTTTGCAGGTCGATGAAGTGTTGAAACGAGATGCCGGCAAAAGCTATCAGGCTGAGATAACGTTGTTTGTGGTTTCCCCGGAAGCGCGGGGCATGGGCGTCGGACGTAAGCTGTTCAACCACATGCTTGGCGTGTTTCGTAATGCCGGAATGAACGAGTATTTCCTCTTCACTGACACTACCTGCGATTACGGTTTTTATGATTACCGTGGTTTGACGCGTAAAGCGGAACGTACCATACGCAGGGAATCCTTTACTCAAGGTGGTTTGGAAGACGGTTCGCTTTCCTTCTTCCTGTACGAGGGGCGCTGCTGAACGTTTCTGCCATCACTGTGAAAGGTGAGACGGGACGGGAGATTATCCGCAAACGTGACGAACACCTGCTGCGGGCATTGGTAGAGGAGTGTTCGGTCGCGAAAACAGGAACTTAATTTCCGCGAAAAATTCGCGGAGCATATTGTTTGGCAGCATTTCGCGAGGTGAGTTGGCGGCAATGCCCTCAGCTCCGATTAGTCCGTTTTTATGCGCGATCTGCAATGCGCGGAACATGTGGAATTGGTCACGATGCCGATTGTGGCATTGGGCTTTGTAATCAGAGCACGACTATTCGAGATGTTTTTCCTGCGTGGTCTTCGACTTCATCTCTTTGATGATGCGGTTTTTCTTGATGCCGTACGATTCAAGGTAGTTGGTCATGCCCTGCGCTTCCGCGACCGGTTCATTCGGCCCTTTGCCACCGGAGACGATGTAAGTGGTGCCCGGATTTTCGTTCAGATGGTCGATTGCGGTGTCAAGACGATACCGCAGCACTTTGCTCGGACTTGATTTGCGCACCTGCGCTCCAAGCACCACCACATAGTCGAGATTAGGATCGGCGTGCTCGTCCATTCTGCTGATGATGCACCCTCCACAGTGCCGAACGCCACAATGCCGATAAAGATCAGAGCAATAATGACATTCTGTACGAGACGGGGAACATTTGATCACCAGTCGGTCGCTGCAGATCGCGAGTAGGATGAGAATGATTGCGATGACCAGCCAGATCATCCAAAAGCTGGTGCCGGAATGAACTCTCCGCACGACGAACGCATAGAACGCCGACAATAGAGCCAATGCAATGCACAGAACGACTCCCAACCGTTGTCCCATCGTCTTCATGCCAACCTCTTAATGCGTGTTGCCTTTTTCTTAAGTCCACCACTCAATCCCTGTCTAAGAATAAATGCGATAACGGATAAGACCGTCATATTGTGGATGATGAGACGATTCCTTCGCGTTCCTTTCGGAATGTGAAGTCCCTGCTTTACATGGCATGAATCGCTCGTAATGACATCCGTCGTTCCTGCCCGGGCCGCGCAGGTCGAGGAACGGCCCACGGCGACCGCCGCGATCTCCAATTCACGGTGCGCGGCGTCAACCAAGGCAAGGATTCATCATGGCAGAGCATCCTCTGAAACGATTACCCAAAAACCACGCATCCCGATGCTGAAGCATGCTCCGCAAACAACGGAGGAAACACGCAGATCCCTGAAATGGCGTGTCGTCGACATCGCCGTCGGAGCGGCCGTCGGCGTAATGTCCGGCGTGATGTTCTGGGTGTTCGATGGCATGTCCTATGGCTTGTTTCCTTTACTGACTCTGATACTTCCAGGCTCCGCGCACTGCTGCACGCATTGTTCTATTTCCCCGCCACACTGGGCTTGTTGATCGTACGCAAACCGGGCGCGTCGGCCTACGTGCTGTTAGTCGCCTCGTTCGTGGAAGTGGTGCTCGGCACGAAATACAGTGTGAGTCTGGTAGTGATCGCGCTCGTGCAGGCGCTCGCCGCCGAAACGGTGTTCGCGGTGTTCCGCTACCGCCGTTGGACGCTTGGCGTCACATTGCTGTCATCCGTGGCGATCGGCATCGTATACAACTTCTACCTGTTGTTCTTCTACTACCAGGCGTTTTCGTTCTTCAGCCGCGCGCCTTATCGGCACGGCATGCGAGCTGCTGAGCGCGATCGTATTCGCCGGGTTCGGCTCGTGGATCCTCTACCGAGCCTTGGCCAAGTCGGGAGTCCTCACCCGCTTTGTCTCCGGACGATGACGCATGCTCGAGGGAATTTACTTTGATTGGTCGGCGTGCCGGAATGTGAACCAGGCGAGGATCTGTTGTTCGCTGACTGGCTTGAAATCCCATGCGTCGAGCCCCACGTTCACGCTGAGCGGATCGGTGCCGTCTGGAATGCCTTGATGCGTGTGGCCGTAGAGCAGCCAACCTTCGGTGGTAGGCGCCACATCGGCGAACTTGTTCCAGTTTTCCGGCCAGTTGCCGTGTTCTTCGGCCAATGCGAGAGTCTGGGAAAGTGCTCATGCCTATGGTCTGCCGTGTGGTTGCGGCCGTCGGCTTGCCGGTTCCGTCGAGGACGGGAAGTTCCATGTCGATTTCACGGTAGTCGTCGATGGTCTCGAACACGTTCTCGTATAGCGCGTCATTGGATCGGAGACGGAAGTTGCGGTCGTGGTTGCCGATGATCAGGTGCAGATGGCGGCAGTTGATGCGGCGCAGGCAGTCGAGCGTGTGCTCGACGGTGCAACGGTAGGAGAGATCGCCGAGAATCCATAGCTCGTCATCACGCCCGACGGTCTCGTTGATGTTGCCGATGATGGTGTTCTCATGGCGTGTGATGTCGCAGATTGCTTTGAACGACGTCTGATTGTCGCGCACATATTGTTTGATCCATGTGTGCGCGGCGGCACGCCCCTGCGCCTGCCAGACATCACGGTATTCGGCGCGGAGCTGCCATTGTTCAGGAATCCGCGCAGTGCGGTGACCAGAGGGTGGCCGAAATGCGTGTCCGAAGTGAAATAGCGCATGTGGTTCCTTACGGTATGCGATTGCTGGATGCCTTTATCAATGATAGAGCGCAACATTACGCGAAAAGCCTTCCCCAAAATGCTTGTTGGCTTGTTTGTGGCACTGTTTGGCGATTATGGCGAGTATGAGCGTTGGAATTCCAACGCTCATACTTCGGATTTCAGCGTTCGGCTGCCACAAATAAGACAAGTAGCGAAAATCAAGTAGTGAAGACGGGCTGGGCCGGCTTGATTTATCCGGTAGATATCAGTGAATAATTACACGACGCGGCAAGATCGATTTACCAGGAAGCGCAATAGTCCGAGCGGTTTCCCGCCCATCAGTTTGGATGAGGAGAGTACGGCCCGCGATCATGCGGCGCATGTGGGGCTGTGAGGGGCTGAAGCATTGCGGGGCATGCATACTGATGGAGGCTAATCAGAGGAATTCCGTGAAAAACAAAAACTGATGTTTCCGCAGCTGATACACCGCGTATGTTTTGTCGTATCCTTTAACGAATATCTGGGGCGCCAATCAGGTGCATGTTCATCAGATGGGTTCGAAAGTGAGCGAGAAGCCTCGGTCTTTGCCAATGGCTTGCGATGAGGATTATTACGGATAAAGTTCGTCCCTGTTTGACGCTCTAGACGGTAATTAGCTTGTAAGCTAATATATCGGTATGGGAACAATACATGAGCTTAACGAAAAGCGCAAGCGATTAGGTTTCTCACAGAAAAGCGTGGCGGAATCCATGGGCGTGACCGCTCCTGTGCTGTCTCGCGCGGTGAGGGGGAATCCGACACAGGCTTTTACCTGGCGTTATCAGGATGCGCTTGACGCGATTTCGCGGGACACCACGCCTCAGCAGATAGCGGAGATTGCTCGTCCTATCGCGCTGCGGCATCATGTCAATGAACTGTACCTGTTCGGTTCCATGGCTCGAGGGGAGGGACATGCGGATTCGGATATCGATTTCATCTATCAGTTTGACGACACCGCCAATCCAATGATTGATGAGTGGGCTTTGCGTGATGATCTTGCATCGACTTTTGGTCGGGAGATCGACTTGGTGAAAAAACGATACATTACCACTGAACTGCAGGACAGACTGGCTGAAATGCAGCGTGTGATATTCGTCAATTCCATAACCTCCAATCCGATGTTCCGCATTATCTGAGGTGTGTCATATTTATCATTTTCTTCGATACTGGGCTTTCTCATGACAATGAGATTCGGGGAGCTGACAAATATTGGTCAGGTGGCTGTGTCTAATGCCACCGTTTAGGATGACATAATCCCCAGAAATAGTTATCATTCGACTCAGCTTGTTTTATAAGCATGGATGAATATGTGGAATTCTTTTTTATTCCATCGATTAAATCCATGAGAACAATAAGAGATTTCCAGACGGAGCGGTCTTCATAAGCATATGAGCCATAGCGCTCAGCTGTGGCATCAAGGACTGGGGGAGGAAGGACAATCTCCCTGTTCCAAAGACGGCAATGGTGCGAGCAAATGTTGCGTAGATACACCATGCTGTGAATGATTTGCGCAGCACGTTGACGATTTTTCCCTAGAGAAAGCGACTGATTGAGTTCGTCAACAGCTGTTGTGTTGGTATGCAATGAAATCATTTTTGAGAGAGTGTCAAAGGGCATCGCCTCGACCGCCGCCCATATGGGAATAGGCTCGTTGTTATTCCGATAATGGCGAATGCATACTTCGCTGGAACGTTCAAGCCATTTGTGAATGTTCTCAATTAGAACTTCTCTGGCTTCGGTGCCATCGGAATATTTGATTGTCTTATATGAGCTGAGTTCCGTGTAGGAGTAGGCTCCTCCGTTTTGAGCAAGGTAGTAAGCGAAATGAGCCCGAAGCGTTTGTTCTAAGGATGATGTTCCACGAAGATGAGTAGACGTAGCTGTTCATCCATTAAATAGGGGATCATGAAATCTCTAATGTGTGTTCCGTTTCGAAAGCGATTATTGCCATGGGAAGGATCAATCTGAAAGGCTCGGAAGTAGCCGGACAATCTGTAATAGTTGCAATCAAGAAGGACGGTACTGAAATCGGAGAATCCGGTGATATCCAAGCCTCGTTCTTCGACTAGAAGCGTCATCATCTCTTGTATTGTTTTTGGCTGCTTCGTCATGACTTATCCTTGCGTGGCTTGATAAAAAAAGAGCCCCCGGATTTGAGCATTGTTAAGAGGCTTGGAGGCTACTGTTATTAATTACGATAGCATAGTTGGTTCGCTTGGCCGATTCGAGCGTGTCTCAAGGAATGCTCCACCGTTGTTACAGAGAAGAAGAGACCCACCGCATTTCAGGACGTAAACGTAGCCTTGGATAGGACTGTACATTCTTTGGCGATTTGAACATGCCGCATATCATCCATCGAACGAATGAAGGAGCAGATACCATGGGCATTAAACACAGTGCGTCTTATCAGAGTGAGGAGAACATGGCCAAGAACTCGAGTGGTCGATTGGCCGATGTGCTCGTGCGCAATCTAAATGGTGAGTTCGATGAGACCGGTATGGAACTCCGCCCGGAATTCAGAAAAGCTAAGTCCTCGGAAGACGACGAAGTCACGATTCATGCGATTGAGATAGATGACTGAAAAACCCGATGGTTGGAGATATTAAAAAGGAGAAGGCGACGCATCGGCTCCTCCTAGGTGTCGCCCGAAGGCTTCCACCGCAATTAAATTGTTAACCTAGCATGAAAACGAATGCCGCACGTCGATAGGACGGTTTTTCAATTCTCTTTTTGCAATTCGCCAGAACACGCGATGCCGCTATCGCACAGATGCTGCATAAGTTCATCCAGTGTTTTCGTTGCACTTCTATCCGTCGAAGTCATAAGAGCTAATTGTAACTTGAAGCATGCCGTAACAGTGTGGCATCTGCTGGCTCATGGTGTTGGAGGAATCTTTTCATTACAGCCATGTTTTTCGGACACTACCCGATCATGACGGGATTATGATGGGATTCGGATTTTGATGACGCGATTATGACGCGATTGCGACGCGATTCGGATTACAATGACGCGATTGCAGCTTGCGTATTCCCCGATTCAATATCTCGTTGTGCGTTTTACTGCCAAGGAGTTTCATGGGAGCATCGTTGGTTTCCTTGGCGATTGAACATGCCGTACGAATGACGAAGTATGTGATCAAGATCTGAGTGCGCGCATTTGTGCGTGCAAATACGTGCAAATGCGCACAAATGCGCGAGTGGCCTTGATTGATTCGTTGACTTGAACGCAGAATCTATCTGCTGGAAGTCCCTCGCGCTCGCGAAGAAAACATGGCTTATGGTAAATGCGCATTGTTCGCATATCATCCATCGAACAAGTAAGTGAGCAGATACCATGGGCGTTAAGCGTAGTGCGTCTTATCAGAGTAGGGAGAACATGGCTAACCCGGATTCAATGGATGGAAAGTGGAACAGGCTACACTTTGATGGGAAGACAAAGAAATACAAATGAAGAGGGTTGGCTCTATGACTTCCGATGATTCGCTGTTTGAGGAAGCGAAAAGTGACAAGGACACACGTAAGGCGGTTCAAAATCAAATTGCGGATATTAAGAATTTCGTCAAGGGCATCAATATTGATGAATTCAAAAATGGAGAATGGTTTGCGAAGTTGCTGACCTTCTCTCTTGATAAGTATGTCCAGAAGGTGAATGCTGACTATTTTAGGGGAAAATATCCCAACCTTCCTCCTGATGCAATTGTCCAAGCCCGAATAAAATTAGCGGCTAAATATGCGGGGATAGAGGGGTCTTTGACTGCAGCGGCGTATTCCACAGTTGTTATTGCGACCTTAGGATCAGCTGGTGGTGCTTCCCCTGCTACTGTGCCGGCTGGTCTTACTGCATTCGGTGTGGATTTGGTTTATGCTTCTCAGCTGCAGCTTCGTTTGGCATATGATATTGCAGTTTTATATGGCGTTCCGCTGGATTTGGAAGATCCTGAAGATTTGTGGAAACTGATCAGAATAGCTTTTGCCATACAGGTTGGAGAGGATGCCGGTAATGCTGTTCTAAAAGGGGTCCCGGCTGTGGTTCGACCAGTGGTAAAAGCGATTTTTTCAGGTCCCAGACTTGTCGCAGCCAAGAGCCTTCCGGTTATCGGCAAGTATTTATTGCGGCGCAACATCATCAAAATTTCAATTCCGGTGGTGAGCATACCGCTGTCTACGGGTGTGAATTATTGGATGACGAAGGTAACGGCAAATAAAGCCCGTGAAATCATGCGTAAAGAGGCCAAGATGATTGAATCCGCAAAGCGCATGGTGAATGCTTCGGAGCATTGCTTGGATGAATTATTATGGGCTGCTTGGATGATTATTGCCGCAAATGGTGCACAGCCGGATGAGGCTGAATATACATTGTTTCATTATCTGACTTTGATCAGTAGCGAGTCAGGTGTCTCAGCTGAGACGTTAGCTGAAATACGCAACACGGTAGAAGTGGATTATTCCAAAATCTGGAGCATGCTGAGTCAAGTTAGTGACGCTGCTCCGATTTATCGTGCATGTACTGTTATGGCAGCGGTCGATGGCAAGATCACAAGCCAAGAGATTGATGTGCTGCGGCGTCTGGCAGATTGTTGCGGTGAAACTTTCAACGAGCAGGAACTGCGCGCAGAAGCAAGACGATGGCGCAAATGATTCCTTCTTGTGAAGGTTGCGTCGTGTAGAATGCGATGCAACCTTCACAAGAAGGACGTTTACCGATTGAAGGAATCAAAACAACGTGGAATCGCCTGATCGTTCTTTGATGAGTGTTTCGACAATTCCTGGAACGTTGTGCTTCAACTCGTACTGCCAATATTCATTTACTGCTGACGCGGATACTTTGGGTTTCATATCCGGAAGGCAAGTGAGAGTAGTCTCTTTGCCATCCAGCATGAAAGTCATCTTGTCGCTTTTGAATGAACATACCGCCCTTACGTCATCCTGGATCACTTCTGCAAGCGAAGCAAAGGCATCCCGTGCATCACCATCAGACACGTGATTTCTCACAGTCCCATTCATCGCATAGTCAAGCAAATCAAGTGCTGCGTGACGATCGAGCTGATTGTGGAATTGCTTGTTATAGTAATGCTTCAGACAGGAGAAGCATGCATCTTCGCAATCGCAACTGGTGAGTATGCCTCTAGTCTTGCCGAAGAGTTTCTCGAGATTATGCCCTTTGGAAAGGGCGGACGAGTATCCGGCTCCACTGGAGAGAGAATCGAAAAGAAACACGTCTGCGAACGCGGATTCACCACTTCCATCAAGACGTGAGCGGCTGCCGACGCATAATTCATTGAAATCGATGTCCAACAGGTCGACGGCGGCGAGACGCATCGCTTCGGCAAGTGATACGCGAGCCCGTTTCAGCCATCTATTCGCTTGACCGACACTCACCTCGCTCGGGTCTAAGCGGAGGGCGAATATGATCATATCCGTATTGAACACGTCTCCGATATATATTCCGCTGTCAAAGTCATGCGTGCAGTCAGGCTGCCGGTTCTGCGGAGTCTTAGTATAAGGCGCTTGATACGCTTAGCTATACCTGCTGAATCCGTTGTCGGGAAAGCGGCTCCGCACCGGGAACAAATCGTGAATCCCTCGCTATTCGGCCCTTTATTAATGACCATAAGGGAGCAGTCATGCCTTTCGCTGTACTTGATATGAGCATAACCGGCATCCGTCATCTCTTCGGAAGGCGTTGCGGAATAGAAGGGTGGTTCCGCAAAGGATAGTTCGGAGCGCTCGCTTGCTGATGGGGAAGGCTTTCCGTCCTTTGGCGCGAATCCCCATGGTTTGAGGAATGGCTTGTGTTCAAGTCCGGGTTCTTTGCAGAATGGGCAGCGGTCAGGTTCTCTCAATTCTTTTTCGTATCCGAACCATCCACAGGTCGGGTTTGTGCAGAGAAGTACCTCGTTGTGATAGTCCTTATTATTGAAATATTTTCTTGCTGGTTCGAAAGATTCTCCCTGTTTTTTAGCGAATCTTGACGAATGCGAGTAGATCCCGCCAGAAATGTACCGTTTCTTATTCACAATGAGTTCCCGTCCTGGGGCGTATTCGCTGATGGCCATGTCGAGTGACCGTTCCGGACGTTGCTCGAGTGTTTTGGCATCGGATGAATCCTCGATATCGAATCCGGTGACGTTACGAGGGAAGGAATACGTTGGAAGTATGGCTGCTTCAAGGAGGCTGTCCAAAAGACTTTTGCAGGTTTTATTATCTGCGGACAGATAATTTTCTCTGTATTTCCCGAAATCTTCTTTAAGATTGTTCAATTCCACAGATAGGGCCCGACGGAATCCATCGGGATCCAGCTTCCAATTCTGTGGGATTATCTGTTGCTGGACGATGGTGCCGAAATCGTACGATTTGAGGAAGGAATTCCATTCCTTCCAATAGCTTTCGAAGAAATCCTCAATGGTGATGTTCTCCATTGAGAATCCATGTTCGGTGCTGAAATCGGTGAGCAGGATGGTCGCCAGATGCCGTCTGATTAGCTTCTCATTATCCACATCGATGTGTGGCTCTCTCAACTCTCCTCGAACAATATGATCCGGGTGTTCGAAGTAGTGGTTGTCGAATGGCCTGGCATCGACATATGTCACGATAGTGGATATCGAAGAGCCACGACGACCCGCGCGTCCCGCTCTTTGCTGGTAGTTCTCACGCATCGGTGGAATGTTGCGAAGCGCCACTGCGGTAAGGGATCCGATATCTATACCGACTTCCATCGTCGTCGTACAGGAGAGAACATCCACGGGCTCTTCGTTATCGGACGTATAAATATCTTGGAACCGCATCTCGTATTCCTCGGTGGTGGACCAGCTTTCGCTCTGACCATCCTTATGGGACAGCTGGGCTGTATGTTCCTCAGTGTTGATTCTTGCGCGTAGGGAATCGTCATCACCTTGGAGAATCTTGACTATTGGATCGCGCCAGAACGCAACGGAACTGAAATCCGCGAGTTCATGCATGTCGCCTTGCCGGCAATGAGGCATTTGCCCCATAGATCATATGGTGCGTTTTTGCCGCAGCGACTGCATACTTTCCATTGGGTATTCGGTTCGATTCTCAATGTGAGGCGGTGCGGATTCAGATATTTGTATCGAATATCTTTCGCTGATGTCTCAAGGAAATGATTTAGTGCATTCGTGAGATGCGTCATTTCATCAGCATCGAAACGTTTTTTCAAGAACTCGTACAACGATCTCTTTCCCTGAGTCTGTCCTTTGAAAATATTGTCATGGTCTATGCCATATTCTCTGGAGAAAGGCATTGCCTTATCTCGTGTGGACCATTTGATATTTGAGTCCAAAGCGGCGTTGTGGATGAGCAGATATTCACTCCACGCGTAGAAAATAGCCTTGAACTCGTCTTCAGTAATTCCGCTCTTGTCAAGTTCCTCGCTAATGTCGAATATATCTTCATCAAAAGGATCTATCCATCCGATGGCCATGTCGCTGAGGGACCGATAATGGTCGCAGACTAGTGCCAAAAGAAGGCGCTGATACTCTTCCGGCACATTGCTGTCGCTGCTTCTTAGAATTCTCAGGAAACGGTGTGGATTGTCGAAACGTCTCTGGTCGCTTTTGATTTGATCCATTACGACTGTGCGATCATCTCCATAGAAGATGCGTGATTTATGTTCCGAAACGGTTTTCAGGAACATCGGGTAAATCGCACTGACCGTTGCCTCGTCTTCGTACTGCTGGTACAGGTCGTATGCCGCCCGGCACAACAGCTTGCGCATCAGGTCCTTATCGGAGGATTCGGTCAGGTCGAGCGCTATTCTGGCGGCGGCTTGTCTGCTATCGGAGAAGAGGATCACTTTCTTTCCGGCGTTCGGATTCCTTCGTAGCTTTTCCGGGTCACTTGAAGGCTCTTGCAACGAGAATTGTTCGGCGACGACATTGTAGAACGGTTCGTTGCCTTTGGTCGTGAAATCGCTGACTGAAAGACGGCCATTGCATTTCGGCAGGTGGTGAACTGCATCCTTTTGCCATCCATGTTTTGGGGTTGGTCGAAAGAGAAGGCCACATGTGAGAAATGCGGTTGTCCGTGATGATCGTCACGGTATATCTTGCCGGATATCGTATTGAGCCATCCTGTTTTGACATCGTCAGGGCGGGAATCCTCCGCTATCGGCATGATGATGAGTTCTTTGATTTCACTGTTTCCGACAGGTTTTTCGTTCCAGAAGAAGAAGCCGTCTTCACTGGGGTTGGCATAACCTCTAAGGAACAAAGCGCCGCAGGTACGATCGGTGGCCAGCTCGTAGGTCTTCGCGCCGCAGAGGCAGCGCCCAGCCGATTTGTTGATGAACGCCTTGCCAAGCGGCAGATCATCTCTTTTCTCCACATGAGGACATCCAGGATCGGCACAGATCGTGAGCGACTGGATTCCTCTGATGAAGAGATGCATGCGCGTCGGCAAGAGCGGCCGTCCATCGTTCAAGGCCAATGCGGCGATGTTCAGCAGGATGTCGGTCGCGTTGGCGGCATCGGGCTCGTCGTTGAAGATCTCTTCCGCGATCTCGTCCAAAGTCATTGTTCTCTGGCGGAGAATCTCCTCCAACATTCCGAATTGCTCAATCTTCTGGAGCTCGTCTCCGGCCAGTTCTCGTATCGTTTGTTCATCCATGTCATTCGGAACAGGTCGTCCGATTCCCGACAAGAATCGTCGGAGACATGTCATCGACGTATCCGGCCCATCACTGGTTCCAGCGGCGGCTACAATGTCCTTCGCGGAAAGGACTCGGGGACCGCAGATGACTTTCTGCTCCCTGCCTGTGATGATGCGCAGTTTTGAAGCTGATCTGCCAGCCATGTCCTCGAAGAATCGTGCGACCGGCTCATGATCCTCGGGAATGGAAGCGGAAGTCAGTATGAACTGGAAACGATCCATCCCGACACCGAGCTTTGCAGCAAGGCGCTTCAGCAGCAGGGCGACCTCGCCTCCAGCAGCGCCTTTATACATATGCGCCTCATCGAGAACGAGCAGCATTCGCTCCTTCGGATTCCGTTCCAACCATTTCGCGGTATTCTTCCAGATACCGTTTTCCGTGGATCGTATAAGCATGTACTGCAGCATGGAGTAGTTGGTCACCAGAATGTCCGGCGTATGCCGTTGCATTTCAAAACGCATCAGCATCTCAGCATCCAGTGGACTCCATCCGTCCCTACCTTCCGCGATCACATCGGCATAGGCGAGAATATCCTGCTTTTCCGGGAAACGTCCCGTTTCTGACAGATGAAGCCTGTCCTCCTCACTGAGTTCACAAAAATCGCGCCGCAGTGTTTCGGCATATTCCTTGTCGCGTCGCTTGCTCCTTGCGTCACCTGCGTAAGGTGTCCTGCCGGTATACATGCCGAATTGGGGGCGTCGTACATCCCCGACGGCACTTTTCCATATGTCAAGGAAGCTTCCTTGCTTGTCGCCGACCATTTTGCGCAGACGGCCGACCTGGTCTGATACAAGAGCGTTCATCGGATACAGAATCAATGCTCTAACCGCCCGGCTTCCTTCCCACGACTGACGGTCGCCGGTCAATCCTATTGCCTCTCCCGCCATTTTGGATACGAGCGGCCACATGAAGCATTCCGTTTTTCCGGAACCGGTTCCCGTGGAGACCAGGACATCATAGCCGTTCCAGAATGATTCGAGGGATTCGATTTGGTGACTATAGGGTTTGGCGAACACGCCCTTGTCTTTCTCCGCCATAGTCTGGAGAAGGATTTTGATTCGTTCCGGAATCTTGGCATTGCCGATACCTCCTTCGGCAAGCTGATAGGCTTTCGCCGCCTCCAGATACGGTTTCTGGAACAGTGTTCCAGGGGCGGCGAGTGTTTCCTTGCATCTGGAAAGAAGCTCCCGTGTCTTGCCGAAGTATTCGGTCTCGATGTATTCGATGAGTCTATTCGAGATGGCTTTCTCGCGTCGGCGATACTCAGTTGGACTGGCATGTTTTGCTGTTCCTTACTTTGATTCCGCAGGATTCAAGCATATCCGTGGCGGTTTTCAATAATTCGGTGCGGATGATTCGGAATACGCAATCATCGGGGGTTTTCTCAGGCCATGTCATGAAATCAAGCCATCTGGATGTTTCGGGCGGAAGTAGGCTGAAAGGCGCTTCAATCCTGTAATGGGCATCATCCAGTTTTTCCACGTCCGCCCAATAGGGATTGCCCACGATGTTCCTCAGATGCGTGTACAGCGACGGCCATCGGTAGTCGTCGATGATTCTCGCTTCGATAGTGTCCTGATGGTTATGCAAAAGGAAGTATGTGTATTTATGGGCTTCCTGTCTCCTTCCAAGACCGATTCCATCCGGTAAAACGGGTTTCGGAATCCAACAGTCTCTGACGCTCTTTCGGGATGGGTCGGCGTATTCGTTGATTCCCTCGTCGGAGCAAGACGACCAGGCATAGTATTCTCGTGGCAGATTCCACCATTCCGGGTTACGTTTGATCTGTGGTTCAGCTTGGTCGCGTTTCGAGAGCATCATTCCCGAAATCGGCAGAGACGTGTCGTTGCCTGTCGTATCGTAAACGCCTAAGAGCGCCTTCAAGCCATTGTCGATTTGAATCGTATGGCGGGAGAACATCTGTATGTTCCGCCGTTGTTCTCGGAGATGATGTCACCGACCATGATGAGTCTGTTGTAGAGGAGTTTGGAAAATGGCGTATAGTGCCGTTGGCTGTTAATCCATTGTCCTATGAACGGATATATGGATGAGATTCTGTCGAGCCAAAGGTTCAGTTTTCGTGAAATGATGCCGGGCTGGCATCCATCAGCCCCCATCCGTCCATCGTCCAGACAAAAGGCTTCGATCCAGAATCTTGAAGCGGAATAAACCGTTCTGATGCCGAACGATTTATCCGATTCATTTCGATATCGACTCCATTCCAAGATCCGCGGCCATAATATTGAGCAAGTCGTCATGCTTCATTGGCTGCGTCCTTGTCGATTCTTCTGAGAAGCGTTCGGTCGATTCGTCTCATCTATGTTTTTGG
>ENA-OQIR01000323-OQIR01000323.1-human-gut-metagenome-genome-assembly--contig:-NODE-323-length-21907-cov-4.138017_pt1 | contig 21907 bp, 41 predicted proteins | sample MGYA00242580_ERZ504745 | MGnify/ENA primary metagenome ERZ504745 (study PRJEB26092, sample SAMD00036214) | human gut metagenome | host: Homo sapiens | study: EMG produced TPA metagenomics assembly of...
GCCCAACAGTCCCCACGGTGTGCAGCGCTTTTTGCAGTGTGCCGCCGGTCAGGACCGCCCGAGTCAGTTTCTCGGCCAATGCACCCGCCGCCTCGGCAGCTGCCCGGATACGGTCGGCGTTGGCGACCCTATTGCCCTGCGCCTGTGCGGCCTGCTGCTCGCGTTCCAGCTGGGCGGTCAGGTCGGTATGGCGCTGCTGCAAGGTCTGTACAGTGCTGTTTTGGGCGCGGTAGTCTGCCTCAATCTCGCGGGCTTTGGCATCCTGCGCGTTCAGCTGGGCGGCCAGCTTGTTGCTCAGCGCTTCATCGGCGGTATTGGTCACACCGAACTTAGATTTTCGCCCCGCATCCAGCCGGGCGTTTACTTCGTCGAGAGCGGCAGCCGTTTCGGCAGCTTTCTGGCGGGCGGCTTCCAGATTGTCCCGCAACTTATTCCGTTTGGTCATAGCAGAGCCAAAGCCCTTTTCCACCGCATTGATTTCTCGCGCGGTTTCTTTGGCCCTGGCCTGCAACTCTTTTAAGTCAGCCTCGGCCTTTCGATTATTAAAGCGTGTATTGATAACGACTGATGCCATCGCTTCACCTCCCCAGAAGATCCAACAGCCTTTCCTTTTCGGCCTTATCCTCGGCACTTTCTGCCGCATGGATTTTGATAATGGCAGCGTTCTCGCGGGCAAATTCCTGCTCAGATTTGTCCAGCATTTTACCGTGTGCTCGCTTGTTTCGGATGCTCGCCACCTGCGCAAACAGGCCGTCGCCGATGCCGTGAAACGCACCGAGAAATTCCCACCAGTGCAAATACCCGCATCGGCGGCAGCTATACCCCAGCACTTTGTCCACAGCGGGCGCAATCAGAGCGGCATCCTGCTCCCAATCCACCAGCGAGGGCGGAAGCCTTGCTGCTCATCCTCTTTTCCCTCGTTGATAAAAGTAAAAGCCGCCCGAAGCGCAGCGTTTGCGTCGGGCAGCTCTTTCCAGCGGGGATAGAGAATTTGCAAGCAGGCAATGTACTGCTCCTGCTGTGTCAGATCGGGGTCAGCCAGGGCCGCCAAAGCATCCAGCACCGCGCGGAAATCCGAGCGTATTGCAAATACCCGCCCGGCGACCTGCACGGTGATGGGCAGATCCCAGGCGCTCACGCCTGCTGGCCGGGGGCCAGGCCCTTGTCAGGGGCGGCATAAGCGGCTGTGTACTTTTCCATCCGTTTTCGGCTGGCCTTCATGGCGTCGCCCACGGCGTCCTCAATGATGGGCGCAAAGGCGCTGAACACCTTTTCCAGCAGCAGCGCACCGTCATCGCAGAGTGCCAGAGCCGACGTTCCCTTGAAGAACACAGCCGATGCGTCACTGCCAAAGATGTAGTTGACCTGCTCCTTGATCTGCCGGTCAACGTCGCCGATCTTCTCGGCGTCCACATCGTCTCCCAATCCATCCGCTAGCGCCTGTACGGCCTTGCGGGCCTCGTCCAGCCGGGCGGCAATGCCCAGGTCTGCAGGGTTGACGTAGATAGTGCCCAGCGGCGTGCCGTCAGCATCTTCGATATCGTAGCTCTTTAGCCCGCGGTCAATTTTCAGTTCCATAGTGTGCCTCCGTTATGCCTTAGCCCGCAGGGGTAAAGGTCTTTTTGCTCACATCAAACGTGCCCTTGGTCTTGACGCCGGTGTAGTGGACGTTGAAGGGAATCTGGTAGCCGGTGGTGTCGCCGCCGTAGCTGGACACTTCGATGTAGCACTCCTCTTTGATGGCGGGGTAGGCACCGGCGCTCTCCTCACCCCAGAGCTTGACCTCGACGATATCGGTTTTCAGGTCGTCCAGCACCTGGTCGCCGTCGATGATGGCCTGCAGTCGGGTGAACAGCGGGTCGTCCTTCTCAGCGTAGTAGGGGCTGACCTCGCCCTGCTTCTGGTAGCTGTCGATGGTGACAGAGGTCTCGCCCAGGATGTTCGACTTCTTCTCGACATTGGCGGACAGCTCGGGGCTGTACTCCTCCAGGTCTTTGCCCAGGCGTACATAGCTGGCCGTGCCATCATCGTTGGCGAAGTTCGCGTTCAGGTAGTGGGCCATGTATTTGCGTTCGATTTTCATGCAAAATCCTCCGATTCATAGGTTTTTGTGTAGCGCAGACTCAGCACGACCATATAAGTCGCTGTGCCTTCGGCCTCCGCTTCGTACAGCACACCGTTCTGGGCGCGGGCGATGACAGGCTCTTCGGCGTCGCCAAAGTTCGGAGCAAGGCCGTGGGCGCTCTGCTCCTGCACCCAATGCTGGAAGTCGTTGACCCAATCTGCGTTGATCTTCGCGCCCTCATCATCACCTGCACTTTTGGCAAAAGTAAAGTACAGACCGAAGTTGCTCTGATTTGTGACGCAGACCGCGCCTGTGATATAGGTGCGGCGTTCAATTTCCTGCAACCCTGCGGGAAGACCGCGCCGCAGCTGGGTACTTGGTCGGTATAGTCGACATGCCAATCTTTTAAGATGTCATGCCCCTCATAGGTGCGCAGCCATGCAATGACCTGCTCAAGTTCACTCATTCTCCAGACCTCTTTCCAATATAGCGTTCCAGATCGGCAGCCAGTGCGTCGCCTCGGCAGCCACAAGCGCACGATCCCAATGCCCTCCGGCAAGGGAATTCTTTGTTCTTGTATAGTTCAGCGGTTCCGTCCTGCGGCTCACGCCGTTATACAGATAGACGGCCTGCGGCTCTTCGGTGACGATCTCCGGCACACTGGGGTCAGTTTGGGCGACGGTCAGCTTGATGGTCGCGCCTGTACGGTAGGGCATATACTTTTGGATGCGCCGCAGCACATTCTTAGTGTGGAACATTTGCGCATCGCCCTGTTCATCCAGTCCCACTTCCTGCAAAATTTCTTCTGCGGCGGGAAAATCCAGCGTGACCCTCATTGTTTACCGCCTGCCTCCACATGGTACAGAACATTGCGGCAGCCCATGTCCCGCACCCAGTCTGCCGTAACAACACCGGGGCGGTTGGCCGGGACGAAGCTACCCCACTGTTCGCGGGTGGTGATTTCTTCCCCAACACCCTCCACAATGCGATCCCCGCATTCCAGCACATACACGCCGGGAATGCCGTTAAAAAGGGCGGGGGCAACCCGCCGCGCGTTTGTTGGGAATCACCAGCAAAAATTCGTCACAGGATTTGCCCCCGCTTTTATCAACGATCTGCACGGTTTTACGCTCAAAGTACGCGCCATGAATCACGCAGCGCGTCACCCGGAAAGGATTGTAGCACGCATGGTACACGGTAACGGTCTGGCGGCACAGGTCATAGATCGGCGAACGAAGCGCTCCTTCATACCGCATCAGCGCACCCCCTGTACACATCGGCATACAAGCACAGAATGCGATAGTATTCTGCGCCTGTGCCTTGGGTGTCGCATCAATGGCTGCTGCCGTGTTGGCGGCGTAGCTTTCGCTTACGCTGCCAATCGTGACGCTGGCCGGAGCAGCCACAGCGCCGCTCTGCACATCGGCAAACCTTCGCTGTGCGTCAGCAATGGCACATACAGCTGTGTCGCGGGCGCTGTCGGTGGAATATTCCACGCGGTACAGCCGCTCGTATCGCCGAATCAGCGCGTCAGCATCAGCATAGGCGGTCTGCCACTCGTCTGGCTGGATGGCCTTGCCGCCATATTTGCAGACGTAAAACTCGTAACTCGTCATGGGTTTACTCCTTGGCCGCCGCCCTCTTTGTGCGCTTGGCGGGCTTTTCTTCTGCCGCTGTGTCCGTCACTTCGGGGAACGGCAGTTCCGCTGCCGTCTCGGCGGGCGGAGCATTGTCCGGCACAGGCTGCGCGTTGACCGCAGAGGTCGGCTCGGCGGCGGGCGGGATGTATCCGATAATAGCCATAGTAAATCCTCCTTACGCCTTGTCGTGGCTGAAGTACATGCCAGACAGCATATTCTTGTATGCCTTGGCGATGCCCACCATGCGATAGCCGAAGACGTAGGCATCCGCGTCCGGGTTGTTCTCCGGGGCGATGATCTTCGGGGCGGCGTGCTTCGTGTACTGGATGAGCGCATCCTTCTGGACGATGGCGAAGTTGATGTTGGCCGCGCCGGCTGCCTTCGTGTAACCGCCGGCTTCCTCCCCGGTCTTGCCGGAAAGCTGCTTGATGGCCGTGTAGAAGCGGCGCTGGGGAACCTTGATGACCTGCTCGAAGCCTTCCAGAACCTTCTTGCTCTTCGTGGTGTCCATATCGTTGATGCCCTGCAGCAGCGTCGGCGTGATGAACAGGTAGCGCCCGGTGGCGGTGACTTCCTCATCGTCCATTGCCGTCACGGCAGCACTCAGCGCCGCAACGGTGGCCGCGCCATCGGCAAGCGTCTCTTCTTTTTTCGTGACGCCGCTGATGCCGCAGTAGGACGCAAAGCGGAAAGCGTCCAGTTCGGGCACGACCTTGTCACGGATGAACTGAGCAGACAGGCGGCCAAAGGCAAGGCCAGCGGTTTCCAGATTGTCCATGACGTCCACGTCAAAGCGGCGGCCACGGTCAAAGTTGCACTTGACCGTCTCATTCGTCATGGTGACGCCGCCCTGCACATAACCGCCGTTGCGGCTGTAGTCAGCCAGACCGTCCATGCTCATCATGGGATGATGAGTTCGTTGGCGTTTGCGCCCTGCTTGGCAAGTTCGGGCGCACCGTCCAGCACGCTCGTAAGCGAGGCCAGTCGATAGCACTCATCCAGCTTGGGGACAAAAGATTTTGCGAGTTCGATAGTGTTGCTCATAGGTTTTACTCCTTATCTTATTCCATCGGCAGGCCCATCGCTTTGCGCAGGGCACTGTCAGAATTGTCGGCGGTCATAGCGGTGCGGCCAGTGCCACAGCATAGGGCGGCGGTGTTTCCCCGGCGTCGAACATATAACCACTGTCTTTCTGCAAGGCAGCCAGTGCGGCGGAGATGTCCTTGTCAGAGTCATCGCTGCCGCGCAGGGTGTCCAGATCGAGCAGTGCGCGGATGGCCTTGCTGCTGCGCCCATGTGCGGCAGCAATGCAGAATCCAGCTTTGCATCAAACTGCACCGCCGCAACGCGGGCATCCGCGTCTTTCTCGGCCTGCTCTGCCTTGGCCTGCCATTCCTCGGCGCTCTTGCGCAGACCGTCGATGTCGGCGTCCTTGTACTCGGCCAGCGCCTTGTTGGCGTCGGCCAAAGCCTCTGCCGCTGTACGCTGGGCGTCCTTGGCCGCGTCGTAGTCGGCCTTGGCGACAAAGCCATTGTTGATCTCGGCAGCGATCTTGTTGTCGATTTCCTCATTGTACCCATCACCGAGGATGGGTTTCAGCCAGTCAAGCATAGGTGATCTCCTTCGTCTGTGTTTTCTGCGTCGCTGTCATCCTGCGCTTCATCGGCGCGGGAGCAGCTGCGCTCGGTTACGATTTCGGGTTTAGAATGATACTCCTGCAGCCGATCTCTCGGCAGGTGCGGGTGCGGATCGGGTCGCAGATGCGGTGCGCGGTATTTGCCAACCTTGTGCGGCTGCGGATGCGAGACGATCCGCTTGTTTCTCTGAACGCGGGGTGCAAGGCCGAGAAATTCCCGAAGCTGCCGCATAAAGGAATCAAACGCACGCTGCGGGTCGGCATAACAGGTTGTGTCATAGGTAATACAGAACATAAAGCACCTCTTGCATAATTTTGGGCACGAAAAAAGCACCGCTTTAAAAGCGGTGCAAATGGCGTTTATACAGTGTTTAAAGGGGCTTTGCTTTTTTGAACAGTTCCTTGAGGAATGCGTCGTGCTCCGCTTCCAGTTCGGCCAGCGGGCGCGGTGGGGGCTTGCTGGGGTCAAAGGCGATGCGCTCATCTTCCGCCGTCCAGTTGCCTGTTGCTTTAAGCAGATAGATGGAATCCGTAGTGGCGCTGCGGTCTGGGTCAGGTGTCCAGTCGAAAAAATCCGGCTCAGGATCATCCTCAGTATAAGGCCAGCCTCGCGTAAGGTCTGCTCGCCACTTTGCAATTTCTTCTGGAGTCGGAGGGTTATCTTGAAAATACGAGCCCATACTTAGCACCATCCCTTCGCAGTTCTTCAGCAAACGCAATACGCTGCGCAAGCGCATCTTCGATTTTGCCGGATTCACCTTTATAAAGAGGATATTTCTTTTTTAAAGCCTTAAACCAGCCCTCGGCATTCTTTTGGGAATAGCCGAACACCTTCTCACAAGTGAACAGCGCTCCGGCATTGCCGACAGCGCCGATGCCCTGCATTTGAGGACGCTTGATAAGCTGCTGTATATCCTCTGGGCTAAGTATACCATTGCTGGGGTGATTATGTAAAGAGTAATAGGGCACTTGCATCTTCGGGGGCTTGACCTTCATACTGTTCTGCCCGCCCACATAGTAGCCTGTGCATTTACCGTCTTTGGTAAAATTCACGACGGCTCCGTGCCGACTTCCAGCCCCTGCACCTTTTTCAGCACGCCTCTGGCGTATTCCTGCGCCAGACCGTTGACCTTGTTGGAAACGCCTTGAAAGAACGGCTTCGGCACAGCCGGATGCGTTCATCCGTGACGCTGTACAGTTTGTGCCCTGCGATTTCTACATCCCGAAGTTGCTCCGGCGCAGCCTTTTTGTAGGCCCACACGGCCCGGTTGGACTGGCTGCGGCCAAACCCGGCCACCTGCAGGCGTTCGCTGCGGGTGGGTAGACCCACGGCCTTGCAGAATCTCGCATACTCGGCCTGCACGACCCGCAGCTTGATTTGATGCTTCTGCAGATCGGGGCTTTCGGTTTCTTCGTCGGCCAGAATCTGGCGCTTGATGAGCCGGATGCCGTTTTCGATGCGGCTCTGCTCCTGCCCGGCCTCGTACAAGGTGTACCGGTAGCCATTGTACACAACGCCGCGCTCGTTGTCATCCTTGAATTTTTGAAGCTGGGCTTCGGTGTACTGCGGCGCGTTCACGCCTAAAATGATGGGATTTGCCGTGTGCCCGCAGTTCAAGTGCCCGATGCGGCGCTGCAGGCTGTTGTTCAGTTTTTCAAATTCTGCATCGCCGTACTGCCGCCCCTGTATCGGCTCATGGTCGGGTGCGCAGGCGGCGTGGGCACTGATTTCCCAGCCGTCGCACCCCAGCGCGTCATGGTCGGCGTGCTGGATTTCATCATCCAACTGGCCGAGTTGATCCATGATGTACCGCCTGCAGGCGTACTCAATGCCAACGCTGCGCCCGCTCTTTTGTTCAATGGTGCGCAGGCCGCGCTTTGCCAGCGGCGTCACGGCGCGGCGGATGGCCGTGTTCAAGTCCAGTGTACCTGTGGCAACCTGCCGGAACGCAAAATCCATTGCGCGGGCGTAGGCCGTCTGCAACGGTTGCACCTTGCCCTCCGGCGTATCGGCCCACAGGTCACGCAGCAGTTCGCGGGTCTTGCTCTGGGTCATGCGGGTGTAGGCTTCAGTCATCCGCTTTAGGCTGCCGTTTTCATCAAGGCTCAGGCTCTTGTCGGCCACATATTCAAACAGGCTGGCAATGACTTCCTCGCTGATGCCGATCTGCTTCGATACGGCCTGCTCAATGGCCTTTTTGCCCTCGCCCAGTGCCTGCGCCCGATAAATCTGGTATTCGGCAGTGTCGGTGATAGCCCCGGCCTTCTGCACGCGCCTGCTGATGTCTTGATAAGTTCATCAATGCAGGGCTGTGTCATGGCAAGGGCGGCGTCACTCAAGCCCGCACGCTGCTCAGCGGTCATGCGGCATCACCTCAACCTTCAAGGTCTTTCAACTCCGGCATATAGTTCTTGCGGATTTCGGCAAGGTCAGCTTCCGTCTCGGCAGGCAGGTCAAATTTCCACGCCAGCGCCAGTTCCGGCTTCAGCAGGCCCATCTGCACAAGTTCCTTGCGCTCCGTCCACTCTTGGTCGGCATCGTACAGCACACCGTTTCCCCATGTTACGGCAAGTTCGTCGGCATCCCATGCCGACGCATCGCACAGGCGGTATGCCTGCCCGATCTGGTCGCCGAGCCGGAGCGCCGCTTGTAGGGCGTCATAGTACAGATGCTGAAAATCCATAATGGACAGGCTATAATCGCCCGCGCTGGAATTGATCTCCGTCGCCGTTTTGCTCACAGCCTCGGCGTCGGAGAGGATGCCGCGCTTGATGCCCAACAGATTTTCGATAGCCTTTAAGTAGGTCTGCCGCCGCGCCTCGTAGCTTTCATTGCGCAGCGCAGGCGCAAAGGGCGTGATACCGACGCTCTGCTCGTTGCCGTCCAAACCGACGAACACATCATCGGTCAATGATTTTTTGCCGTTGTGGGTGCGCAAAATATCGGCACTCGCCACAACGCGCATCCTGCCCAACTCAAACTCACGGCTAAATTGCAGTTCATTTTCGTTGATGCGGTGGATAAGCCCCATTGCAGGCTCGTAGATGGAAACGCCGTCCGCGCTGCCGTCTACACAGTTTGTGATGGGCATCCGCAGGAACACCATGCCGACGCCATCAATGGGCACGGCAAAGGTGTACTCATCTTCCAGCCGCTCATATTGCGGCAGGCTTGCCAGCGGCACGCGCCGCCCCAGTGTGCTTTTGTTGTCGGAGCAGTACAGGCGGTACTGGATCGTGAGCCGCCCGGCAAAGGATGTGCGCCGCTCGACCAGCGTGTAAAAATGATGGTCGGCAGATACAGACTTCTCACACAGCGCCACATCCGAGGGGATGCCGCTTGCATCGCGGCCTAAAATAATGACGGAATCGCGTCCCACGATCTGCCATGTCAGCCGTCCATCCGGCACCGGTACAGGCTTTGCCCACGCCTCGCCGCCAATCATGGCCTGTGTCATAAAACTGGTCTTGCAGGCATCAAAGGTGCTGCGCACGCCGTCAAGGTATTTTTCCTTGGCACTGTCGGTATGCTGCAGGCTGCTGTCATACTCGCCGAAGGTTGCCTTGCACAGCTTGTTCACAATGGCATACGGCAGGCGCTGGCAGGGGTCTTCGGTTTTGGTCGGGGCACGGCCATACCATGCAGCATACCACTCTGCGATGGCGTGCTTCATGGCACTGCTGGTGGCATCCGTCATGCCCAGCGCCTCTTCAATGTTTTCGACTGCGTTGTTTGTCAGTGCGCGGATCAGAGCGCCCATCATGCTTTCCCCCTAGAGTGATTTCCCGAAAGCAACGCGGCCACAGGCAATAGTCTGTCGCCGCCCGCCACGGGCAGCCCCGGCATTTATCCGGCTTTTTCTTTGGCTTCTTTTTCATGGCTTTCCACCACGACAGTCGGTGTCATGTGCCGCAGTGCATATTCCAGCCCGGAAATATAGCACTGCTGCCGCTCCACAGTCTGCCGCAGTTCCTCCTGCTTTTTGTTGGCGGCTGCCAGTTCGTCCAGCAGCGATTCATAGGCCCAGCGCGGCAAAAAGCGGTCAATGAGCCATTTGCGGAATTTCTTCATCATGCACCCCTGCGCATCCAGATACGGTTGACAGCATAGCGGACGGCGTCAATGTGATGGTTGTCCGCGTCCACATACCCCGGTAGCACTGTTCCGTCACGGCCAACTTCGTACTCGTATTCACTGAACTCCTTCGCCGTGTCGGGGCAGCGGTGCGGGTCGATGACGATGGCCGTCAGCCCTTGCAGCCACTTCATGCTCTGGTTCACGCTTCCCGGCCCCTTGACAGCCTCACGGCAGAGGATGCCAAAAGCGCGGTAGTCGGCGCAGGATTTCATCTCTGCGGAATCGGCGGTCACGCTCTCCCACGATTCAATACGCTGCTGCACCAGCTTTGCGGTTTCCTCGTTGGAGGTACGCAGCCGGGTCAGTTCGTCGAAGATATACAGCGTTTTGCGTGCCGCATCATAGTGGCAGCGGTTGAATGCCCACGGGTCGGGATACCAGCCCCAGTCAACACCGTTTTCAATGGTGTCGAAGTTTCGGATAGTCTTTTGCGAGATAGGCTCAAGCCGCAGATTTTCAAATACCTGCGTACCGCTGCCGACGACCTCGCCCAGATATTCATGGCGGTATTTCGTCGGCTGCGTTTCCCTGATGTACTCCGCCTGCGCCAGAAACTTCGGGCCGAGCCATGTGGCAGGGGCTTGCAGGTAGGTCGAATGATGGATGCGCTTACCCTTGCGTTCCTCGCGGGCGTAGCGGTTCGCCCAGTTGCGGCTGGCAGCCGGAGGGTTGAAGCTGATAAAGGTAAGGCCAAACTCGCCGCCGCGCAGCGCAGACTGCTGCACATTGCGCACGGCATCTTCGCCGCCCTTGATTTGGTCGCTTCCTCAAACCACAGGATACCGATATACCCGAACGGCAGCTTGATGGATTTGATCTTCTGCGGATCATCCAACCCACGGAACAAAATGCGCTGCCCGGTGGGAGATAGGTGCATTGCAGGGGGCTTTGTGTGCATTTGAATTTCGTGGTAAGCCCCAGCTTGTCGATAGCCCACAGGATTTGCGCATACACGCTGTCGCGCATCGTGTCGCCGACCTGTCGGGTCACAAGGGCGTGGCAGTCCGGGTGCTTCACCAGCTGCAGCACTACTTCCGTGCCAACGTAGGAACTTTTCAAGCTGGCACGCCCGCCCGATTCAACTGCTTCGTCGATAACGCCCATGTCGATCAGCTTGTGCGTCTCATAGAAAGCCGGGCCGATGATGTCCGACAGGCGCACGCGCTTTTTATTCGACGTCATCCACGATCACCACCTCATCGCTGCCGCCGCTCGACTGCATCTCGCGGTACATTTTGATTGCTTCAATATCGCCGTTGCGGGCTTTCTCGACCAACGCAGCATGGATGGCTGCATATTCCCCGGCAGCGTATTTTTCCACCATTGCATCCAGCATAAGGGCGAAGTCCTTTTTGCCCAGCCGTTTATACTGCGTTTGAAGGTCTTTAAATCCTCCGCAGGATTATACTCTTCCTGCTCGGCGGCCTGCCGGATTCCGGCAATCAACTCCCGGACACTGCCGTTTTTTGTTCGCATCGGCGGCTCCTTTCCCAATAAAAACAGGGTGTCGATTTCTCGACACCCAAAACAGTCCCAGAAACGGCGCTGTGCGCGGTTCTCTTATTCTGCGGGCAGTTTTGCCACCCGCCGCGTTTAAACGTTTTTGAACGGCGCTCTCGCGTGTTTAAACAGTGTTATGGCGTGGTGCAGAATTGCAGGGCATATTTTAGGGGCAGGCTTCGCCATTTCCGCCTTGCTGCAAGCCGGAATCCTCTAAAATATGTCCGCTGCGTTCACGCTGCGGGGCGTACCAGCCGCAGCATTATTTGCAGTTTCCTGTCTGCCGTTCAAACGGTAACTGAGGGTTATGGTTTTATCCTCGCCGCCGACAGCCACACGCACCGTGGCGCGGCGGTCATGGCGGTTCACTTTTTCCAGCATATCCTTCAAGCGAGCCAGCGGCCCGCTGGTAAAGTCCAGTGTGCCGTCGGCCTGCATCTCGGCCTCGCTGGGCGGCAGCGGGCCGTCCCCGGCCAGCCAGAGGATGTTGGCTTCCTCATGGGCGCTCAACGCCTCCGGCGTGCCCTTGGTCGCCCCCAGCCAATGCAGTACACCGTCTTCATGGCGCACCGCATAATAGACGCGGTACACATCCGGCGTGTTGACGAAGATGTAGCTGGGGAACAGCGTGTAAAGCTGCTCCTGCCATTTGCCGCCGCGCCGGATCATCCGCCGCTCCTGCGGGCATTTGGCGTCCACGCCCTTGCCGCGCAGCTTCCGGGTGATTTCGGCTTCCATCCCGGTCATAACCTGCAGGGCGTACATACTCATGTGCCGCCCTCCTGCGCCTTGCGATCCAGATAGGCCGACACCTGTTTGTACAGATCGGGCCGTTCCTTCGCCATAGCGCTCCACAGGGCGCTTTTCAGATCGCCCGTGCCTGCCTCGATGTCAGACTTGTTTTGCAGTTCCACGCGCTTCTTGTAGGCGACGGCGCGGGTCAGACCGCTGATCTGATTCATAAGTTTATCGACGCTGACCGCGCTCCAATCCTCATCCTTTTTAGAGGTCAGCGCGGTCATAAGGTTTTGGCTGGCAACACGCACAAGCGCCTCGGTGGTGTCCAGATCGGGATACCGCTCCAATTCGTCCAGCATATTGCGGAAGTTGGCCTGTGCAATCTGTAAGGTTTGCAGATTCTCCACATACCCCTGCGCATAGCGGCAGACGCTGGAAACGGAAAGACTGTACCCCTGCTGTTCAAGATAGGCCACGATGTCAGAGTAGGTGGCGCTGCCATCCATTATCATCTCTTCCACGGTGGCTTTCATCTCCGGGGGCAGGGTGTCGATCTTGCTGTGCTTGCGGTTGCCGCCCTTTTTGCCATTTAACGGCCAACTGCTCATATCACACCTCGATCATTTCGTCCTTGGTTTTGTGACACAGAACGCTGATGCCCTCGGCGGTAAGTTTGGCTTCCAGCAAATCCCAGCCGATGTCTGCAAAGTCGGGAACAAGGATTTTGTCCGCAATCGTGCGCAGCTGGATGTACTTTGCCATCGCCAGATAATTGATGCAGTCGAGGAAGTCGTCTTGGCTGACACCCCAAATCTGCGCCGCCTGCTGCACATCGGTCAAGCGGTTATAGCTGTGCCGGATGATGTTGATGGCCTGCATGACCTTGCCGTTATTGTGCGGAAAGGCGTTGGCACGCAGCTGCTTCATCAGCATTTCTTTTTCATTCATCGGAGAGCCGTCCTTTCATCAAGAGGTTCAATATCTGGTCGAGTTTCTTTTCGGTTTTTGCCTGCTCCCGGAAGTAGTCTTCCTTTGTCAGAAAGTTTCGCTGGATGGCCTTGATGTCGTTGTGGCATTCAGTCCAGTCCTGCTGGTGTTGGCTTCTGGTCGTGTAGGTGTGCTGAATTTCCGCAATTTGCTGTTTGCACTCGCTGACCTCTTTTTCAAGTTCGGCCTTCGTGGCTGCGCTGTCAAGTTTCCGCTCGATTTTGTCAAGGCTGCGTTTTACCATCCAGCCCAACGCCCCAATCAAGAACGTCAGCAGGATTCCGATCAGCCACCACGTCCCCGCATCAAACTCCATAATCCGTACCCCTAAACTAAAAAATCGTGAGTGTCACTGGTTTCTATAACCAATGATACTCACGATTCGCAAAATGGGCCAGATTAAGCATTTTAATATTTTACTTTACGTTCTGGCGGGAAAAAACTCATTTGCCCATCAAGGGGTCTTGCCCGGATTTCCCGGTGCTTTTCATCCACGATAGCCCGCACCGTCACCGTTGTAAGATTGTACTTTTTGGCAAGGGCTTTCAGATTGTCACCGTCGTATTCCTCCACGATGCGCTGATTGCGGGCGATCCGCTCAAAGCTGTCGCGCTTCGGTATGTAGATCGTCTCGGCAGCGTATACGTCGATCAGCTTCAAATAGTTTTCAAAGCCGATAAGGTCGGCCACCTCCCGCTGGGCGGGGGAAAGATCGTCGGGGTGGATTTCCCACTCATCCATCGGCATCACCCCGGCTCTTCTGCGCGGTCTTGACGTAGCCCTTCAAAACCTCGACCAGTTTGTTGCCGTCCTTGTAGCTGATCCACGCGAAGGGGTCTTTCGGGAAGGCATCCATGCCCAGTTCCTTCTTGATGATGGCGCACAGCCTGTCACCGAGCGGGGCCTTGCTGGGGCTGGCATCCTGCAGCCGATACATGAGCGCCCAGACCTTGCGCCGCTGCCCCTCGCTGGTGTGGCCCGGTGCGGTCTTGCGGAGCGGCTTTCCGCTTTTGCGGGGCGGGGCGTTCCTTGCCGCCCCTCCAACTCGCCGATGACCTTGCAGCTTCGCCATAGGTCAAGGCTTTAATGCTCTTTTTCCCGGTCATGCCCTCGACCAACTCATGCAGCAAGTCGTCTTCCTCGTTCCGCTTCACCATGCCCAGAGCGCCGCCGATAGCGTAAATTTTTCGGATTTGATAAGCGTTGCATCCGCTCCCGGCCATAAGTAGCCTCCCTTCCCGGCGTCAGCCGCCGTTCTTGAAATGTTTAACGATGCACTTCACGCCTGCGCACAGCAGCGATGCCGCCACCGTCACGATGATGGCGCTCCCGGCAGCACCCAGAACCACAGCACAGAGCCAGATGCCCGTATTCAGTCCGCCTGCGATAGAAGTCATCATGCGTCGGCCTCCTTGCTGCTCACATCATAGTAAAACTCATCCACCGTGCGGATGTAAGCGCCCACCTGCTGCAAAATGTCACCGGGCTGGCGCTTCAGAGCTCACGGTCAAGCGTTTCGGTGGTTTTGATAAGTTCGGTGTGACCCAGCACCTTCAGCGTGGCGATGGCCTCGGCCACGCGGCTGCTGGCAAGCATCAGCTTGCTGCTGACACGGTAGCCGACAGTGCCGAAGTTCAGAGCGCGGCTCTTGCCGTCCAGTTCGGCCCGATGCAGATCAACGTATGCCTTGACCTCGCTTTCCAGTGCCTTGACCCGGTTCTGCAGCGGCAAAGCCCCCTGTGCGTAGTCGGCCTTGATGCTGTCGATCTGGCGGTCACGCTGGACAGCCATTTCCGCCAGCGTGTGCTGGCACTCCCGGATGTCCCGCAGGGCGTTGTCCACTGCGCCCCAGTCGGCCAGCGCCGGGGCGCTGATTACTTTCTTTCTTGCCATAGATATGTACTCCTTTGCTTTATTGCGGCGTGACAAGGCGGATGTCGGCATTGTTTGCTTCAAAATGCTTGACAAGCGCCTGCCAGTTCGTCCAGTGCGTCTGATAAGCCGTGAAGGTTTCCTCGCGGAACTTTTTAAGCGGCCCCCGATCTTTCTTCGGCATCTTGTTATAAGCGGCAATCTGCTTGCGGGTCATCAGAGAAGTTTCTTTTTGAGGGATAAACCTCCGGCGCTCCTCGCAATCTTGCACAAACCATGAACCGCGTATTTCGCCATTGACATACACTGCTATTCCGTTGCGGAACATGCTGATGCACTCATTGACAAGTGTGACGCTGTACCCATCGCACAGCAAATCGACTTGTCCGAGTGGAGCACGCAGTCTACTCTTGGCCTTTTCCCAATCTTCTTTTTTCACAAGAACACTCCTTCCTCTCTCTGCATTTGCCGGGGCTTGAGACCCGCGCCCATCCGGGCGGCTGCATTAAGGTGCGGGCATCTGCCCGCAGGGGTGTTGTTAAACTAAACACCTTTTTTCTTGCTCTTGGGTGGCCGCACACGCGGCGGGCGGGTGTAGGCCATGCTTTCAAGGGCGTCTTCATAGCCCCGGTCATAGCCCTCCCAGTAAAGGGGCGGCAGTTCGTCGGGATCGTCAAATTCCTCGGCGGGCTGGTTCAGCACCGTCTCCTCGCGGCGGGCATCGTCCATAAGGCTGCGCGATGTGATGTAAAGGCACAGCCCCCACGCGCCCAGCAGCAGGATCATGTAGCCGAGGCTGGCGTTCACGGCCAACGCTCCGACGAAGATGCCCACCAGCGAGCCGCACATGATGCCGCCCACGGTAAAATATCCGCACTTCAAATTCATCAAAAAACTCCCTTCCTCAAACTGCTCCCAGCATACCAATGCCCATGTGGGCGGCCATGCGGTACAGATTTTCATAGCTGACATCGTTGGCACTGGCCGCGTTGGTGTACAGGTTCATTGCTCCACGAATGCCCCACGGACTGCGGCAGACGCTCAGCAGGAAGTCCATTTCCTTGCGGGCGTCCTGCTCGGCCAGCACCGGGAACAGCTTCCGCACGTCATCTTCCTTGACCTTGCGGGTGGTGTACTCGCGCTGCATGCGGATGCGGCTGAACAGCTGCGCAAACTGTGCTTGCTGGCGGCCCTGCAGGCGGCTGTACACTTCGCTGTTGCCGATGAGTACCACGCCGACACCGTGTTCCCCGGTCATGGGGTTGTCGTCCGTCAGGGAGCGGATTTCTTCCAGCGCCGCATATTTGAGGTGCTGGGCTTCGTCGATGACGATGACCCAGTTCGTGCCGTCAAGGCGGGAACGCATCGCCATCATCTGATCCATCTTGTTGCGGCACTCCGGCACGCGCAGGGCGCGGGCCAGCAGCTTGATGGAGCCGTTCAGCGTGCCCGTGCTGGGCGTGATGCTGATGCCCACCGCGTTCGTGGGATGGTCGCGCAGGAACTTCTGTGCGCCCTTGCTCTTGCCGACGCCCGCATCACCGTGCAAAACGACCATGCAATGCTCCAACTGGGAAAAGCGGATGCTCTGGCAAACATCCTCGCTAATGCTGGTCGGCACATACGCCGCGCGGGGCAGCAGGCTGGCGGTCTTCTCGGCGGCGGCCTCGGCCTCTTCATCCAGCTTGAAGAACTCGCTCAGCTGCCGCTCGACGGCTTCCACTGAGCCTTTATACTTCTGATTGAGGTAGCTGCTCAGTGCCGCGCTGGAAAGATTCACTTTAGCGGCAAACTGATTTTGACTGATGCTGTGCGTCTCCATGTAACGCTGCGTGCGCTGGATCAGCGCGGGGTTATAGGTCTTTTCCATCTTCAATTCCTCCTCGTTGTCTGATGATGTTCTCATTCATCCTGCCGATGTCAATGTCACCGACAGCTTTAAGCAGGGGTTCTTCGCGGGCAGATTGCTGCAGCTGTATCAACTTCGGGCTGGGGAAGGTGTCCAGTGCATCCAGATTGCGCTGGGCCAGTGCCGTTGCAAGGGTAAGGGCGCGGTCTGGATCATCCGGCAGCCGGAGGGCTGCGCCATATTCCCGCACGGCTTTTTCGGCGCGGCGCTTGGCGGCCATAAGGTCGGCGATCTGTTCTTGATTTTCCAGATACCCAGCTGTCAGCTTGTTCTGCGGTGCTACACACAAGAAGCGGTCTTCCATATCGTAGACGCGCACGCTGGACAGATCTTCCGGGTCGTACCGCACATAGACTTTCTCCTTCATGCGCATATTTACCAGTTCCGGGGTGTAAAAATCCAACTCCAAGCCGTGCAGCTTCAAGGTCACGCCGCGCCGTCCGATGCGGACGGGCTTGCTGGTGCGCAGCAGCATCAGCTGCAGATCGTTGTCACTGGCGGGGCGGCGGGCCACGCCGTTGCGCAGGCTCTCGTGCCAGACCTGTATGCGGCTCTTGCCTTTATCCTCGGCCACACTGCCGCCGTAGTCGTCGCAGTTCATGTAGCTTCTATCAAGGTATCAACAGCGGCAATGACTTCGGCATCGGTGGGGATATGCTCCCCGCGCTTCAAAACGGCCTTTAGGCAGTTCGGCTTCTCGACCACGTTGCCGCCTGTGTAGGTGGGGAACAGTCGGGAAATATAGTTTTTAAAGTCCTCAAACCGACGTTCGACCAGCTTGGCGCGGGCATTGCGCACAATGGCGTTTGTCATTTCAATGCCCAGCCGCTCAAAAACACCGGGCGGCGCAAACGGCTCGCTGCCGTCGGCCAGCCGCTTTTTGGCGCGGTGACCGCGTCCGCCGATGTCGCGGGTCAAGAACTCTCGGCCATTGTCAACATAGGCGCGGCTCGGAATGCCAAACTTCAAGATACCCTTGCGCAGCGCGTTCAGCGTTGCTTGGCTGCCGGGGCTGTCCGTGACATACCAGCCTGTAAAGATACCGCTGCGGGCATCCAGCCACGCGCTCAGATACAGTCGGTGCAGTGTGCCGTCCGGCCCCATGCTCTCCACATCAAGGGTGTGGGTGTCGCTACCCAGAAGTCGTTGGCATTGATGCTCTCATATTCGCGGCGTATGTAGGGGCTGCACAGGTCATAGTATTTTTTCTCGCCCATGCGGCACAAAACCATGACCGGGTAAGGCACAGCCTTTGCCTTGCGGTAGAAGGTGTGATACCCCGGCAGGGGCATCGCTTCGGGCATATTCTGCTGTGCCCACTCTTCTGTCAGCGCAATGCAGCGGGGCACGGGAAGCTGACTTTCATCAAGAAAAAGTGACAGAAAAACTCTCTCAATAGCCTCCGGCATCTTGCTCATGCCCTTGCGGGCCTTGCCGCGCATATCCACCAGTGCGCCATAGTCGCCCTCGCGGATGGCCGCCCACTTCCTGTAAAGCGTCTCTACGCTGATTTGACGGTCTGGCTCTTCCATCCGGCACAGCAGCACAAATTTTTCGTCGCACTCGGCTTTTTTTGCCCCGGCCTTGTTGCGGTAGGTCTGCCAGCGGTCAACGGTTGTTATCCAGTACCCAATTTCACCGCGTTCCTCGGCAGTGTAGGCTTCCAGCGGTTTGCAGGCGGCGGGCCTGTCAGCCTTTTTCGCCTTGGCCGGGGCCGCTTGCAGGCAGCGCGGCGGGCGCGTGCTCCGCAAAGTATTTCTGCTGCGCCGCATCAGGCAGGCTGGAAAGCGGTATGAGATAGATGTCGCGTCCGCGTGAGTTTGCTTGCACTCGGACATTTGAATAGCCGCCTTTTTTAGCCATTACCTGTACCCAGCGGGCACTAACCCCCATAAGGCAGCGGCTTCCGATGCTTTCAATAACGCTTCCAAAAAATCACCTCTTTCTGACCTGCCATCATCAGGCTGTGTAGGTCATCTCACAGTGACGCCCCCGCAGGGGCGTTTCGGCTTGTTGATAAAATTGCTTTAGGCTGTTCATTTCCCGCCATTCATGTTATAATCACATCAAAAGGATGTGTAAAAATGAATGTATTCACTTGGTTTTCTGACAGAAACAACATTACGTTCCTCATTGCGATTGCTGGTTTTGCAATGTCGCTCTATAATTTTCTTCGCGCTCTGTGGGATAGGCGATGCGCACTTTCCATTGACTATGTGAATCACCACTGTTCTCCATGCAAAGGGCATACACGATTTGAAATCCGTATGAACATACAAAATCTGTCCTCAGCCCCATTGAGCATTGTTCGGATGTACATTATCTGTGATGGAAAGTCTTACAGCTTCGCTTTTCCTGCGCAAGAAGTAATGGAATTTACCCACACAAAGGGAGGTATCGAAACACGGCATTCAGAGGTTTTGTCACAATCCTTGCCGTTTACGATTTCCGGACATGGTGTATGTGGAGCATATTTTGCTGCTTACCTTCCGCCAGAACTCCAAAGCAAGCTGGAAGGAAAATGCAAATTTCAACTGGCCGTGCAAACGCCGCAAAAGCGTGTTGTCTTTGACATTGATGCGCATAATCCCGGTTTGGATTTTGAAGAGTACGGTTTCTTTACCAATGCTTAATAATCTCAGCCAAAACATTGAGAATGATGGAACCGATTGCCAGAATCAGCGCCCAGTCTTGGAGGGTCATAGCATTCACCACCCTTCGCCGCAATCGTCGGCACTGAACTGGCCCCCGGTGCTGTAATTCCACTGCAACTCGATACCCCGACCGGCACATCGTACAGCGCAGGGCCGTGTGCGCAGCACTTCCAGCCGTCCTTCGGCCTGTGTACCCATGCCAGATCGCGCTCGGCATCATACCGATCCACCTTGTAAAACCCTCCGGCGTTGGGGTAAGTTTCCCCAACAATCGGCTTGTCCGGCAGCCTGCGGATGCGCTGGCGGCCTGCATCAATGTTCGTCATCGTCAAATTGCACCTCGCTTAAATACTGTTTACACGGCCTTTTACCGCTCTTTAAAATTAGGACAGCGGTAAAATCCTCGCGCCACGCCATCGGCCCGCTCCACCAGTTGATGGCGTCTTCCAGCGTGGTGTACTCCGGGCCGTAGGCTTCCTGTATGGCTTCAATAATTTTCATACCGCTCTCCTTGGCCTGCCATCTTCAGTACCGGGCGGCCATTCCCGGCAGACAGCCCCGAAGGACTGTTTCGGCTGTTCAATCTGCGTTTTCTCTGTTATACTGTTTTTATCCTGCTCGGCAGGAAATTTGCCTGTGAGGTGTTTTTATGTACATTCGTCTGACCTGTAAGCGATGCACGAACTCCTTCCGCGTTTTTGAATCCGACGTAGAGCAAGGAAAAAATATCAAGTGCCCCTTCTGCAAAGCCCCTGTGGGGAAGGAGCTGCGCAACAAAATTGCAACCATCTGCGACGAAGATTGTGATTTTGATGTTGCGATTGCTCCTTCGGCACACGTCAGCATTCGTGAATGTATGCTTACTTCAATGGGAAACGCTCTGAGCACTCTAAATGCAAATTCTTTGAAGGATGTTGCCAAAGCGTTTGATTCTGAGGAACAGTATAAAGTGGTGTACGCAATGATAAGTGGTGCCCTCATGGGCTATCACAATCAACTGCGGGAGAATCTCTTGGTTTATGGCATTGATGTCGGCGACTTAAAATAAGCCTTTGAGACTCCCCGTCGCAATCTCACGTTCGAGCATGCGTTTTGCTTCCATAAGCTGCCTTTGCCCCTGATCAGTGGTGAGCGCAGGCTTTTTAGTGCAATCATCTTCCTCGGAAAGTCCGGCTCTTCTGTCTTTTTCCTGCGAGCCATCGAAAAGAACAATCATCTTCAAAGCGTCCAGCATTTCTGCCGTCAGTGTCAGAAGCTCGGTATTATCTTTTGCCCTCTCCGAAGCATCACCCAGAAATCCTACCTGCTGCACGAGAATGTTTTTTACAATAAGTCTGTCGTTTGCTGCGAGTTCCATATTAGATCTTCCTTTCCGGCCTGCCATCATCAGTACCGGGCGGCCATTCCCGGCAGACAGCCCCGAAAGGCTGTTTCGGCTGATTATATGGATTATTGTTGGAACAAGTCATCCTTGTTCATGTCGGGAAAGAACCGTTTTTGGATTGTCTGAACCTCCGGCCATGTAAAAGGACTCTTGCCCGCCAACTTATTATTAAAAGATTTCGGGGTAACACCGATGGCAGCGGATATAGTCGCTTTCTTAATCCCTCGCTCTGTGATTTTTGCTTCTAAGAAGCTGTACTTCATGTCATGCACCTCCGAAGTTCCGAATTTGGAATCTTTTACTATAATATAATCCCTAATACGGAATTTGTCAACCTTTTTATCGGTATTTTAGTTCCGTATTTGGCACTTTTTTGTTGACGCTGGAATCGCAAACCGCTATACTGTTAATAATGAAAGGGGATTCAATATGGAATTAGGCGCTATTATTTCTCAAAAACGGAAACAGGCAGGACTTACCATAGATGAACTTGCGGAGCGCTCTGGCGTTCCCAAAGGCACATTGAATAAGATAATCAATGGCTACACACGCGATCCGCAAATTGAAACAGTAAAATCTATTGCACGCGCATTGGATTGCACGCTGGAAGATTTTGACGATTCACCCGCGTGCGTACCTTGTCAACAGATGAATATGATTTAATTCAGCAGTATCGACTGTTAGATTCAGCAGGTCAAGAAGTAGTTCGATTTCTATTGACAAAGGAATTAGAGCGCCTGCAAAATCTTGGCGTGATTCCAACACCATGAGCAACCGTATCACAAGACGGAGAGGAATGTCTCGCATTTGTTGGGAAATAACGCCATGCGTTATACATGGTGTTCAAACATTATTTTTTGGTCGGACATCGTAGCAATTTCCGTTTTTAAATGATTTTCTTTTTTTGACGTTGTATCGTAATGGGACGGCGGATTTCAGTCGGACGCAAAATGTCCGACTGAAATTGTAAAAGGCGGTAGCCAGACTTATGCAGTGTGCATAGGTCTGGCCGCCGCCTTTTAAATTGTTTTAACGCCTGTTAAAACACGATACTCCGATATTTAAGCGCTTATTTGAAGCACTTTTTAAACGCCGTTTAAACACTTTTCAAACGCCCCGCGCCCGCTGCGCCATCCAGCCGCCGATCAGCCGTTTTTACCCACAAAAAGGGCAAAAAAATTTTGCAAGCCAGCATCCCGCCAACTTGCAAAATTTCGCGTTCAATTCCGTTTACCCTTCATTAAAAACCGCGCTCTCGCGTTCTTTCCCGCCTTTTTCCACCTTTTGCGCTCAATCTTCCATCCGCCGCATTCTCACTCTTCAAGAAAACTCACAGCCTGTTTGTCAACGTCACAGATCATCAATAAACAGTGCCTTAAACGGA
>ENA-OQIR01000324-OQIR01000324.1-human-gut-metagenome-genome-assembly--contig:-NODE-324-length-21864-cov-5.929061_pt1 | contig 21864 bp, 26 predicted proteins | sample MGYA00242580_ERZ504745 | MGnify/ENA primary metagenome ERZ504745 (study PRJEB26092, sample SAMD00036214) | human gut metagenome | host: Homo sapiens | study: EMG produced TPA metagenomics assembly of...
TCGTCTTCTTCCTCTTCTTCCTCATCCTCTTCTTCATCACGTTTCCACACCTCGGAAAGGATGAACAAAATGACCAGAAACAGAATGGCAAGTCCGATGATCATGATTCCCTCTCTGCTCTGCGCCGCCATCGACAGAAAGCCGATCACCGGAATCGTGACGATCACTTTGCTCACGGTTGCTCTCACGGTAATTTCCGTTGTGTCTCCACTGATCACATTTTTTACGGATGCGGTTCCGGCAGCGGTGTCGAGGGACTGTATCGTATAGATATACTTTCCGGAATTGTCATCAACCAGGATTTTGTCTCCCGTCGCAACCGATGACGTATCTGTCTTCTTTGCGTACGTGACAGCGCCGCGGGAAATGTTGGTATTTCCCATCCCGTCTGAGACAAGTGTCGTGATGCCGGCAAACGGCGGAATCACCAGTGCGCCTGCTGACAGGATTGCAAGCAGAAGCAGCGTATTCACAATTACCTTCAGTAATTTTGACATATTCAATTCTCCTTGTATTCTCAGTCTTTGCCCCCTATTATAACCCCTTTTCTTCGATTATGCAAGAAAACGTTACGCATCGTGTCCCGGCCGCCCGGTTCCGCGTGTCGAATTTTTCGATTTTTTCTTGAAGATCTGTCCTGTTTCTTCTATACTATATACATAACCAAAGGGGGAATACTTTCATATGAATACACTGATCAAAACCATCGAAGATCTTTCCCTGAACGCATGGCCGTCTCACCAGATCGAGCTGTACGACGGATGGATTCTTCGTTTTTCTTATTTTTATACACACCGGACCAACAGCGTCGAGCAGATCGGGCCGTCCACGATTCCGGTGGAGGAAAAAGTGCAGTACTGTGAGGAGATCTACCGTCGCTGGGGTACACCGGCAATTTTCAAGATCAGTCCGCTTGTCAATCCCGGCTTTGATGCAATGCTCGCCGACCGCGGCTATGTAGTCCAGCACACGACGCACGTCATGACAATGGATCTGGCGAACTTTGCCAAAAAGAATCCTGCCGTTGCCGTGACCGTCAGCAGCTTTATCCCGCCGAAATGGATTGACAGCCTCTTTGCTTTAAAGAGCACGACGAACGTGATGCACCGCATGGTCGTTCCTTCGATGTACCGCGCCATTCCAAAAGAAACCATCTGTACCTCCATCCAGGATGAAACCGGAACGATCATTGCCACCGGCCTTGGCATCCGCGACCGCGATTACGTCGGTGTCTATGCCATCCATGTGCATCCTGCGTACCGCCACCGCCACTACGCTTCCTCGATCTGCCGCACAATCCTCTCCGAGGGAATCCGGCTCGGTGCAACGAAAGCGTATCTTCAGGTTGTTGAGGGAAACACGCCTGCGATCACACTGTATGAATCGCTCGGTTTTTCCTATCTCTATACCTACTGGTTCCGCGCGAAGAACGTGGTCTGATTTTCGTCTGATTTCACATAAAAAAGCATAGCAAAACGGCATGTCAAAATTTTCTGACATGCGTTTTGCTCTATGTTTATGCTATAAGTGCAGTAAGATTATTCAGCAAAAGGACTGCTTAAATATTTTTCAACGCCGTCCATGGCTTCGCTCTCGTCTTTTCCGTTTGCGGTCACGGTAACTTCCTCGCCATTGTCCAGACCAAGTGTCATCATACCCATAATGCTCTTCGCATTTACTTTTTTTCTGCCGCTCTCGACATAGATTTCACTTTCGTACTGGCTCGCTACCTGTACCAGCATGGCAACTGGTCTCGCCTCCAGGCCGCTTGAAAGACGAATTGTGATTGGTTTCTTAATCATAATACTTCTCCTCCTTGTTTCCTTCGCAAATCTTCTGCAATCTCTTTTAGTTTCCTTAATCTATGATTAACTCCGGATTTACCAACAACCGGCGTTAACATCTTGCCCAGTTCCAGAAGCGATGCTTCCGGGTATTGTAAACGGAGCCTTGCCATCTGCTCCAGCGGTTCCGGCAGAGAAGAAAAGCCTGTGGTTTCTTCGATATACCGGATATCTTCGATCTGGCGGATCGCCGCGCTGACCGTTTTGTTGATGTTGGCAGTTTCACAGTTCACCTTTCGGTTGACACTGCCGCGCATTTCTTTTAAGATCCGCACGTTTTCCAGATTCATAAGTGCGATGTTGGCTTCCATGATGCCAAGCATCTCCACAATCTGTGCGCCTTCTTTCATATAAACCACATGGTGATTTTTCCGGAGAACGATCCGTGCATCAATTCCAAAGCTTTTCAGAAGTTCCTGCACCTGTTCTGCTCTCGGTGCATCGGGGCAGACAATTTCGAGATGGTAAAACCGGTTGGGATCGCTGATGGAACCGGACGCTAAAAATGCGCCCCGCAGAAATGCCCGTTTGCAGCACTGACGCTGTACCACAACAGCCGGAATCGGCATTGCTAACTGCCGGTCTGTCTCGTGTAACTTCACTGCCTGCAGAATCTGACGGGTTTCTTCCCTGTCATTTACGCGGATCAGATACGTATTTTCCTTCTGATTCAGCTTAACTGCAAGTCTGCCTCTATATTAAATGTTTTTTTCAATAAAGTAAAGTACTTTCTTGCCACATACGCATTCTCTGTCTGAATCCGTATCGTCCCGTCCTTCTCGGAAATCTGTCCGCAGAGTGACAGGATCGCCGCTGTTTCCGCAATCTGGCAGTGGCGTGCCGTCGGAAGATGTCTCGATAATTCCTCTTTTACCTCGCTTGAGAATGACATCCTTCCACCTCTAAATTCCTTTTCGGATGGCGTCTTTTTCCAGATCCCGGTGCTCAATCCGGATTCCATAGTCCTTCGCGTTGGAAAGACGCCGGTACAGCTCGTTGGCAAGGGTTACGGAACGGTGTTTTCCGCCGGTGCAGCCGATGCTGATAATGAGCTGATGCTTGCCCTCGGAAATATAATTCGGAATCAGAAAACGGATCATATCCTCTAATTTTTCCGCAAACACCTGCGCTGTCTCAAATCCCATCACATAATCCCGCACCGGAGCATCGTTGCCGGAGAGCGGGCGCATGCCTTCTACGTAGTAGGGATTCGGCAGGAACCGCACATCGAAAACAAGGTCCGAATCCGCCGGGATTCCGTATTTGAATCCAAATGAGAGCACAGTAATCATCAGATTTTTGAATTTCTGATCCTGCACGAAAATCTTATCGAGCTCCGCTTTCAGCTCTCTTGTGAGAAGCTGGCTCGTATCGAGAATGTAGTCCGCATCTTTTTTCAGGAACTCAAGTGCTTTGCGCTCTTTTCTAATTCCCTCATCCACCCGTCCAAGACCTGCCAGCGGGTGCGTTCTTCTCGTCTCTTTGTATCGTTTGACCAGCACGTCATCGGACGCGTCCAGAAACAGGATCTCATAGCAGATTCCGTTGATGCTCATCCACTCCAGAACATTCTGCAGGTCCGGAAGCGCCTGGCCGCTTCGGATATCGATTCCAACTGCCACTTTCTGGATTTCTCCGGAAGTACCGTCGGCGGTAAGCTGTGCAAATTTTTCAACCAGCGGGATCGGAAGGTTATCGACGCAGAAATATTCCGCGTCCTCCAGCATTTTCAACGCAGTACTTTTTCCCGCACCGGACATGCCGGTCACAATTACAAAACGCATGTTTTTTCTCCTTTGGTGGATAACGAAAATCAGAATTCCCCGAGGAACTGGATTTCCGGCTCAAGCTGTACGCCAAACTGTTCTTTTACTTTTGCCTGGATCTGACGGATCAGTTCCATCACATCCGATGCGGTTGCACCGCCTGCATTGATCAGGAAGCCGCAGTGTTTTTCCGATACTTTTGCACCGCCGACTGCGTAGCCGGAAGTCCGGCATCCATCACAAGCTTGCCTGCGAAATAGCCTTCCGGCCGTTTGAATGCGCTGCCGGCGCTCGGATACTCGAGCGGCTGTTTCCCTACCCGCTTGTTTTTCAATTCCTGCATGCGGGCAAGAATTTCTTCTTTATCTCCCGGAACAAGCATAAGTTCTGCTCCAAGTACGACGTAGCCTCTGTCTTTGATGACGCTGGCACGGTAGCCGAAGCCGAGCTCTTCTTTTTCCAGTTCCCGGATCTCACCTTCTCTTGTGAGTACAGTGACATTCTGTACAATATCCTTCATCTCTCCGCCGTAGCTCCCGCGTTCATACGGACGCCGCCGCCTAAAGTTCCAGGGATTCCGGAGGCAAACTCCATACCGGAAAGACCGGCTTCTCTTGCCGCCTGGCTGATGGATACAAGCATGCTTCCGGCTTTCGCCCGGATTCTGTTTCCTTCCACTTCGATTCCCTGAAAGTTTTTGTAAACCGAAAGAATCACACCGTGGTAGCCCTCGTCACTTACAACGAGATTGCTGCCGTTTCCGGTGACGAACCACGGGATCTCTTTTTCTTCGCAGAGAGCCACGATTTTTCTGATTTCTTCTTCTGTATGAGGAGCGACGAAATAATCTGCCGGACCGCCCACACGGAAGGTCGTATGATTTTTCATCGGTTCTGCGGTCTGTACCGCATCTTCCCCTGCAATTGCATAAAGTTCTCTGACAATCTCTTCTTTGATCACGATTTTTACCCTTTGCCGCATCTGCGGCCGAACATTTCATTACGAATTACTACGAATTACAGATTATACTTTTTAGACGCGAAAGCAGCCGACATCCCTCACTTCTTCGTTCGTTCTGCCAGCCGCTGTTTTTCTTCTTCGTCTGCCCGCCTTTTTGCAGGCTCACGGGGTATTCTACCACGAACCCTCAAAAAGTGCAACGAACTTTTTCGTTCCGGCTCTTTTTTCTATCAGATCTTCCGGATTGGTATCATTTCCTACATCAGACAGTCTTTTCCATGGATTCTCGCCGGGGTGACAAGCACCATCTGATTCATGAGATTTTCTTCTGAAAGAACAGCAACGCGCAGATATTCTCTCGTGTGTCCCGTCCAGTAATGGACGCCGTCGATCTCGACTTCTTCTTCCATGAGCACTTCCAGCTCTTTTCCGAGGAAGCCTTCCATATATTCCTGTCTCCGTCTCTCGTCCAGTTCCAGCAGAACGTGGCTGCGCTTCGTCTTCTCCTGCTCCGGAATCTGCCTGCCATGCTGCGGCGCGGGTGCCTTCTCTTCTCGAATACTTGAAGATGTGAGTCTCGAAGAAATGAATGTCCTCGACAAAGGCGCGCGACTCTTCAAACTCCTCCTCACTCTCCTGCGGGAAACCGACAATCACATCGGTCGTCAGCGCCGGATTTCCATATACCTTACGCAGCAGATCGCATTTGTGTTTGTATTCTTCTGCGGTATATTTCCGGTTCATCCGCTTCAGTGTTCCATTGCTTCCGCTCTGCAGCGAAAGATGGAAATGCGGGCACACCTTCGGCATTGCGGCGATCGCCTCTGCAAACTCTTCGGTGATGATGCCCGGCTCCAGGGATCCGAGACGGATTCTTCTGATGCCGTCCACTGCATCAACAGCGCGGATCAGGTCGAGCAGCGTCTCTTTTTCGCCCTCTGGGAAATCGAGTCCGTAGGAGGAAAGGTGGATACCGGTCAGCACGACTTCCTGGTATCCGGCCTCCACCAGACGTTTTACTTCTTCTACACATCACTCTGCGGCGGCTTCTGACTCTGCCGCGCGCGTACGGGATAATACAATAAGTACAGAACTGATTGCATCCATCCTGTACTTTCAGGAATGCGCGGGTGTGCTCCGCCGTTTTGCTGATCGAGAGTGTCTCGTACTCACGGTTGTGTGTCATATCCACGAGGAAGCTCTTACACTCCGCGTCGGATGGTTTTCCACCATCCTCACGTTCTGCCAGAAAGTTTTCCAGAATATCCACAAGATCTTTCTTCTTATTATTTCCGATGATCAGATCAATCGCCGTATCCTCTTCGAGTTTTTCCCCAGCCGCCTGCACATAACAGCCGCAGGCCACGACAACCGCATCGGGATTCATCTTTTTCGCTTTGTGCAGCATCTGCCGCGATTTCCGGTCCGCAATGTTCGTCACGGTACACGTATTGATAATGTAAACATCCGCTCCCGGTGCAAAAGGCACGATCTCGTACCCTCTGTTTTCGAGGAGCTGCTGGATGGCTTCCAGCTCATATGCGTTCACTTTACACCCAAGATTATGCAAAGCTACCGTTTTTTTCATGCCATACTCCTTTCTTCTTCATCTTTATTATTAAAAATCACGAAGATTCCACTTTATCTTTGTATGTTTTCGCATTGACTTTTTCCCCTCCAGACGGTAAGATAAAGCTGTTAAATGAGGGTAATAAATAATGTTAACCAAATAACAGGGAGGATTACAAACATGAAAACAGTACAGATTTCTCTTAATTCTATCGACAAAGTAAAATCTTTCGTCAACGACATTTCCAAATTCGATTTTGATTTCGATCTGGTATCCGGAAGATACGTAATCGACGCAAAATCCATCATGGGAATCTTCAGCCTCGACCTTTCCAAACCGATCGACCTGAACGTCCATGCTGATGGAGATGCTCTTCAGACCGTACTTGATGTTCTTGCTCCGTACATTGTATAATTACGATAGAACATAAGGGCCGCGCACTCGCCGCGGCTCTTTTTTTGTCTTTGTTTATCATCAGGACCGGATCTTGTTTTTCAGAACCCCCAAAACAAGATCCGGCCTTTTTGTTCTTTAAAGCAAGTTTTCCTTAGCAGACCTCGATCGTCTCTGCGGTAGAAACTGCGCGTTCCATCATCTCATCGATCACGTCATCCAGATGGCGCTCGGAGCATTTGATGACATTCAGGTTCGGTTTTGTCACCGGATGCTTTGCAACGAAGATCGTGCAGCAGTCCTCATACGGCAGAACAGATGTCTCGTACGTACCGATTTTTTCGGAAATATCGACGATCTCCTGTTTGTCGAAACCGATCAGCGGACGGAAGACCGGCATGGTGCAGACTTCGTTGGTAACGGCGAGGGAATGCATCGTCTGGCTTGCCACCTGTCCGATACTCTCTCCGGTGATCAGGCCAAGGCATTTGTCCTGACGTGCAAACGCTTCTGCGATCTTCATCATATAACGGCGCATGATGATGGTCAGCTCGTCGTGCGGGCATTTTTCGTAGATTGCAAGCTGGATCTCGGTGAAGTTGACCACATGCAGACGGATCGGGCCGCTGTAGCGTGCAACGAGTTTTGCAAGATCCACAACCTTCTGTTTGGCTCTCTCGCTGGTGTACGGCGGAGCGTGGAAGTAAACGGCATCAATCTTAACACCGCGTTTTGCGATCATGTATCCGGCAACCGGGCTGTCGATACCGCCGGAAAGCAGCAGCATGGCCTGTCCGTTTGTGCCGACCGGCATACCGCCAGGGCCTGCGATGCTCTCGCAGTACAGATAAATCTTCTGACGCAGCTCGACGTTCAGATAGATATCCGGCTCGTGAACGTCTACTTTGAGGTTCGGGCAGACATCGAGGATGCGGCCGCCCAGCTCGCAGTTGACTTCCATTGTGTGCATCGGATAGTTTTTGTTCGCACGGCGTGCGCATACCTTAAAGGTTTTCTCCTCGGTCGGGTACAGCTCTTTCACGTAGGAAACCACTGCCTCTGCCAGATCTTCAAAGCCGGTGTCCTCTAAAATGACAACCGGGCAGATCTCGGCGATACCGAAAACTCTTGTCAGCGCATCGACAGCGCCCTCGTAATCAAAGTCTCCTTCGGTGTTGACATAGATTCGTCCCATCTCACGGGTGACCTGGAAATTTCCGTCTACCGGGGCAAGCGCGTGCTCCATCTGTACGCAGAGCGCTTTCTCGAACAGATGACGGTTCTTTCCTTTAATGCCGATCTCGGCATATTTTACCAGAAATGCTTTGTACATCATCGTTTTTTATTCTCCTTTTTTCTCAGCCAGATCACGGAAGAACAGAGGATATTCCTCAGAAAATTTCTTCAGGATCAGGTCAGATACCTGACGCATCTGCGGATGTGCGGCGTTGGCGCTTCGAAGCCGGATAAAGTGGCGCCACTCTCTTAAGTTCATGGTCATGACGATCTCGGTTTTCAGAGAGTTCGGAAGAATGCTTCTTGCCTCCTCCGGCTTTGCTCCGAGTTCGAGCATCTGGAAGTAATACTGCTCTGCAGCTTCCATTGCTTTCTGCCATACCTCGTATTTTTTACGGTCGTTCTCGTCGTCCAGATCATAGGAAAATCCGGTTGCCAGATCGATACAGGTGATCTGGTTTCCAAATTTATCTTTCGAATAGTTGCAGTAGCGGGTGCTCTCCTGGCTGTAGCTTGCGATACGGTGGCGGACGATCTCATGGGTCACGCCGCGGTCGCACGTTACTTTTACGGTGATGGAGCCGTGCTCAATGACGGATTCATGGCCGCGTTTGATGATGCCTGCGATGAATTTCTCTGCAGTGCCTTCTCCAATGCGCTCCTCGCTCTTGTAGCAGACTCTTCCGATTTTCTCGATCCGGCGCAGCATATCCTCGTAGGATTCGGTGCTCAGGATTTCAATTTCCGGCTGTATTGTAATCATAATTTTCCTCTTTCTATTATTTCCTGGTAAATCTGCGCAGCTCGGCAGTACCTCGCGCAGCGTATCCAGGGTGTAATCAATCTGTTCCAGTGTCGTAAATTCGCTGAAGCTGAACCGCACGGCAGACTCCATCTCGGCTTTCGATGCGCCGATGGCAGTCAGCGTCGGGCTTCCGGCTCTCTTGTGTGATGAGCAGGCGCTTCCGGCGGAAACGTAGATCTGGCGGTCCTCCAGCGTGTGCAGCAGCACTTCACTACGCACATTTAAGAACGATGCATTGACAATCTGCGGCGCACCCTCTTCTTCCGGCATGCATGGATGACCACATCGTCCAGCTCCCGCAAGCCTTCGATCAGACGGTGTTTGCAGGCACGCATCTGCGCAGTCTGCTCGTCAAAATGCCTGTAAACGATCTCAGCGGATTTCGCAAGGCCTGCGATGCCCGGCACATTGTCGGTTCCGGAACGCATGCCGTTCTGCTGGCCGCCGCCTAAGATCAGCGGACGGATTTTTACTTTCTCATCAATATATAAAAAGCCGCTTCCCTTCGGTCCGTGGATCTTGTGGCCGCTCACGGAGAGCATGTCGATGCCCATCCGTTTCGGATAAATCCGGTATTTGCCGAACGCCTGGATCGCATCGACATGAAAATACGTTTTCGGATTTTTCGCCTTGATTCTGCGTCCGATCTCCCCGATTGGCTCAACAGAACCGATCTCATTGTTGACATACATAATCGAAACGAGAATCGTCTCCGGCGTGATCGCTTCTTCGAGTTCGTTCACATCCACAAGGCCTTCTTTATTTACCGGCAGGCGCGTAATACGGAATCCCTGCTCCTCCAGAAATGCCAGCGGTGCCGACACGGCCGGGTGCTCGATCGCGCTTGTGATGATGTGGTTTCCCGTTCTCTTATTTGCCATTGCTGTTCCGACGAGCGCCCAGTTGTCGGACTCTGTGCCACCGGAGGTAAAGAAAATTTCTTTTTCTTTGACTTTCAGAATCTTTGCCAGCGTTTCCTGGGCGGTTCTGATATATTGTTCTGCTTCTACCCCTTTTTGATGCATCGCAGACGGATTTCCATAATGATTTACCATCAGATCACAGACGAGATCTGCGGTTTCCTGATAAACACAGGTGGTTGCGGAATTGTCCAGATATGCTTCCATTATCTTGTTCGTTCCCTTCCTTCTAAAAGATACACCAGAATGGAAAGCACGGTCATTCCGGCCGTTTCCGTGCGCAGAATGCGCTTTCCGAGCGTAATCGGCTCTACCTTTGCCTTCATGGCCATTTCCACTTCCGCTTCGTCAATGCCGCCCTCCGGTCCGATCAGGATCGCAATAGATTCACCCGGTTCAATGGATTCCAGAATTTTTCTCGTTCCTTCCATCCCCTCTGCGTTCTCATACGGCATCAGGCGAACGTCTGATTCTGCCATCATTGCAAGCGCCTGCTGAAATGTAACAGGCATGTGTACCGTCGGAATCTGCATCCGTTTGGACTGCTTTGCCGCACCAAGCGCGATCGTCTGCCAACGCTCTGCTTTCTTTTCCGCCTTTTTCCGGTCCAGCTTCACAACGCAGCGTTTCATCTCCACCGGAACAATTTCCGTCGCACCAAGTTCCACTGCTTTTTGGATGATCAGTTCCATTTTGTCACCTTTTGGCAGACCCTGAAACAGCACAATTCCGGACGGGAGTTCTCTGTCTGCTGCTGTGACTTCTTCTACTGCGGCAAGAACCTCCCCTTCCGGGAAATCCGAAACGGCACAATGATATTCCTTTTCGCCTCCGGTACTGACCAGTATTTTTTCGCCCGGCCGCATGCGGAGCACATTTTTGATGTGATTAACGTCACTGCCCGTGATGTGGACAGTGCCGTCATAAATCTGACTTTCTTCTACAAAAAAACGGTACATGAATCTGTTCTCTTTCTCTTCTGGTGTTTCGCTTTTCTTAATTTACATCGGTTTTCTTGCTGTAACAGAAACCCATTCGCCCTGATGTGTAACTTCAACTACTTCAAGTCCCGCTGCAACGACTGCCTCTTTGACAACTTCCTCTTTCACATCGAGAATGCCGGATGTGATATAAACAGCGCCCGGCTTCATCTGGTGTACGATTACCGGCGTCAGCGGAACAAGAACATCTGCAAGAATATTTGCGGTAACGATATCGTATTTTTCGTATCCGACTTTGTCCTGTACTTCTTTGTCATCAATGATATTTCCGATCATCATATCAAACGCTTCTACCGGAATTCCATTGACTTCTTTGTTTTCCTCAACTGCAGGAACCGCACACGGATCGAGGTCTGTTCCGACCGCATGACGCGCACCAAGCTTCAGTGCAATAATCGAAAGAATACCGCTTCCGGTTCCGACATCAAGCAGCTCGGTATCCTTTGTCACATATTTCTTTAACTGACGGATGCAAAGCTGTGTTGTCTCATGCATACCCGTTCCAAAGGCTGTGCCCGGATCGATATGGATGATCATTTTATCCCGGTCTTCCGGCTTTACTTCCTCCCAGGACGGATGATCAGAATGTCGTCCACATAGAACTGTTTGAAATACTGTTTCCAGTTGTTGATCCAGTCCTTGTCCTCTGTCTCAGACTCTGTGATGGTGCACTCTCCAAGGTCCAGGAACTCCTGCATTTCTGCAAGTGCCGCGCGGACATCTGCAAGAACCTTCTCCTTGTCCTCATCCACATCGAGGTAAAAATTCAGGTAGGCAATGCATCGTCATCCGGAATATCCGGCATGATATCCACGAACATCTGCTGTTTGTCGCTCTCGGTCAAAGGCTGTTTGTCCTGAATTTCCACGCCTTCGATTCCCACATCGGCCAGAGTGGAGATCACAATGTCTTCCACTTCCGATCTTGTTTTTAATGTAAATTTATTCCATTTCATTGTTTAAACTCCTTTTTGCGCTTCTCTTTTCCATACGTGCAAAGAAAGCCACATTTATCATACACGATATCGTTCCTGTTGTAAATGTTATTTTCGGCTTTTACGGCCCGTCTCAATCCGAAATCTTTGTCAGAAAGTCATCTTTTTTCGCCTTCTGATAACGCCATATCAGCCGAATGTGGATAAAATGCGAACCCCAAGATCTATCAGGTTGAACCGGTACAGTGCCGTAAGATCTGCCCAAGTGCCGTATACAGACGGACACCAAGCAACGGCAGAACACTGTTGGTCAGCGTCGTCATCATCGTAAAGAGGCTGATCAAAAGCGAACGGTTCTTTTCCGGTGCGGCATTTAAAAGAATCTGTACCGTGCAGAGTGCAACGGCACACTGTGGAGCGTTCAGAACCGTCATCAGAACAATAAAAGTAACCCCTCGGTACGCCAACGGTAAATGTGGAACCAGAATCATAATAACCGGGCAGAAGCAAAGACCGATCCCGGCGGAAATCAGTGCAAAATCCGGCGATTTTTTCCGGACAACCTTCGCGATCATTCCAACTGCCGCAAGCTGGCCGATATTGAAAACACCGTTGCAGATGGAAAGTGTCATCTCCGACATTTTGCAATATTTGACCTGTCCTAAATACCACATGCTCCAGTCAAGCTGCCAGGTGATATAGAAAAAGACCACCGGCACGAAAAACCAGCGCAATGCTTTATTTTTCCCCACGCTTGTGATCGCCTCCAGCAGATCAGAAACAGAAAAACGTGAGGATGCCTTCCCCGCTTCTGCCGGAGCCTTTCCCTCCTCCTGCTGTTTCACCGGAATTTTTTTGATTGCAGCGGCCTGCAGCAGAACACAGACAGCACACAGATAAAAGAAGCTTCGGAGTACCAGAAGCTTTCCATCGGCCGTGTGGCATCTTCCCATCAGAATCCCGCAGATCACCGGTGCAAGAATGCCAATCACAAACATGAACTGATTCCGAAAGGCATAGACATCGTTTCGCTGCCGCAGTGAAACCGCAGCACCGAACATTGCCTGCCACTGCGCATTGTAAATAGCAAGTGCCCCTGCAGTAAATGCCAGTGATACAAAAAACAGCTCCATACGTCTCTCGCCGAGTGCCGGTACACTTCCAAGAAATGCATAGCCGGCACACATCACAAGAAGCGTAAGCATCGGTATCGTCTTTGTCGACTTCAGACGATCCGCCAGAATTCCAAGCGGCAGCAGTGCTGCACACGCTACAATGTTCGGCACCATCTGGATAATACCGATCTGACTGTCGGTTGCACCCATGTTTGTCGCATACAGATTCAGGCCGAAACCGTTGATCGATGTGATATATTGCAGAAATACACCCTCGACGGCAAACAGCAGCATGATCTGCGCAGATGGCGGCATCTTTTTTGCCCGGTAAAACAGACTCTTTTTCATTGCTTCATCCCCCATGCCTTCTTTTGTCATCTTCACGTTCCTGCCCCCTGCCGGATACGTAAAGATTCTGCTTTCATAATGGCAATTTCATGTTCAAATGTCAACAGAAATACCCGGATCCAATGTGAGAATTTTAACGGCATTTTCTGTCAATATTCACAAAAGAAAAAAGGGCATTCTCCCTGTTGAATGCATGGGTTTGGCATAAGAAAAAGGAGCCCCCGTTTTACCTGGGAACTCCGCATATTGGAAATGTTTATAGCAATCTCAGAAACTATAGCAAGACCAGAAAATAACGCAAAAAAGGCAGTGCTGCAGGGCGCGAATTACAAGGAACGGATTTGAAGGCGTACCGGGGTACGACGAAATCGTGACGCAGTAATTCACGTTCTGCAGTGCTGAATTTTGCGTTATTTCTGGTCTTGCTATAAATTCATCTCCCACCGCAGAACGTGTCTTCTTGCCGGAAGAGGATAAAAAAATTCAGCACTGCTTTTTTGCGTTATTTTCGGGGTTTCTATCAGAATTCGATCTCGCGCAGATATCTGTGCAGCGCATCCTGCCAGGTCGGCAGTTTTTCGAATCCGTTCTCGGTCAGTTTCTCTTTGCTCATGCGGCTGTTGGACGGACGTTTTGCTTTTGCCGGGTACTGGTCAGAGCTTACCGGTGATACACTTACTTTTCCGTAAGCCGGATCGATCTCAGCGGCCTGTTTGAAAATCTCGCAGGCGAACTCATACCAGGAGCAGAGTCCCTCGTTTGTTGCATGGTAGCGGCCGTAGTTCTCTTTCTCTGCCATGTCGACAAGCAGGCGGGACAGGTCGTAGGTGTAGGTCGGGCTTCCTACCTGATCATCTACAACAGTCAGATGATCGTGTGTCTTTCCAAGGTTCAGCATGGTCTTGATGAAGTTCTTTCCGTTCACGCCGAATACCCATGCGATGCGGACGATGTAGAATTTTTTCACCCATTTCTCTACCGCGAGCTCTCCCTCGCATTTCGTCTGGCCGTATACGTTCAGCGGATGACGCTCATCATCCGGCTCCCACGGGCGGGTGCCCTGGCCGTCGAATACGTAGTCGGTGGAGATGTAGATCATTTTGCAGTCAAGGTCATGGCAGACTTTTGCGATGTTCTCGGTTCCGACTGCATTGACCTGATGTACTTTTTCTTTTTTGTCATCATCCTCAGCAAGGTCTACCGCGGTCCATGCTGCACAGTGGATTACGACATCCGGGTTTGCTTCGGTAATGACTTTTCTTACGCTTTCTGCATCGGTGATATCCATTTCTTCAATATCAACGCCGATTCCTTCATGACCGCGTTTTGCAAGTTCATTCATGACGTCATGGCCGAGCTGGCCTTTTACACCTGTTACAAATACTCTCATAATGGTTCTCCTTTTTTCTGATTTTGTTATCGTTATGTTTTGTCTGTCTCTTGTTTTTCAGTCTGATTTTCTGTTTGTACCATGAGTATAAAGGATGACGTTATGTCATGGTCAAGCACTTTTTTCAAAAACTGCCCCGGATTTTTCTTCCGGGGCAGTTTTCTTCAACGCTGTTCGCTTTTATTTGTCGATATATTTTCCGTTCATCACATCCATCAGATACTGACCGTACTGATTTTTCTTCAGCGGCTCGATGTCGGTCAGAAGCTGGTCTTTGCCGATCCAGCCGTTCAGGTAACCGATCTCCTCGAGGCACGCAATCTTGCGGTGCTGATGGGTCTCGATGGTTTTTACGAAGTTGGTTGCCTCTACCAGGCTCTCATGTGTACCGGTATCCAGCCAGGTGAAGCCCTGTCCGAGAAGCTCAACGTTCAGGCTGCCGTCTTCCAGATAGATCCGGTTCAGGTCGGTGATCTCAAGCTCTCCGCGCGGTGACGGTTTCAGGTTCTTTGCATACTCTACGACTTTGTTGTCATAGAAGTACAGACCTGTAACACAATAGTTTGATTTCGGTTTCTCCGGTTTCTCTTCGATGGAGATGGCTTTTCCCTCGGAGTCAAATTCTACGATTCCGAAACGCTCCGGATCATCTACATAATAGCCGAATACGGTTGCGCCTTTTCCGGTCTCAGCGTTTTCTACTGCTGCTTTCAGGCGTTTGTTCAGACCGTGTCCGAAGAAGATGTTGTCGCCGAGCACCATGGCAACGGAATCATCCCCGATGAACTCTTCACCGATGATGAAAGCCTGTGCCAGTCCGTCCGGGCTTGGCTGCACTTTGTAGGTAAGCTGTACACCGAACTGATGGCCGTCTCCGAGCAGTGCCTCAAAACGAGGTGTGTCCTGCGGTGTGGAGATGATCAGGATGTCGCGGATGCCTGCATTCATAAGAACAGACAGCGGATAATAGATCATCGGCTTGTCATAGATCGGGAGAAGCTGTTTCGATGTTACCATAGTTAACGGATAAAGACGTGTGCCGGAACCTCCGGCAAGTACGATACCTTTCATAATTCGTTACTCCTTTTTCGTATATGATACCTCTAGTATAACCTCATTCCCGGAAACGCGTCAACCCGTATCGTAACGTAACCGTTACTGTTCACTCAGCAGTGAAACACTTGCTGTTTCGCTGCGTAAGAACATGTTTCAGGTGTGAGCAACCCTCCTTTTACGAAGCAAAACTTTAAATGAGGGTTGCGAATGTTACAGTTCGCTGGGCACCAGTGAACTGTAACACGTAACGGTGTGTGATAACTTTGTGACGTTTCTGTTATCAGCAGCTGTATTTCGTCAGTTTCTGGCGGGAATAGATCGAGCTGTTGCGGTTGAATACGTAGCCGCGGTGCAGACAATAAAGAAATATGGCAGATAATCGTAGCCAAAAATCTCGCCGCCGATGAAAATAGCCGCCAGTAAGGTATTGGTTCCGCCGCCGAAAACCGCCGCATAGCCAAGCGCCGCGGAAAGCTCCACCGGAATACCGAACAGATTGCCAAGGACTGCTCCCAGGGTTGCTCCGATGGTAAACAGCGGTGTTACCTCGCCGCCCTGAAACCCGGCGGACAGCGTCAGAATTGTCAGGATAAATTTCAGCGCCCAGTCATATGCATATACCTTTTCCCCATGAAATACCGCTTCCACCAGATTCGTTCCAAAGCCGCAATACCGTCCGCGGTACAGAAGCAGGAACAGAATGCTAAGGATAACACCGATGGAGAAAACACGCACCAGCGGATTTTTGATTTTTTCGCCGAGATATTTTTTCGTGTGCTTTAAGCACCAGGCGAAGAGGCCGCCTGTGATTCCAAAAATAATACCAAGTGTAATCAGACGCACCAGCAGGAACGGTGTCAGGCTTTCGCTGATGTGGACAGCCAGATTTTCTTTGCGGATTCCAAGCAGGGAAGCTACAGCGCTCGCAGAGAAAGATGCGGTAAACGCCGGAAGCAGTGCCTCGTACCGCATTTCACCTGCAGCGAGCACTTCTACTGCAAAGATCACAGCTGCAATCGGCGTTCCGAACATGCCCGCAAAGCCGGCAGCCATACCGGTTACCAGAAAGATACCGGGCGCGTTTTTAAACGGTAATTTTTTACCGGCAAAATAGGAAAACACAGCACCGATCTGAACGGCAACACCCTCCCTGCCGGCACTTCCACCGAACAGATGCGTCAACGCCGTTGAGAGCATTGCCAGCGGAATCATGCAAAGCGGAAGCTCTGTCTCCTCCTCATACGCTACATCAAAAATCAGACTCATGCCTCCTTTTCCCCTGCCACCGAATTTCTGATTGACTGCCACGATCACAAGACCTGCCATAGCGAGAAACGGCAGACACCAGAAAAGATGTGCCACGCGAATAGCCGTGACTTTCAAAAGCAGACGGCAGAACAGCGCCTCAATCAGACCGACTGCCGCACCGAGCGGAACGCCGGTCACACCGAGCAGCAGCAGGGCGCCGTAGGTGCGAAGGGATTTCTTCAGTTCTTCTTTCATTCTCTTTCTCTCCTTTTCGAATTCTGCTGTTATCATATCACGAAGCGGACAGATTGTGAACTATGGATACCTTTTCCTCCATACTCTTTGCCAGTGCGTCGGCAAATTTTTCCTGCATCCGGATTACTTCTGTCATCTCCTGCTCCGTAAACTGCGCCGCAGCTTCCTCCTCGGACTGAAACAGCGGAAGAATCAGCTCTCTCGCATACTGTTTTCCCGTTTCAGTCAGACTGATGATTTTTTCCCGCCGGTTTGCCGGATTGACTTCCATTTCGATATATCCTGTTTTCGTTTTTAGTCCGTTTTCGTACTTTTTGTTTTAGTGTTTTTTTCTTCCTTTGTCAAGATTTCCAAAAGCCTCTTTTTTCCGTATATTTTCCGGCATTTTTCAAATACTAGCAACTGTCCAGACACTGTTAGGGAAAGGAGATTTTGAAGATGAGAAAAATCAGAAGAGTGTGTATGACGCTGGCATTGGCGGTATTACTGGCCGGGATGACGGCCTGTGGAAACAACACCACGAATGACACCGGAAATGGCAATACCAACACGGAGAGCGACATGGGACAGACGGATAACAGAAACGACGTCAATACGACAGAGATGCCGTCAAACGACAATGTAAATGATGTGACGGAGGGCACCGATGGGAATGCCAACGGCACAAATACCGGGGATAGAAATACCCTTGGGGATGATGTCGCGACGCCGCTGAAGATGTGACCCGTGGTGTCGGTGAGGGCGTTGAGGATGTCGGCCGCGCGGTGGACGATGTGGTAAGCGGCGGCGACAATAAGACGCAGAATCCGCAGGAAAACGGAGCAACTACACAGAATGGAGCGGGGATGGCACAGTAAATATGCACTTCTGCTGCTCCCGTATCTAAAAACTTCCCTTGGCGAACGATACATGCAGGTTCGCCGGGAAGTTTTTTTACTGCCAGGCACATCAGCACCTGGTTTGATCCGTCAATTTTGATTTTTCTTTTACAGACCGCATCTGAATTTTCTGCCCTTCGCGCCAAGAATGCTGGCCATCCGATCGCCCCACGCTGCACGCTCTGCATAAATATCAACCCGTTCCAGATCTCCGCTCCGGTCCACAAAGGCAGGAAACAGGAATCCACAGATAGGATTTCCCGGCTCGTATTCTCCAACCAGAGGGCAGACAGCGCAGATCAGATAGGGGAACATCTCCTCGGATTCCCCCAGGCGCTCTTTATCGGAAGCCTTTGCCGGAATATCATACCGGTCATAAAACATGTAAATGGCATAAGCCCGTGAATCTGCAATCCTTCGATCAGGATATCATAGAACGTTTCCAACAGCGCATCGTTCTTCAGTCCGCATTCCCGCAGCGCCATCAGCATCTGCCAGATACTGCCCGGCCCCTGGGATGTTTCCGGAAAACGGTATTCCCGCAGCTTCTCATTCGATTCCGCAAATGGAATTTTCTTGGCAATCGCCAGATTCCTGGCCTTTTCCGAACCGGACAGTTTCAGAAAATGAATGTTGAAACTGCCGTCATACTCCCCATCCGAATCCGTATAGCAACCCGCCATCCGCACAAACGAAGTCCGCGCCGGCGTCATCCTCCTCGTCAGCTCCAGCATGTCTTCCCGATTAATCATACATTCCCTCCGACAGTAAAGATATTCGAAACTCTCTGCCTTTGATCTTATCATAACATGCTTTTTCTGTCAGCAGGTTTTTAAATTGCGTTCTTTCTCTCCATCTGATAAAATCGAAACAGTATCTCGCATTTTATAATTTTGATATAGAGAGATGTTGGGACAAAACACCTTTTGACTCAATATCACAGAAAGGACGACACATGAAATTAGCAGTAATCAGTGATCTTCACGGGAATTATTATGCGCTCGCAAAGGTGCTGGCATTTCTTCGCAGTCAGGAGATCGACGGTATCATCGGGCTGGGAGATTTTGTAACAGACGGGCCTTTTCCGCAACGGATGATGAGAGTGCTTCGCGAAATGCAGGAGGAGTTTCCCTGCTATCTGGTGCGGGGAAACAGGGAAGAATATCTGCTGGAAAATATCCGGCATCCGCAGAACTGGAAGGCAGGTTCCTCGACAAGCGGACTTTTGGATTATACGTTTCGGAATCTTACCGGACAGGATCTGGAATTTTTCGAACATCTGCCGACAGACGGTGTTCTGGTCGGAAAAATAAATGAATCAGGCCGGCTGATTCCTGTTTTTGTTCCGCAGGAAGAAATCACACCGGATACCTGCCGCGAATCTCTCTTCCCGGCACTTCGTCTCTGTCACGGCGCGCCCGGAGAACTCCGTGGGAATTTCGGTCTGCATCCGGAGCTTTTGCTGTCCCATCTGAAAAATCTCGATGCCGCAATCCTGCTCGGCGGGCACAGCCACAAGCAGGAGCAAAGAGAATATGCCGAAAAAACATACCTGAATCCCGGTTCCCTTGGGCTTGCGCTTGATGGAGTCGGCGGCCATGCCCATTTCGCGATTCTGACGCTGGAAAACAGCACATGGCAGATCGAATGTTTTCAGATTCCCTACGATCTCGAAGGCTACCTCGCCGAATTCGACCGCGCCGGGCTGGAAACGCATGGCAGTGTCCTTGCCCGTTCCTTAAAACGGACATTGACCTGCGGCGTGAATTATTTTTATCTCACCGTAAAACGAGTGCGTGAACTCGCCGATGCACTGGCACTGACCGATCTGGACGAAGAGGTCTGGAAAAAGGCGGAACAGGAACTGAAATAACCGTCCATTCAAAAGACGCAGGCTGTGTACTCACACACAGCCTGCCGTCTGTTTCTATTCCCTAACTTCTATTTTTCTTTTCGAAACACAACCGTCTCAAATCTTCTGACCACTCCATCATACTCTCCCGTCATCGGCTGGTATGTTTCCGTATCCATCGGAAATGCAGCCGGTTCAGCTCCGTAGTTCTGTACAAACAGATACTTGTATTTCTCATCCTCCCTTGTTGCAACATCGAGCCCTTCCGGGATTTCGGCTGCCGCGCGTTCCAGGCCTTTTTCTTCTGCCAATTTCCGGCAGAAGTCATCGTAAAATGCCTGTTCAAAATCTGCGCAGACATAATACGCCTCGCCCTCTCCAAATACATTTTTCGTCAGTGCCGGATATCCCGCATAGAAATCGTCACGGTATGCCAGCAGCGTTTCGGCACCGTTCGTTTTTACCAGGTCGCAGAAATTTCGGATTTCATATGTCTTTCCTTCTCCCACACCCGCATTCACATCCTGATCATACAATGCGTCCAGCTCGGTGCTCCGCAGGCCGAATACATCCATCAGTCCGTGCGGGGTTCCGCCGAGGAAACAGAGGTCGTTTTCATCCACAACTCCCGACCAGTATGTCATCACAAAGGTGCCGCCGTCTGCCACAAATTTCCGGATTTTTTCCTCAATTCCGGCCCGAAACAGATACAGCATCGGTGCAAAGACAATCCGGTAGTCGGAAAGATTCTCCTCCATATCGAGGAAATCCACATTCACACCCAGTTTCCGAAGACCGCCATATACCTTCTTCACGGTATTCATGTATTGCAGTCCCATATTCCGTGGTCCCTGCGCATCCTCCATGGCCCAGCGACTTTCGCAGTCATGCAAAATTGCAGCCTGTGCCTTCGTCGTGCTTCCCGCAATCTGCGCCAGATCCAAAAGCGCCTCGCCCGTCTCTGTCACCTCACGGAACACGCGCGTATCCTTTCCGCCGTAGTGGTCAATGACCGCCCCGTGGAACTTCTCGCTCGCACCGCGGCTCTGGCGGATCTGGAAATACTGGACACTGTCGGAACCATGCGCCACTGCCTGCAGCGATGCCGCCTTTAAAAGCCCAGGCCGTTTCAGCTTGCTGACACTCTGCCAGTTCGTGCTTGTCGGGCAGGACTCCATCAGAAGGAACGGTTTTTCATCAAACTCCGCATAAAATCGTGCTGCAGTGCCGTGTCAAGCGCAGTCACCTCTTCTGCTTCCTTGTGCCAGGTCGGATAATTATCCCATGACACCACATCAATCAGATCCTTGAACTTATGATAATTCAGTCCCTGGAAATCATACATCATGTTGATTGTCACCGGAAGTTCGGAACCGCCCGCGCGGATCGCTGCTTTTTCCCAGGCAACAAAGTCTGCTGTCTGATCTGTCACAAACCGTTTCCAGTCAAGATTCAGTCCGTGAAGCCCCATCTCACCCTTTGGGGACGGACTCTCAATCTGCTCAAAATTCTGATACGAATGGCTCCAGAACGTTGTATTCCACGACATATTCAATGCATCAATCGTCTGATATTTTTTCTTCAGCCACCCCTGAAATGCCTTCTGGCAGAGCGGGCAATGGCATTCTCCACTCAGTTCATTCGAAATGTGCCACATTTTTACCGCCGGGTGCTTTCCAAACTTCTCGCTCAGCAGGCGATCAATTTTCCCCACCTTTTCCCGGTAAACCGGCGAAGTATAACAGTGATTATGGCGTCCGCCGAACAGATTTTTCGTGCGGTCCGCGTTTACGCGCAGTACCTCCGGGTACTTGTCTGCAAGCCACTTCGGGCGTGCTGCAGACGGTGTCGAGAGAATTACTGAAATCTCATTCTTATACAGCTGATCCATGATCTTTTCCAGCCATTCCAGGTGGTATACACCCTCCTCCGGCTCGAGCACAGACCAGGAAAAGACACCAAGCGTCACCTCGTTGATATGCGCCTCCTTCATATATTCGATATCCTGCTCCAGAATTTCCGGCATCGCAAGCCACTGCTCCGGGTTATAATCCCCTCCATAGATAAATCCACTCTGGTTCATGTTCGTTTTCCTTTCTCTAAGTTAGCAACCACCAGTTCAACTGGTGGTTTATTATTAGCCCTCCAAAGGGCTATTGTTACTATTCGCCCCAAAGGGCGGTATCGCAAGCACTTTTGCTGGCCCGCTATAAAGCGGTACTACTCGAATCTTCTCGTCTCGATTCTTCTGCTTGCTCTTTTATATACTTTTGAACTGCTTCATCTGTTATAT
>ENA-OQIR01000325-OQIR01000325.1-human-gut-metagenome-genome-assembly--contig:-NODE-325-length-21794-cov-2.371671_pt1 | contig 21794 bp, 23 predicted proteins | sample MGYA00242580_ERZ504745 | MGnify/ENA primary metagenome ERZ504745 (study PRJEB26092, sample SAMD00036214) | human gut metagenome | host: Homo sapiens | study: EMG produced TPA metagenomics assembly of...
CAAATAAACAAAGAAAAAGAATAAGAAAAAAAATAAAGGAGAAAAAGCATGAAAAATCTGGAACAGTTTTTCGACATCATAGTAGTAGGCGCCGGCCATGCAGGCTGCGAAGCATCACTGGCATGCGCCCGCTTAGGACTCAACACAGTCATGTTCACAGTCAGCGTAGACAGCATCGCCCTTATGCCCTGCAACCCCAACGTAGGCGGCAGCTCCAAAGGGCATCTCGTCCGCGAGCTGGATGCTCTCGGTGGAGAAATGGGTAAAAATATAGACAAAACCTTCATCCAGTCCAAAATGCTCAACCAGTCCAAAGGCCCTGCAGTCCATTCCCTTCGTGCACAGGCCGATAAACAGGCCTACAGCACACAAATGAGAAAGACACTGGAAAATACAGAGAACTTAACCATCCGCCAGGGCGAAGTGACCGAGCTTCTGGTAGAAGACGGGCACATCACCGGTGTAAAAACCTTCTCAGGAGCCACCTACCACGCAAAAGCTGTAGTCCTCTGTACAGGAACCTACCTCAAGGCCCGCTGCATTTACGGTGACGTCAGCAACCATACGGGACCGAACGGCCTTCAGGCAGCCAATTACCTTACGGATTCCCTGAAAAAGCTGGGAATCGAAATGTTCCGTTTCAAAACAGGAACTCCGGCCAGAATCGCTGGAAACACCATTGATTATTCTAAAATGGAAGAGCAGTTTGGAGATGAAAGAGTCGTACCGTTTTCTTTTTCCACAGACCCGGAATCCGTACAGATTGAGCAGAAATCCTGCTGGCTGACCTATACAAATGAAAAAACACACGAGATCATCCGTGCAAATCTGGACAGATCCCCCCTTTATTCCGGAATGATCGAAGGAACCGGACCACGTTACTGTCCGTCTATCGAAGATAAAGTAGTCCGTTTTGCAGATAAAAAACGTCATCAGGTATTTATCGAACCGGAAGGTCTTTACACAAATGAAATGTACATCGGCGGAATGTCCAGCTCCCTGCCGGAGGATGTTCAGTACGAGATGTACCATTCTGTACCAGGTCTGGAGAACGCCAAGATTGTAAAAAATGCCTACGCTATTGAGTATGACTGCATCAATCCGCGCCAGCTCTATCCCACACTGGAATTCAAAAAATCAAGGGCCTTTTCAGCGGCGGACAGTTTAACGGAAGCTCCGGATATGAGGAAGCAGCCGCTCAGGGCCTCATAGCGGGAATTAATGCGGCTATGGAGGTAAAAGGCCGGGAACAGCTGATTTTGGACCGTTCAGAGGCATATATCGGCGTTCTCATCGATGATCTGGTAACAAAGGAGAACCATGAGCCATATCGAATGATGACAAGCGTGCTGAGTACCGTCTGCTCCTCCGACAGGACAACGCAGATCTCCGCCTTCGCAAAAAAGGCTGGGAGGTCGGCCTGATCGATGATGAGACATACCATAAATTACAGGAAAAAGAGCGCCGGATCCAGGAAGAGATCGAGAGAGTGGAACATGCAACCGTAGGTGGTTCTGCAGAGGTACAGAGCCTTCTGGAATCTCTGAACAGTACCCTTCTGAAATCCGGAACCACCATTGCAGAGCTGATCCGTCGGCCGGAGCTTAACTATAAGGTGCTTGCACCCATTGATAAAGAAAGACCGGAGCTTCCGGAAGATGTATGTGAGCAGGTAGAGATCAACATCAAATATGATGGCTATATCCGCCGCCAGATGAAGCAGGTAGAGCAGTTTAAGAAACTGGAGCAGAAAAAGCTTCCGGAAGACATTGATTACGAAGATGTAGGAAGCCTCCGCATTGAGGCACGCCAGAAGCTGGAAGCCTACAGACCGGTGTCCATCGGCCAGGCGTCCCGTATCTCCGGTGTATCCCCGGCTGACATTTCCGTGCTTCTTGTATATCTGGAAAGCAGATCCGGACACAAACACTGATAATACAAAGAATAACAGCAACTATTCAGAAGGCAGGCATTTTGGTACGTTTTTTTGCCAAAATCCCGAGACATATAAGGCAAAATGCCATCACCGAAGGTGATTTGGAATGTATTTTGACTCGTAACTGTGAGGGTACTGAACAGTTACAAATAACAATAAAACACAGAAAATAAGAGAGGAAGCTGCATGTACAATTTAGAAATCCTGGAAAAAGGCTGCGAGGAGCTTGGGATCGCACTCAATGACACGCAGAAAAACCAGTTTATCCGGTTCTACGAATATCTTGTAGAAAAAACAAAGTCATGAACCTCACCGGTATCACAGAATTTGACGAGGTTCTCGTGAAACATTTCCTGGACAGCCTCTGCTGCGTCAAGGCTGTAGATATGAGCAATGTAAAAACCGTTATGGACATCGGAACCGGTGCCGGATTCCCGGGTGTTCCCCTGAAGATCGCCTTCCCGGAAGTGGAAGCCTGCCTTCTGGACTCCCTCAATAAAAGAGTAAAATTCCTGGAAGAAACCTTTGCGCTCCTGGGCCTGGAGGGGATTTCCGCCATTCACGGAAGAGCTGAAGAATATGCAAAAAACAAAGCCTACAGAGAAAAATATGATCTTTGCGTATCCAGAGCAGTATCCGGACTTGCAACCCTGTCTGAATACTGTCTCCCGTATGTAAAAGTCGGAGGGCTTTTTGTCTCCTATAAATCCGGTTCTGTAAAGGAAGAAGCAGAAGCAGCAGAGAAAGCAGTAAAGATCCTTGGTGGAAAGATCAGGGATATTCAGTACTTTGACCTTCCGGGATCTGAGATCGGCCGCTCCCTGGTCATTATCGAGAAGGTAAAGAACACCCCGGGCAAATATCCGAGAAAAGCCGGGACACCGCTCAGAGAGCCACTGGCATAAGATACCTCCTGTCGAACAAAGTCAAAATTTGTCCGACAGGAGATTTTTTGTCTGGGAGTTTCACAAAATTATCACAAATTTATCCTACTTTTATCACAAATTACTTCTACACTATAATCCGATAGAGATGCCCCTGGATTCCCCCATTCTCTGTTTCAGCCAGGGGCATTTTCTATTGGTATTGAAAAGACGCCAGAGTCAAAGGGCTTCAATTTCAGGATCTTTTGCCTCTGGCATCTTATAAAATGGGAAATCGATAATTAAAAAAGGTATTTCCCTGAGAATAAAAGGAGGAGAGTAAAGTGATCGAAGTAAGTAATCTGGTCAAAAAGTATGGTGATCATACTGCAGTTGACCATCTTTCCTTTCAGATCGAAAAGGGGAAAATTTACGGATTCCTGGGCCCCAACGGTGCAGGAAAATCAACAACTATGAACATGATCACAGGATACATTGCTTCCACAGAAGGAAAAGTGATGATCGATGGTCATGATATTCTGGAGGAACCGGAGGCAGCCAAGAAATGTATCGGCTATCTGCCGGAAATGCCGCCGCTCTATTTGACATGACTGTTCTTGAGTACATGAAATTTGCGGCTGATCTGAAAAAAATCCCAAAAAACAAAAAGACAAACAGATAAAAGAAGTCATGGATATGGTAAAGATCACAGACATGAAAGACCGTCTGATCAAAAATCTTTCCAAAGGTTATCGCCAGAGAGTGGGTCTTGCACAGGCAATCCTGGGATATCCGGAGGTGATCATCCTGGATGAGCCGACAGTAGGACTTGACCCGAAGCAGATCATCGAGATCCGTGACCTGATCAAAGGTCTGAAGCAGAAGCACACGGTTATCCTAAGCTCCCATATCCTTTCCGAGGTAAGAGCAGTGTGTGATTATGTTCTGATCATTTCCCATGGAAAGCTGGTAGCCAGCGATACACCGGATAATCTGGAACGTCTGGCAGCAGGCTCCAACAGCCTCCTTATGAAGGTAAAAGGCGAGAAAGACACGATTCGAAAAGCTCTGGAAACGATCGAAGGCGTAACCGGAGTGGAAATGTCCTATGACAGCGATGAGAAATTGTGGAAAACAAAAACTTTCCATTCAGGAAATGTGGATATCCGTGAAAAAGTCTTCTACGCTATGGCAAAAGCGAACTGTCCGATCTACGAGATGCAGGTTAAGAGAGTTTCCCTTGAGGATGTATTCCTTGAACTTACCGAAGGAGAGAAAAAATCCGTCGGAAAACCGGAAAGCTCACAGTGGAGACCGGTAGAAGATAGATCATCGGAAGAAGAAAAAACTCAGGAAGAAAAAACTGAGGAACCAGAGAAGGCTTCTGATGAGAAAGAGGGGGATCAGTCATGACAGCGATTTTTAAAAGAGAACTGAAAAGCTATCTGACCTCCATGGTTGGATATCTCTTTATATTTTTTGTCCTGGTGCTGACCGGAATTTATTTTTCCGCATATCAGCTTTCAGGCGGCTATTCAAAATTTGAAACTACTTTAAGCGCACTGACCTTTGTGTTCCTGATCGGTGTGCCGATCCTTTCCATGCGCGTACTTGCAGAAGAGCGCAAGCAGAAAACAGATCAGCTTCTTCTGACCGCACCGGTATCTGTATGGGATATCGTATTTGGAAAATATCTTGCACTGGTAGCTGTGTTTGCCATTCCGGTCGTGATCATGTGCGTTTATCCTCTGATCATGAGTAAGTTCGGAACGATTTCCTATGCTTCCGCATACACCGGGATCCTGGGATTTTTCCTTCTGGGATGTGCGAATCTGGCGATAGGTGTATTTATGTCAGCGCTTACAGAAAGCCAGGTAATTGCAGCAGTACTTACTTTTGTATTCCTGTTCGCTTTCTACATGATGAACGGAATTTCCTCATTCTTTTCACAGACCTCCATGTCAACCGCAGTGGCATTCGGACTTCTGATCGTGGCGATCGCTATCATCATCTATACCATGATCAAGAACATCCTGATTTCTGTAGTGATCGGAGCTGTGGGAGAGATTGCCCTTGTGATCGTATACGTTGTAAAATCCAGTATTTTCCAGGGTGGTATCCAGAAGGTACTGAACGTATTTAACCTGAGTGGACATTATGATAATTTTACAAATGGCGTGTTTGACGTGACAGGAATCGTTTATTTTATTTCTGTTATTGCGATCTGCCTGTTCCTTACCATGCAGTCCATTCAGAAGAGACGCTGGAACTAGGGGGTGAATGAAAATGAAATTCAGTGAGAAATTTAAGAAAAATAAAGGCGAAGCAGCCGCACCGGAGGCAGCACAGGACTCCGGCAAAAAGAAACATAAACCGGATCCGAAAAAGCTGGTAGGCACCATCAGCAAAAAACATATCAAAAACGGTTCCTACAGCATGGCTATGGCAGCTGTCTTTATCGTGATCGTGGTTGTGATCAATATGATCGTCGGTGCGATCCCATCCAAATATTCACAGCTGGATGTAAGCTCATCCAAGCTTTACACCATTGGTGATGAAACAAAGAAGGTACTGAAGGCACTGGATAAGGATGTTACCATTTATCAGATCGCGGCAAGCGGTTCTGAGGACGACACGATCTCCAATCTGCTTTCACGTTATAAAGATGAGTCCAAGCATATTAAAGTTGAGGTAAAAGACCCGGTTGTAAATCCGAAATTTGCATCGGAATATACAACCGATGATCTTGCGTCAAACAGCCTGATCGTAGTCTGCGGCGACAGAAACAAGGTTATCAATTACAACGATATGTATTCCTCTTCAGTAGACTATAATACCTGGCAGCAGACTACTACCGGATTTGATGGAGAAGGACAGATCACAAGTGCGATCGGCTATGTGACATCAGAGGATCTTCCGATCATGTATACCTTATCCGGACACGGAGAAAAAGATCTGGATTCCAGCTTTAAAGAAGATATCCAGAAGGCAAACATTGATATCAAGGAGTTGAACCTTCTCACAGAGGGAAAGGTTCCGGATGATGCAGACTGCCTGATGATCGTATCTCCGACCAGCGATATTTCCGAGGAAGAAAAAACAGAGCTCCTGGATTATCTTGAGGCAGGCGGAAAAGCTATGATCTTCTCAGATTATACACAGGATGATCTGCCGAACTTTGATGCGGTTCTTGAAAATTATGGTGTAAAGTGTGCAGAGGGAATCGTATTTGAGGGTGATAATCAGCATTATGGAATGCAAATGCCATATTATCTTGTACCAACGGTCAACAGCACAGATGCAAGCTCTGAGACAGCTTCTGCAGGCTCCTATGTACTGGCGCCGTATGCGCAGGGCATTCAGAAAACAGATGATGTAAGAGATACTGTAACCATCGACAGTATCCTGACAACCTCTGACAAGGCTTACTCCAAAACAAATATGCAGAGCAGCAATATCGAAAAGGAAGACGGAGATGTAGACGGACCGTTTGATCTTGGGGTTGCCATCACAGAGAAACTGGATGATGATAAGGAAACACAGATCGTTTACTACTCCACAGCAAATCTGATGGAGAGCCAGGTGAACCAGATGGTATCCGGCGGAAATGAAAAGCTCCTTCTGGAGTCCTTGAATTGGATGACCAGCACGGACGACAGTAATTCCGTTTCTATTCCATCCAAGAGCCTTGAGTCCACAAGTCTGACAGTAACCGATTATGATGCAGCCTTCTGGAAGATCTGTACCATTGGTCTGATCCCGGGAGTGTTCCTTGTTGCAGGATTCCTGATCTGGCTTAAGAGGAGAAAAGCATAATGAAAAAATCGACCAAACTTGTTTCAGCAGTTGTTGTTCTGGCAGTTCTCGGCGGCGTTTATGTGGGACTGAACACCTATGTATCCAAAGAAGAAAAGGCAGAGAGCAGCAGCGAAGAGGAAAGCAAAACAGAAGTGTTTTCCGTGAAAACGGATGACATTAAATCTCTGGAATTTATCGTAGACAAGAAGGAAGTGACCTTTGAGAAAAAGATGATTCCTGGGTGAAAAGGATGAGACTGCTTTTCCTGTAAATCAGACAACTCTGGATTCCGCAGCTTCCGCCATCGAAACGGTGGAAGCGGACAGAGTCCTGGAGGATGTGGAGGATCTTGCGGAATACGGACTGGACTCTCCATCTAACACAGTAACTGTGGATACCGCTGATGGGACAACGAAGCTCAATATCGGAGATGAGAATACGTCTACGAATCAGTATTACATTTCCAGGGCTGATGATGACAGTACGGTATATGTAGTGGCAGCGGACACAGTGTCTCCGTTTATGAATTCCCTTTACGATTATGCACAGGGAGAAGATTTCCCGACAATTGATTCTTCCACAGTGAAAAAGGTCCAGGTCAGCGAGGATAAAGATTCCTATGTCCTGGAAGAAAATTCCGACGGAGCTACCTGGGATGTTTCCGGTGACGGAAGCAGCGATAAAGAGTCTGCCGATACAACGGCAGCAGGAAACGTAACCTCCGGACTTGGAAGCTTTGCATTTGACCAGTTTGTAAACTACAATGCAGAGGATCTTTCACGGTATGGCCTTGATAAGCCCTATGCGACGATTACAGTGGATTATCAGGAAGAGGTGGAGGATGACAGCACAGACAGTACAGAATCCGGGGAAAACGATTCTACGGCCTCTGAGAGCGATTCTGAGAACAGTGACACTACAGACACGGACAGCAGCTCAGAAGATGCAGACAGCAAGACAACCACAGTGGATAAACAGCTAGTCATTTACGTCGGTGATGAGGCAGGAGATGGCAGCAGATATGTAACGGTAGATAATAAACAGATTTATACAATGTCAACAGATACGCTGAGTGCAGTTATTGACAAGACGCCGTCAGATCTCTGGTCACTGATCGTCAATTATCTGTCTGTAAAAAATCTGGATCATCTCCAGGTTACCTACGGTGAAACAACAAATACTGTAAATGTTTCACGTGAAACATCCACAGATGATGACGGAAACGAGAAAGAAACAACAACTTATCAGTGGATGGGGAGGAAATAGAAAGTACCACCTTTACCACCTTCTACAACAAGCTGATAAACATGGCAGGACAGAAGAGACTGACAGAGGCTTATACACCGGCTGCAGACCCGGAGATGACCGCTGTATTCACAGACTCTGACAAGAATCAGACAACCGTTACCTTCTACACATATGACACAAACTATTACGCAGCTGTCGTTGGAGACAAGGTATTTCTTGTAAACAAAATGACAGTAAAAGAAATGTTCAATGCATATGAAACCATGGTAAACGGTGAAACAGAGACGGAAGCCACAGCAACACCAACAGCTGAGGCGGAAAAATAAAATATTAAGAAAATAAATAAAAACACCTCGGAGATCCGCAAATAATAAGGTGATCTCCGAATATCCGCTTGATGATCAGATATTCGGAGACACCACATAGATCAGGATTTCCCGGGGTGTTTTTATGTTGCTATTATTTTACGGTCCTTACAGAAGAATAAGGTCCGTATATTTTTTACCGTTTGTGATGTGGTATGCACGATAGCAGATGAAGACATAAAAAAACTGTACAGAAGCTCATCTGAGCAACTGTACAGTTTTACTTTTTCTATATCTAACAGAAGGTTCGGGGGAGTTTCTGTCAGTAACTAAGTATTATGCAAGACCTCTTTCTTCCAGCCAGTCGAAGAAAACGATTTTTCCTGTTTTCTTTCTCTTAGTCATGTGATTGAACTGAAGGATCGTCAGGATTGTGAAGATCACTAACAGCGCAACCATTACAATAATGGAAGAGGTAATGCTTCGGCCACCGCTGATCGTTGCACGGAATGCATCGACCGTGTAAGTAAACGGAACGTATGCATGGATCTTTGCAACGAATGAAGGTGAAACCTCAACCGGATACGTTCCGGCAGATCCTGCAAGCTGAACGACCATGAATACCAGCATCAGGAAGCTTCCTACCTTACCAAGAGTAATGTTGAAGAAGTACATGATAGAGGTAAAGGTCATTGATGTCAGGCAGGCGAAGAGTACGGTTTTGCCCATCTCTGCAGGTGTGAATCCGTTAAATGCATGTAACAGCAGGATCAGGCAGATTCCCTGAAGGATAGCTACCGGATAAAGGACGGAAGCCTTGCTTGCCCACCATGCGAAACCGGATTTCAGTTTGCCCTTATACTGAGCCAGAGGATACATCAGGCAGAATGCCAGTGCGCCGACCCAGAGGCCTACAGACATCATGTAAGGAGCCATTGCGTGTCCATTATTCGGGACATCGGTAAGCTTTGTTTCATCGTTTACAACAGGAGTTGCGAACATTTTGATCGTTTCATCACTTGCTGAATTATCTTTTACAGTGGTAGCTCCATCGCTGAGGCTTGTGGTCAGTGTCTTGGAACCATCTTTCAGTTCTTTCATACCGCTTCCAAGCTTCTTGGAACCATCATACAGCTGAGAGGAACCGCTCTGGATCTGGGCAGCGCATCTGCAAGCTGTTTTGCACCATTGTTAAGTGTGCTGTTGTTGCTTACAAGTTTCTCGGTACCGCTGAGAAGTGTTGAGGTACCGTTTGCTAATGTTTTAGTTCCGTTTGCAAGAGTAGTAGCACCGCTGGAAAGCGTCTTGGCTCCTGTTGAGAGCTTTTTGGTACCGTCTGTAAGAGCGGAACTATTTTCGGAAAGTTTTGCAACACCATCGGTGTAGGTTGTGATTCCGGTTGTCAGTGTTCCGGAACCAGTCGGCTAATGCTTTTGTTCCGTCTGCAAGAGTAGTAGCACCGCTGGAAAGAGCCTTGGCTCCGGTTGCCAGTTTCTTGGTGCCGTCTGTAAGAGCAGCACTGTTTTCAGAAAGCTTTGCAATACCATCGGTGTAAGTTGCGATTCCAGCTGTCAGTGCCTTAGAACCATCTGCCAGCTGACCTGCACCGGATTTGATATCCGGAAGTGCGTCAGTGATCTGTTTGCCGGCTGCTTTCAGATTCTTTGCACCGTCGTTGAGTTTTTTATCATAAGATGTCAGTTTGGTCAAATCCATCGTTCAGAGCTCTGATTCCGCTGCTGCAGTCGGGAAGGTTTCGGCTGTGCGTCTTCCAGAGACTGAAGTCCTGCGGAAACATTCTTGGTTCCTGCGTTTACAGCCCGTGCACCCTGGTACAGCTGTGTAACACCTGCAGAAAGCTGAGCGATCAGATCTGTAGGAAGCTGATTTGTAGCTGCGGATAACTGCTCTGCACCTGCATTCATGGTTGTTGCGCCTGCACTCATCTGGTTTGCACCATCTGTCATGGCTGTTGCACCCTCAGAAAGTGTACCGGCACCCTGAGTCAGTCCTCCGGAGATCTGAGTCAGTCCGGAAGCTGCTTCGTTAAGTTTGGAAGCAACAGCATTCAGGTTTTCCTGAGTAGAAGAGAGCTGACCGGATACACCAGCTGCAAGCTGTGAAACCTGATCAGAATAGCTGCTCATGTAAGAACCGTCCACGCCAGTCATTCCACCGGCTGTGCTGTTTAAAGCGTTGATCACATCATTCAGAGCTGCTGCGGAAATGGTTCCGTCCTCAGAAGCGGTTGCCTGAATTGCCTGAAGCTGTGCTGCTAAATCGGTCATTGTCTGTCCGGCAGTACCAATCTTGGTATTTGCTCAGTAAGTGCTTCAGTTGTTTGCTGTCCATATCCTGCAAGGATGCTGCTGACTGATCACCCACCTGTGAAAACTGTGTGCCTGCATTCTGGAGAGCTGTGATCAGACTGTCTGTGATACTGCTGCTGGTCTGGCTTGTGATGCCTGCGGCCTGAGTGATATATCCGGCCGCATTGTTGATTCCGTCTGCTGCATTGTTCATGCCAGCTGCGGCACTGTTCATACCAGCTGCGGCTGTGTCCATACCATTCTTTGCGGAAGTAAGGCCGGCTGCAAGCTTGTTGATGGATTCCTGTGTTGTTCCCTCTTTCAGAGCAGAAACTTTATCATTCAGGGTTTTCAGTCCGTCTTCCAACTGCTGTGTTCCGGATATCAGTGACTGTGAGTCATCGGTTCCTTTGGTAACACCGGTATTCAGCTGAGAGATACCATTGGAAACGGTTGTGAGTCCGTTTTCAAGTGGGGCAAGCTTTTTTGCACCGGCTGCGAGTTTGCCGGCACCAGCCACATAGGTGGCAGTTCCATCTGCAAGAGTGTCAGCACCAGCTACATACTGTGTTGCTCCGTCGGAAAGAGTATCAATACCTGCACTTAATGCATTTGCACCGGATTCCAGGCTGCTTGCGCCGGATTTCAATGTATCAGAATTTTTATTAAGCTCATCCACACCAGCGGTGTACTGCTGAACACCTTCATCCAGAGTATCTACACCGGTTGTCAGCTCAGGAACCTTTTCTGTCAGAGCTGCAACACCGCTGTTCAGCTGGTTTGCACCGGATTCCAGGCTGCTTGCGCCGGATTTCAATGCATCAGAATTTTTATTAAGCTCATCCACACCAGCGGTGTACTGCTGAACACCTTTATCCAGAGTATCCACACCGGTTGTCAGCTCAGGAACCTTTTCTGTGAGGGTTGCAACGCCGCTGTTCAGCTGCCCTGCACCATCGTTCAGGCTCTTTGCGCCATCGTTAACCTTTGCAACACCATCGGTGTAGGTCTTAAGACCTTCTGTGAGACTGTCAGCACCGCTTACAAAGGTAAGAGTACTGGTAGAAAGCTTTTTCAGGTTCTTGGTGATCGTTGCATTACCATCAGCTGCTGTATTCAGTCCGTCTTCGATCTTTCCGGATCCGTCTGCTGCTTCCTGCATTCCGTCACCTGCTTCTGAGATAGAATCAAAAACGGTTTCTGTATAGGTTTCTGTAACCTTGGAAGCGATGTTATCCCGAAGCTTCAGCATTGCTGTCTCACTGAGCTTGGAGGCGATATAGTTGGTTCCCGGGTTTGTCTCATAGGATAGCTCCATTTGCTTTGGATCGTCATCCATTACAGTGGCTGCATTTGCGGAGAAATTTTCCGGAATTTTGATAACCATGTAATAGGTTCCATTGGCCAGACCGTCCTCTGCTGTCTTGCTGTCTACAATGTTAAATGCCATTGAGTCGTTGTCTTTCAGCTCATCCGCCATGTCCTTACCTATGCTCAAGGTCTTGCCATTATACTCGACAGGTTTGTCTTCGTTTACCACGGCCACTGGCAGGCTGTCTACGTTTCCGTAAGGATCCCACATGGATTTCAGAAACAGACCTGCATAGATGATCGGGATTACGATAATGGCGATTACGACGATAAGCATGAGCTTGTTACGAAGTAAGCTTTTCCATTCGTTTTTGATCATATTACCTATCCCTTTCTTATTAAATTGTATTATCAAACATAGTTGATTAATCAAACTTTATTCCAGTAATGGTAACGAAATCTATTAATCATATTAAAATCTATTAATAGCTTTGCACTCCATTATCAAACAAAGTGTTGATTTTCTTTACGTGATGTATTATACTAAACACATACCACAGATACAACCATTAAAAATTTACTGAATGTATATTAATAGACGGAAATAATGGAAGTGTCTATTACAAATAAAAAACTGCATAATAGACAAAAAGTACTTTATTTACTTTGAATTTATGTGCAGTTGGTAATATTAAATGCAGACAGGATTCCTCTGTTTCAACTAAATTGCGCAGCATATTTCTGGTATCATGCAGATCAGTGTAGAGAAAGAGAATGCTTTTGCTCGTTTGAAGGATGCACATTGTATGACAGTTGCAGAGTATCGTAAGTAATATGTGATGGAGGAAACAGGCTTGCTTTTTGAATTGCAGGGGGGATTAAGATGGCGGAAAAAGTTGACAGAAGAGTACGTAAGACCAAGGCACAGTTGCGAGCGGGGCTTGCCCGTCTTATGCAGAAGAAGAGTATTAAGGAAATTACGGTAAAGGAACTGGTAGAAGAAGTTGATATCAACCGCTCCACATTTTATCTTCACTATACAGATATCTATCAGATGCTGGAATCCATAGAGGCTGAATTGATGGAGGAAATCACGCATTTGGTGGCAGACTATCCTCTGGATCCTCTTAATAATAAGGAGAGCTCGTATCCTTTTATTGAGCAGATATTTACGATCCTGGATCATAATAAGGATATTTGTATTGCACTTCTTGGAAAGAATGGAGATATGGCTTTCGTGAATCGTATAGAAAAACTGATCGCAGATACAGTGCTGCATCGCTTGTCAGTTCGTCTTCCGAAAGACAACCGTGATATTGAGTATGCGTATGCGTTTTGTCTGAATGGATGCGTGGGAATGATCAAGACATGGTTGTCTTCTGAGAATCAGGAGAGTACACAGCATATGGCAGAGTTGACACATAAGCTGATCGATAATACAACACACATGTATCTGGAGCAGGCACTTATAGCAACTCCATAAATTACTGCAAACAATCCAGTCCATCATAGCGTGAAATCCTGCGTTAGATATCTTTGCCGTACGTCAGCACGCCTGCAGGTATCTTCCTTGTCCTTCACACTCTGCTGAACTGTCTTGATTGCATTATTTTATGGAATTGCTATAGATAAGAGAAATGTCCGGATGTATGAGGTGAGTCTGGTAAAAATAAAGAGTATTGTTTCACATTTGCTTGAGGGAAAACTCATGTTTCACGTGAAACAATACTCTTTTTTTATTGGCTTTTTGTCGGTTATAGCATCTCCACAAATTACTGCATGAAGTTCAACGGCTCCGAACATGAACAATGTTCTTTTAATGCGTTGATTTCCAAAATCACTATAGAGAAATTTTGTCTTTGTTTCCGAATCATAAGTTGTTTTTACAGGAAAATAGATACCTGTTCCAGGAAATGTTCAGGATCTTCCAGATGAGGAAGATGTCTGGTTTCCGAGATCACAGCGGTTTCAATGGAAGAATTCAGCTTCTGGTATTCCTCTGCGATAAGAGAAGCGGAAGCTTCTTTTTCTCCGGAAATAATATAGATGCATGCATCGGAAGATTCTACGGCATTATTAATGCTGATATTCAGGTATTTGCCAATGTAGCTGGAATACAGATATTTGGCGTTGGAACCGCCCTTGTGAGCGGATTCATAATAGGTGTCTACCAGTGTATCTGTTACATGGAAGGGATTGTAGAAAAGCTTTTCCATAAACAGACTGCTGATGGATTCGCGGGAAGCCACCATATGGTAGATCAGAGTTCCGAAAATCGGAAGTTCGATAAAATACTTAAAGAGTTTGTTGTCTTTACAAGGAGCCTGCTTCAGAGAACTGAAGCTTGGTGGATTAACCAGCATAATCTTGCGGAAATGGTCGGAATTGTTACGGTAAGCCATGATCGCAAAAGAACCTGAGAAACCACTGGCAATAACATCGGTTTCCTCACGAATTACATTCTTGGCAAAATCACAGAGTAACTGAGCAAATACAAAATTGGTATAAGTAATATCCGGTTTTTCGGAACGTCCACATCCAAGAAGATCAAGGGTGTAAACTGTATGTTCGGTTGCGAGCTGCTTCTCTACAGCATTCCATTCATAACCGGAAGCACCTGGCATGATATCGTGAATAAGAAGAACAGGGGTGCCATGTCCCTGTTTTGTATAAAAAATCTTTCCAAAACGCCAGTCATAGGTTTTGCTGTGTGGCTGTTCCAACATGTCTTTAAGCTGAGATGTGGCATCTATGAAACGGTTAGCAATATGAATAACACCTGCGGCAGTTCCGACTAAAGCTGCAAGAGTAAGTAGTCTGTGTCCATTTTTCTTCATAAAAAGCCTCCTGGAATTCGTAAAAATAATCAGGACAGATGTAACGGAATTCAGGTATCTGATCTGATTTTTTCTGAATATTTCTTTGCTTTATTATACGACAGGAACGAAAAATTTACAATGCTTTTGTAGGAACCTTAACCTTGTTATTGTTTGCTGGCTGCTGTTCCTTCCGTTCTCAGTAACACGCTTCGTGATGCACAGAATTTATGCTGATCGCGTAAAATGGCGCGGTGTGGTTTCGGGTTTTCTGCGGCCGTTGTTTGCAAAAAACTAACGGAATATTACCAGTGAACAGTAGCATCACCAATACGCTTCATGATACATAGAAATCAGATTTTGAACCGAATCAAGTAAGTCACCCTGCAGGGTTGCGAAGAGCAATAAGCAGAGGGTTGGGACTTGCTTGTATCAGGAGGAGGGAAAGCTCCTTCTGATAAACTGCGAAGCAGTTATTCGGTTATGCGCAAGTAGCGAAGCGGATGCTTTTATCCGCTTGAATGATTTTATACTTCGGTAAAATACCAAGTGTTTCACGTGAAACATTGGACTTGTTATCCGCCAGAGTTGGTATTATACAGGATTGCCTAGGATAATGTTGATAAGAGTTTTGTTCAGCATTAGTGTACGGTTCCATGGATTGAGAATGACTCCCTCAATAGACGGTTCCTGCAATGCAGAAGCAAAAATCTTATCAATATCTGCAGTAAATGTGGACATGATCTTATCACTGCCTTTTAATTCTTCGTCGAAGCTGGTGAATGCAGCCCACCATTGCTTTCCATCAGTGGTTTTGATCGCATGGAGAGAAATTTTACCATCACCTTTTGGAGGTTCTACGGCAATGATCAGTTGTGCCTGCTCCTTCATTCTGCGGCGGATTACTGTGAGAGCATGAGCAAGCATTTCTTCGCTTGCTTCTTTTTGGAGTGCTGCAATGGCAGTTTCAATCTTTTCATTGCCATTTAAAGTCTTGTCTAATTGTTCTTTATAGAAATCGTTGCGATTATTTGTGGTGTTCATGTATAAAATATTCCTTTCGATCAGATGATAAATGGCTAGTACAGCGAATATTAAGTAACCGCCATATTGACTTGCCTGATTTTTCATTTGTTGCGTTGCCGTTAATCGTCGTAGTCACCGCTACGCCTCATTCCTCCGCCTTGCAGATGAAGAAATCATCCTGTGTCAATAGCAGAAACTTAATTTTCGCTGTACTAGCCGCAAACTGCGGGGAGTTTGCAAATGCTTTCTCTATGGATTATAGCATTTCAAGGGAAAATGAAGCAAGAGAAGAAGCGCTTTTAAACGAATCAAGTAAGTATTCTGTGCATCGCGAAGCGTGTTGCTGAGAATGGAGCGAACAGTAACAGTTTCCTGATTCAATTGTGAAAAGCAATAAATAGTGGGTGGGGACTTGCTTGTGTCAGGAGAAATACTGATCTCTTCTGATAAATTGCAAAGTAGTTATTTGGTGTAGAACTGCGTAGTGAATGCTTTTATCTGATTGATCCAAAGTTGGTAGATATGTTTGTGTACTTGAGAGTAAGCTACCAGATACGGTCATCAGTATTTCCTATGAGTTCCGGTCAGATGCTTTATACACTGGACGGGAAATTAACAAGTTAAGCGAATATAGTAAAAAGATATATTTATATGAAAAACGGAGAGTAAGGCGGAAAATAAGGTGGATTTTATAGAGTGATATAAGAGTAAGGATAAAATAAAGAGAAGGAAAAGCCTGTTTCTATGAAGATCACACCATGATAATAAAACGACTACAAAAATGATTGAAATACAAATGATAAGCACAATAAAAAGTACTTTATGGAAGAAAATACTGGCGAATAAATAGAAATAATAGGATATTTACAGAAGAAAAAACAATAAAGTACGAATTATAGTACTGTGATTAGAAAAGTACAATAAAATGTACTTTATATAAAAATACATATGAAAAGCTGCAAAATGCAGAAATGTGCACCTGCACACATACGCTAAAAAGAAAAACAACATACTATGATAAAAATAAAATATAGATCTTCCTCTATTTTAAACATGTAAATGATGATTGATCGAATAAAGAAAATTGTCTGCTTCGATTATGAAAAACAATAAGCTTTGGGTGGGAAATTACCTGTACTATTCCTGACAAACTGTAAAAAAACTCTTCGGTGTAAAACTATGCACCGAATGCAGACGTTTTTATCCGCATGACTGGGATAAAGGGAAGACAAGGCAGCGCTTTTTTTGGCGAAATTATTTTATGCCAGTTTCGTGCCGGAATCTTGTTCAGATACGTTTGATATTGGATATTACAAAATGAAACTATGCTTGAAAAAACTTCACTTAACATGTACATAACGAATATATAACAGGATCGGAAGAAAAATGAAAGAAATATGTAAATCTTTTGTAAATATAATAAAATAAACAAAATCGAAAATTCTAGTTTCATAATATTATATTTCCAGCTGAAAGATATATGCATTTCACACTATAAAAAACACTCTGAAAAAGATGTTTCCATTTACTATATATAGATGTTTTGGGGAAATATAAAGATAATTGCCACATTATTTTGTGGATGGATTTTCTTGTACTTTTTATATACTTTTGTGATACAGATAATGCCAGAGATCATATATCGGAGTGCTTTTTTTGATATTTCTCGTTGGTTTTATAATGTATTCGTAGCTGTTCAGTACCTTTGAAGTTGCAAGTCAAATCACATACTTGAGCGATTTTGGGGATGGCATTTTTATTTTTAACCGGATCAAGTAAGTCTCCTGCTTCAATTAAGAATATTTATTTGATGATCTGTTTTTGGATGTTTCACGTGAAACATTAAGAGATATCTTAAAAATAGAGAGATATAATCTTATCTTTTACAATTGCAGAAATAAAAAACAGCTGTAAGTCTGGTATCTATGTTTTTATAGCAGCTTTAATATAAGTTTTAATCAGATCAAGTAAGCTCCCTGCTTCAATTGCAAATTGCAATAAGCAGTGGGTGGGGCTTGCTTTAGGAAGAGAATAAGTAAGTCCTGATAAATTGCGGAGAGGTTATTCAGTGTAGAGCTGCGAAACAACTGCGGATTGCGAATGTTTGTTTGGAGCGAATTAGGAAATTACCTGATTTTCTGATTCAATTGCAGAAATCGATAAGCAGTGGTTGAGGAATTGCTTTTTATCAGTGGAGGGAAGCTTGTAGTCCTTCTGATAAATCGCGAAGCAGTTATTCATTGTAGAATTGCGAAGACATCTGAAAATGTTTTTATTCGCTTGACATTCTATAGCAATCCTCGTAAATAATGCATTTAAGACAGTTCAGCAGAGTGCGAAAGACAAGGAAGATATCTGCAGGCGTGCTGACGCACGGCAAAGATATCTGATGCAGGATTTCACACTCTGATGGGCAGGATTAAGACGCATTATTTAGAGGATTGCTATAGTACAGCGAATATTAAGTAACCGCCATATTGACTTGTCTGATTTTTCATCTGCTGCGTTGTCGTCGGTTACCGTAGCCACCGCTACGCCTCATTCCTCCGCCTTGCAGATGAAGAAATCATCCTGCGTCAATATAGCAGAAACCTAATATTCGCTGTACTAGTGTACCAGCAAGTTGATTTCTTGAACAATCTTACGTCTATATTTTTTATTTCCGCGTTGTCGTCAAGCGCCGTAGCCACCGTTACGCCTTTCTCCTCCGCCTTGAAATAAGAAAATTTATCCTGCAAGATTGTTTCAAGAATCAACTTGTCGGTACACTAGTAATGTTTTTTGGCAGATAAAAATTGAAAATGCTGTAAAATCTGTAAAAGCAAAGGATTTCGATGCCTATGTAGCAGTAGGAAGGTTTCATAAAAGATAATAGATCTATACCAGGAAAATAGAATTATTTTGAGATTACGATAAATCAGAACAATTTCATCAAAATATTTATATAAGAGGGAACTTCATTTCTTAGCACGTTTTTATAGCATAAAATATATAGTTTGATTGAAAAAATAAAACCGGAAATTTATGCAGAGTTGATGGATTTTGCAATTGATGTACGGCTACTGTCAAACTCCTGTTTAGGTCAGAATGAGTTTGGGTATACTATACAATAAATAAAATAATTCAAAATCTATTTTCTATTGTTTCACGTGAAACATTATGTGGCAGTTTAAAAATAAAAGTGTTATAATGATATCCAATGAGTAAAAATCCCTTAAAAAAATAAAAAGGAGGGGTACAATGGGACGAATCATTGCAGTTGCCAATCAGAAAGGCGGGGTTGGAAAATCAACGACAGCCATCAATCTATCGGCCTGCCTTGCTGAAAAAGGGAAAAAGGTTCTTGCCATCGACATTGATCCGCAGGGAAATACAACCAGTGGACTTGGCACAGACAAGAATGCAGTAGAAAACACCCTTTATGAGCTGCTGCTTGGAGAAGCAGAGATCAAGGATACTATTATAAAGAACGTTGTAGATAATGTTGACCTGATACCGTCGAATATGAATCTTTCCGGTGCAGAAATTGAACTGGTTGGTCTTGAGGATAAAGAATTTATCCTGAAAAAGATCACGGATAAACTTCGCCGGAAATATGATTACATAATCATGGATTGTCCGCCGTCACTGAGTATGCTTACAATTAATGCTTTGACAGCCGCAACCTCCGTTCTGGTGCCGATTCAGTGTGAGTATTATGCATTGGAAGGTTTGTCACAGTTGATACATACCATCGAACTGGTAAGGGACCGATTGAATAAGAGATTGAAGATCGAAGGCGTGGTCTTTACCATGTATGATGCCAGAACAAATCTGTCACTTCAGGTTGTAGAAAATGTAAAAGAAAACCTGGACCAGAATATATACAAAACGATCATACCGAGAAATGTACGACTTGCAGAGGCACCTAGCTATGGAAAACCGATCAATCTGTACGATTCACGATCTACAGGAGCAGAGAGTTATCGTCTCCTGGCAGAAGAAGTTATAGGCAGGGAGGGCGAGTGATGGCTGGAAGAAGAACAGGAGGCCTTGGAAAAGGTCTTGACGCACTGATCCCGAACAAAGCAGGCGGTCCATCAAAGGAACCTGCAAAAAAGACAAGATCTGCAGTTGTAAAAAAAGATAAACCAACTGAAAAAGATAATCCAGCCGCAGAACGACTTGTGAAAATTTCCAGCGTAGAACCAAATCTGAATCAGCCCAGAAGACATTTTGATGAGGATGCGCTGCTGGAACTTTCGGAATCCATTAAACAGTATGGTGTTCTTCAGCCGTTGTTGGTATCCGATAAGAAGGATTATTTTGAGATCATTGCAGGCGAACGCCGCTGGAGAGCTGCCAAGATGGCAGGGCTCAAGGAAGTTCCTGTTGTTGTAAAAGAGTTTACAGACCAGGAAATCGTAGAAATTTCCCTGATCGAGAACATTCAGCGGGAAGACCTGAATCCTATAGAGGAAGCGATGGCATACAAACGTCTGATGGAAGAGTTTCACCTGAAACAGGATGAAATCGCAGACAGAGTTGCCAAAAGCAGAACTGCAGTAACTAATTCCATGCGTCTTCTGAAGCTTTCTTCAAAAGTTCAGGAAATGGTAATTGCAGATATGATCTCAGCTGGTCATGCGAGAGCACTTCTGGGAATTTCTGATGAAGCTCTTCAGGAAACAACAGCCATGAAGGTTTTTGATGAAAAACTCAGTGTTCGTGAGACGGAAAAACTTGTAAAGAATCTGGTTTCTCCTGCGAAAAAAGTAAAAACAGAGAGAAACACAGCAGAAGATGCCATTTATGAGAGCCTGGAAGAAAAAATGAAAGGTATCATGGGAACAAAGGTATCCATTCAGCGAAAGAAAAACAACAAAGGTAAAATTGAAATTGAATATTATTCCAGAGATGAACTGGAGAGGATCATTGATCTGTTCGAATCTATCAGATAGGAGGCAGAATGAGCGGGATTTTTGAAAGCATGGGAATTGATTCCGGGATTGTGATCATTGTTTTGCTGATCCTTACCATCATTCTTCTGATCAATGTGGTGAGTAGCAATATGCGTCTCAGCCGTTTGGAACGGAAGTACAAGATGTTTATGAGAGGCGGAGATGCACAGTCACTGGAAAAAGTTTTTGTAAGAAAATTTGCACAGATCGACCGGCTGTATGAAGCAAAGGAAGATCATGATCATGACATCAGCTTTATCAAAAAAATATGAATGTAATGTTCAGCAAATATGGCGTTGAGAAGTATGATGCATTTGATGATGTAGGTGGAAAACTCAGCTTTGCACTGGCGCTTCTTGATAAAAACAATACAGGTCTGATTTTGAATGCGGTTCACAGTCGCGATAACTGTTTCCTTTATTTAAAGGAGATTGTAAAAGGTGAGTCCTATGTTGTACTTAGTCAGGAAGAAGTGGAAGCTTTGAGAAAAGCAGTAAACTTTGGCCTTGGTGAGATTGAGAAGGAATAAAAAACTGCAAAGATTAAGAATATTTTTAATACAGGAGGAATATCATGTTAGACATTAAGTTTGTGAGAGAGAATCCGGAGGTTGTAAAGCAGAATATCCGCAATAAGTTCCAGGACAGCAAACTGGAGCTGGTTGACAAGGTTCTCGAACTTGATAAAGAAAACAGAGAGATTAAGCAGGAGGTTGAGGCTCTCCGTGCTGAGAGAAACAAGATTTCCAAACAGATCGGTGCTCTTATGGGCCAGGGAAAAAGAGAAGAGGCAGAAGAGGTTAAAAAACAGGTTGCTGCATCCGGAACTCGTATTGAGGAACTTTCTCAGAGAGAGAAAGAGGTTGAGGAAGAGCTTCTGAAAGATATGATGGTGATTCCGAACATCATCGATCCTTCTGTACCGATTGGTAAAGACGATAGCCAGAACGTAGAGATTGAAAAATTTGGTGAGCCGGTTGTTCCGGATTTTGAAGTTCCGTATCATACAGATATCATGGAGAACTTTGACGGAATCGACCTTGACAGCGCAAGACGTGTTGCCGGTAATGGATTTTATTATCTGATGGGAGATATCGCACGCCTTCATTCCGCAGTGATTTCTTATGCAAGAGATTTCATGATCAACAGGGGATTTACTTACTGCGTACCACCTTTCATGATCAGAAGCAATGTTGTTACAGGTGTTATGAGCTTTGCTGAGATGGATGCTATGATGTACAAG
>ENA-OQIR01000326-OQIR01000326.1-human-gut-metagenome-genome-assembly--contig:-NODE-326-length-21712-cov-1.973917_pt1 | contig 21712 bp, 26 predicted proteins | sample MGYA00242580_ERZ504745 | MGnify/ENA primary metagenome ERZ504745 (study PRJEB26092, sample SAMD00036214) | human gut metagenome | host: Homo sapiens | study: EMG produced TPA metagenomics assembly of...
AGTGACATGGGTGAGAGCTTTGGTGCATATAAGCTTGGCGGCGATGAAGAGATCATCAAATATGTCACAACAGCAAATGTAGCATGTGGCTGGCATGCAGGCGATCCGATGGTAATGGATAAGGTAGTCCGCATGGCAAAGGAACGTGGCGTTATGGTTGGAGCCCATCCTGGATATCCTGATCTTCTTGGCTTTGGACGAAGAAAGATGGTTCTCTCTCATGATGAAGTTAAGAATTACGTCAGATATCAGATCGGAGCCCTGGCTGCTTTCACTAAGAGCTACGGAATGAAGCTTCAGCATGTCGCTCCTCATGGAGCAATGGGTAATGCCTGCCAGTATGACGAGGACATTTCCACAGCAATCTGCGAGGCAATCTGTGAGTATGACAAAGATCTGATCGTTTACTACTGTGCAGGTGCAGTTCTTGGAGATATCGCCGAGAGCAAGGGACTTCGTACAGCATCTGAGATTTTTGCAGATCGTGCATACATGGATGATCTTTCTCTTGTACCGAGAAAGATGGAGGGATCCATGATCACAGATGAGAACGTTGCCATCGAAAGATGCGTGAAAATGATCAAAGAAGGTAAAGTCACATCCATCAACGGAAAAGAGCTTGACATCAAGGGTGACACACTCTGTGTACACGGAGACGGACCGAAGGCACTTGCTTTTGTACAGAGGATCCGTGAGAAATTCACAGAAGAAGGTATTGAGATCAAACACTTATAGAAACTAAATAAAGTACATTCATATGAGAGATAGAATGCCGGATAAATCAAAGGAGATTTAAAACAAGGGATTACTGCGATGATTTGTCCGGCTCTTTTTATATGAAAATGTGTACTTTTTTAGGATAAGAAAGGAAAGGGTGGAAACTATGGCAAAAGAGAAAAAACAGAACAACATAGTAAGAAACATGATGATCGCTCTGGTCGGCGGTCTGGTCGTAGGACTTGGATTCATGCTTCTGAAACAGCAGATGTCTGAGGGAACATGGAACGTGATCAATGCACTTCTGTTCCAGGATATCACAGCAGATCAGGGATTTCATTCCATCGGTCTCTTCTATATTATCGGACAGCTGTTCATGAGGGATTACAGATGGCGATCGTACCGCTGGTACTTGTATCCTTAAGCCTTGCAATGTGCAGTATTTCCAGCTCTTCCAAGCTGGGAAGAATCGCAGGGCGTACACTGATTGGATTCTTCTGTTTCTATGTAGTAGGCGCATGCATCGCAGGTATCGTTGCATTTGCAATGAAATCTGCAGGCTTCTTCAATGTTAAGCTTCCGGCAGAGGCAGTTACAGAGGCTGCAACACTGGATCAGTTTAACCCGCTTGCAACAATCGTAACAGCAGTTCCGTCCAACATCGGAACCGCATTCAGCAGCAACAACAGTATCCTTGCAGTTGTAGTAGTAGCTATCGTTCTCGGACTTTGCATGAACGCACTTGGTGACAAGGTGGATCCTCTGAAAAAAGTTCTTGAAAATTTCAGCGATATCATCAACCTGTACCTTACATTCCTGATCAATAAGGTTGGTCCTGTTGCAATCTTCTGCCTGATCTCCCGTACATTCGCAATTTACGGAGCAGAGTATCTGGCACCTGCAGCTGCTTATATTGTAGGTGCAATGCTGACACTGTTTGTACTTGTAGTTACGATTTACCCGATCGGTATCGGTCTTACAACAGGCTTAAGCCCGATGAAATTCCTCAAGAAGATCGCAAAGGTCGGTGTATTCGGATTCTCCACAAACTCTTCTGCAGCATGCCTTCCGCTGAACACCAGAACATGCCTTGATGAGCTTGGATGCTCTCAGGAGATCACAAGCTTCGTACTTCCAACAGGTATGACCATCAACATGAACGGAACAACAGTTATGCATATGTTTGCAGTAACCTTTATTGCAACAGCATCCGGAATCGACATCACACCGGCAAACCTGATCACAGTTGCATTCCTTTCCATCTGTGCAGCAATGGGCTGCCCGGCTATCCCGATCGCAGGTACAACTCTGATCGTAACCATCCTTTCCGGTATGGGATGGACATCTGACCTCTGCATGATCGCATATGCACTGGTTGTAGCTATCAACCGTCCGGTTGAGATGGCACTTCTTCCGCTTAACGTAATCGGTGATGCAACAGTCAACGTTATCGTTAACAAGAAAGAGAATGAGCTTGACGTAAAACAAATATAACGCGTAAGTAAATATAAAAAGTCTTAATATTATACATACAAATTATTAAATTGACTTAATATTACTACGATGATACCATTTAAGCGTGTAGTTGAGACATCAGCTATACGCTTAAATACTAAATGGACATGCTGTGCAGGCGATTTGCCCATCTGCACAGATGCAGTCCGGAATTTCCAGAGTAAAAAAGCGGGACATCCGCAGAAAAATAAAAGGGTTCAGGAGGAAATGAATATGGAGTACAAGACAGCGAAAAGAATGGAATGCCTTCCGTTTTCCGGTATCCGTGCAGTAATGGAAAAAGCAAACAAAATGCAGCAGGCAGGAGAAAAGATCATTCACCTGGAGATCGGACGTCCGGATTTGATACACCTGAGAAGATCAAAAAGGCAGCAAACGAGAGCCTTGCAGCAGGACATGTGTTTTACACATCCAACTACGGTATCCCGAAACTGAGAGAGGCCATTGCAAAATGGGAGAACGAGAACCATGGTACAGATTATGAAGCATCTGAAGTTCTTGTAACAGTAGGTGTTGGTGAGGCAACTTTCGCATCCATGGACGCTTTCCTGGATCCCGGCGATGAGATCCTTGTCCCGAACCCGGTATGGCTGAACTACATCCATGTTCCGTCAGCACTTGGAGCAGTACCTGTAACATACAGCCTGAGAGAAGAGAACGATTATCAGATCGACTTTGAGGAGATGGAGTCAAAGATCACTGACAAGACAAAGATGATCGTAGTTGTTAACCCAAGCAACCCGACCGGCGGTGTGTTTTCCAGAGAGACACTTGAGAAATTAAGTGAGATCGCCATCAGACATGACCTTCTTGTGATCGCGGATGAGATCTACAGCCAGCTTGTATACGATGGAACAGAGCATGTAAGCATCGCATCCCTTCCGGGAATGAAAGAGCGTACCATCACATTAGGAGGCTTTTCAAAAGCTTACTCAATGACAGGCTGGAGACTTGGATATATGTGTGCACCGGTTGGAATCATCCAGGCATGCGTACGTGTTCATCAGTATACCGTTACCTGCGCCTCTTCCTTCGTACAGGAAGCAGCACTTACCGCATTAAGTGACTGTGCAGAAGATGTTGAGGCAATGAGAAAAGAATATCAGAGAAGAAAAGATTATGTGGTAAAGGCTCTGAATGAGATCGATGGAATCAGCTGCAATAACCCACATGGCGCTTTTTATATCTTCGTAAATATCAAGAGCCTTGGAATGACTTCCATGGAGGTGGCCGAGTATCTTCTTGACAATGCAAAGATCGCCCTGGTACCGGGCTCCGCATTCGGCTCCGAAGGTGAGGGATACTTAAGAATTTCCTATGCGTGCAGCTATGAGGATCTTCAGGAAGCATGTGCAAGGATTAAAAAGCAGTGGAAGAGCTGAAAACAAATGATCAGATAAAAAATATCCACCGCTTTTGTGGTAAAAAGCGGTGGATCAAATCCTGGTATAACTAATATAAGAAGAAACGGTAAAGCAGAAAATGTTCCTGACGGACTTGTGCTTACCGTTTTTTTATTTCTGCCGTTCCCATACCTGGCCAATCGGGAAGGACGGAGTGGATTCTGCAAGAAAGTCTTCCAGTGCATTTTCAAAAAATTCCACGGCACGTTTGCTGGTGGACTTTGGATATTTATGTTTGATCTTATAGCAGACACGATTTGGAGGCGTGTTTTTCAGTTCACTGATAAAAAGAGGCCGGTAATGGGAAAGCTCCAGGATCACAGACTGTGGTGCGACCATCCAGTTTCCCGGCTTTTTCCAGAGACGGTCCAAAAGTGTGATGGTATCTGCGCAATGTGAGGCCTGGAAGCGGAGGAAAGCCAGCGGTCATGCCAGATCTGATAATTGTCATCCCAGCTTAAAAACAGCTCCAGGGATGGATCCAGCTCATCGGTATGTATTGCCGGAGCCGGAATCACTGGCTGATCCGATTGTATCAGATAAAGCTTTTCTTCAAAGATTTTCTCTGTTATGATATTCTTGTAATGCAATTTGTGGTAGACAAATCCGATATCAATGCTGTGTTCTCCAAGAAGACCGTAGAGCTCTGAAGAGTGATGGGACTCGATGTTCAGGTCCAGCTTAGTCTGCTCATTTAAGATCCTGTCATACAGTGGTGCGAAAACAGCTACGTTCAGGCTGTCTGTACAGCCTATGGTAAGCAGCAGAGAATCCTGATTGCGCTGCAGCTCCATAGTTTCCTTCCAGAGAGACATCCAGCGTTCTGCAAGGATGATAAAATCTGTTCCCTTGGCAGTCAGTTCCACCTGCTTATGGCCTTTCTGACGGATCACAAGAGGGAAACCCAGTTCGTTCTCCAGAGATGTGAGTCGGTGGCTGACAGTAGGCTGGGAAAGAAAAAGAAGATCCGCTGTACGGGTGATGCTCTTGGTATTTACAATGGTGAGAAAGGTTTCGATTTCAGCAAGATTCATATGAACAGCTCCTTTTCTTTTGTTTTATCTATAGGGTAGTTTAAGCTTTGATAATATAAAAATTATTTATATTATACAGAGAAATTATTCGTTATTCAATAGTAAGCTTGTATGATATGATAAATACAACTCAAAAAGAAAATCAAAAGAAGAGAGGTTTTCATATGGCATTAGGATGTAGAATCAGAAGAAATTTCGAAAGACCGTCAAAAGAATTAGTGGAAGCTTTCCGCGGTATTCCGGTTGCAAATATTGATGATAACTGTGGAAGGATCGCTGCTGTAGATTCCAGCATTTTCCCGCTGAACCCGAAGGCAAGACTTTTAGGAACAGCTTTTACAGTAAATGCACCGGCAGGAGATAACCTTCTGTTCCATAAAGCTCTGGATATGGCTCAGCCGGGAGACGTTATCGTCCTTGCAAACAAAGGAAGCCTGAGCAGAGCACTTTGCGGTGAGATCATGAGCAACTATGCGAAATCCAGAGGAATCGCAGGAATCATCATTGACGGCTGTGTTCGTGACAGCTATACATTAAGTCAGATGGATTTCCCTGTATATGCAAAAGGTATCACACCAAACGGACCATACAAAAACGGCCCGGGAGAGATGAACTTCCCGGTATCTTTCGCAGGAATCGTTATCAATCCTGGTGATATCATTGTAGGAGACTCTGACGGACTTCTTGCTATCAGACCGGATGAGCACACGGCAGAGCTTGCAGAGATCGCAAGAAAATACCATGCTGGTGAGGAAAAACAGCTTGAAGGTATTCTGACACGTGGCGAGTGGCCGCGTCCATGGGTTGATGAGACTCTGAAAAAAGTCGGATTTGAATTTGTAGACTAACCGAATAAAAGATACATACAGGAAGGTCTGTCACCACATATGACGGGCCTTTTTGTCAAATTAAGAACGGAGGTAAGCTTAAATGGATGTGAAGTTTCTGATCGCAGGAGACAGAGCAGTTTCCGTTGAATTCGGCAGTGTGATCAGCCTTGAGGTCAATGCAGGGTGCGTGCACTGGATGAAAAATTAAAAGAATCTCCAATTGAAGGCATGGTGGAAACAGTTCCGACCTATTGTGCACTGATCGTACATTACCGCCCGGAGGTGATCCGTTATTCCAGACTGGTGGAAGAACTGGAGAAGAGAATTGCAGACATGCATGAGGTTTCCACAACAACGAAGAGGTGTAAAAGAGATTCCGGTTTATTATGGTGGTGAGACCGGACCGGATCTGGAGTACTGTGCAGAGCTTGAGAATACTACAACAGAGGAAATTATCCGTAAGCATTCTCAGCACGAATATTATGTATACATGCTTGGGTTTGCACCGGGACATCCGTATATGGCCGATTTGAGGAGCCTTCAGCTTTAAGAGAAGAACCTCTCCGAGGGTAAAGATCCCTGCAAGATCCATTGTTGTCCAGCTGGCTCTGTCTGATTTTATTCCTTTTGAGCAGCCGTGTGGATGGAATATCATCGGAAGTACACCTCTTGATATCTGTAATTTTGCAAAGGAGGATCCGTTCCTTGTACGTGCCGGTGACTGGGTAAAGCATGTACCTGTCACAAAAACGGAGTATGATCAGATCCGAAGAGACGTGGAAAACGGTACCTATAAAGTGAAAACCTATACGCCACAGGATAACGGTTAAGAACGGAGGTCATGATATGGGAATTACAGTTGAAAACGGCGGGATCCTGACCACTGTTCAGGATGAGGGAAGATTCGGGAACCAGGCATTTGGTGTTTCTACATCTGGTGCCATGGATCCGCGTGCTTTCCATATTGCCAATCTTCTGGTAGGCAATAAAAAAACAGAGGGTGCTCTGGAGATGACTTTTATCGGACCAACCCTTACTTTTACCAGTGATAATATTATTGCGGTGACAGGTGGAGATCTGACACCGATGCTGGATGGACAGCCTTTCCCGATGTATAAAGCTGTTCTTGTAAAAAAAGGCCAGAAGCTGATGTTTGCAGGTGCCAGAAACGGAAGCCGCGGATATATCGCTTTTGCCGGCGGACTGGATATCCCGCTTGTGATGGGAAGTAAGTCCACATTGCTTCGTAACCACATTGGCGGTGTTGAAGGAAGAAAACTGGAAAAGGGTGACAGTATCGAGTTTACAGCACCGAAGACAGAGCTTCCGAATATGGAACTCCGTCATGTTCCAGCAGAAATCTATCCTTCCGATGAGGTAGTTCTCCGTGTGGTTCTGGGACCGCAGGAGAATGAATTTACGGAAGAAGGTGTTCGTAAATTTTTCTGGTACAGCGGTACCATTACTAATGAGTTTGACCGTATGGGATGCCGTATTGAGAGAGAATCGGTAGAGCATGCCGGTGACGGTAATATTAATACAGATGGTATTTCCATGGGATCGATCCAGGTTCCGTTAAACGGACAGCCGATCATTATGCTGGCAGACCGTCAGAGTACAGGCGGTTATCCAAAGATCGGTACTGTGATCACTGTGGATTTTGCCAAGATCGCCCAGGCACGTCCTGGTCAGAAGATCCGTTTTGTTGAGGTAAGTCTGGATCTTGCCCAGGATCTGTATATCCGTGAGCTGAAGGAACTGGATGCTCTGGATGAAAAACTGAATGGAAATAATTAATCATACATACCACAAAAATTTTTTAAGAAAGGTGAGTACGAATATGAAGATTGTTGTATTGGATGGCTACACAGAGAACCCTGGAGATTTAAGCTGGGACGCATTAAAAGAGCTGGGAGACGTTACTGTTTATGACAGAACTTCCTACGAAGAGTCTCCGCTGATCGCGGAGCTATCGGTGATGCAGAGATCGTTATCATCAACAAGACTCCGATCTCCAAAGAGACCATCGACAAGTGCCCGAACATGAAACTGATCGCTGTTCTGGCTACCGGTTATAATGTTGTTGATTACAACTATGCAAAAGAGAAAAATATTCCGGTTGTAAATGTTCCTACTTATGGTACACAGATTGTTGGCCAGTATGCTCTTGGTCTTCTTCTTGAGATCTGCTCTCACTATGGCCATCATGATGAGACTGTTAAGGCCGGTAAATGGGAGAATAATGATGACTGGTGCTACTGGGATTATCCGATGATCGAGCTTTACGGAAAGACTGCCGGTATCATTGGCCTTGGAAGAATCGGTCAGGCTACTGCTAAGCTGCTTAACGCTCTGGATATGAAGGTTCTTGCTTATGATGCTTATCAGAGTGAAGCTGGTGCCAAGCTTGCAGAGTATGTTTCTCTGGATGAGCTGTTTGCGCAGTCTGATGTGATCTTCCTTCACTGCCCGCTTTTCCCGGAGACAGAGGGTATGATCAACAAAGAGAACATTGCAAAGATGAAAGATGGCGTTATCCTTATCAACAACAGCCGTGGTCAGCTGGTTGTTGAGCAGGATCTTGCGGATGCTCTGAACAGTGGCAAGGTTTATGCTGCTGGTCTTGATGTTGTTTCTACTGAGCCGATCAAAGGGGATAACCCGCTTCTTAAGGCTAAGAACTGCATCATCACTCCGCATATTTCCTGGGCTGCGCAGGCTTCCAGACAGAGGATTATGGATATTACGGTTGATAATATCAAGGCTTTTCTGGCTGGTAATACAGTTAACAGAGTTAATAAATAAGTATTTTTCGATGTTTCGATTTCCTATGTATGATGTGTGAGGGAAAGGCGGCTGTCTCGGTTTGGGGTGGCCGTCTTTTTCTGTGCATGGAAGGAGTGTGCGCAGGGTGGAAGGAGCGTACGCTGGGATGGTGGAACGAACGTACGCCGGGGATGTGACATCGGTTCGGGCAGGGCTCCGTCGGCGGATACTGCTAAGGCTCCGTGAATCGGCTAAAATCATTGTGCCAGGGCTGAACTCGCCTTCGGCTCAAACAGCAGCCCCTGGCATAATAACGCCGATTCCCGCAGCCCAAGCAGTATCACACCTCCTCCACAGCAGCCCGAACGATGCCACATCCCCGGCTGAAACTCCAACCGCAAGGGACGGAAGCGGACGTTTGCGTCCTGTCCTGAATTGTGAAAACGTGGCTGTATCGGCATAACGCCTCACATGCAACACCGAAGAATACAGCAACCAGTTCGGCACAGCGTCCCACGTCCAACACCGAAGCATACAGACAAAAGTCAACACCCTCCCGTCCTCCACAACCAAGAACTCCTTAAAAAAGGCCCAGGGGTGTGCAGAGGGGCGCGGCCTTGTGCCCTTTGCGGTTTCCTTTTCACAAAAAATAGCCCCTACATCTCAAAGATGTAAGAGCTAAATTCGCTGGATGGAGAAGGATTCGAACCTTCGAAGGCGGTGCCAACAGATTTACAGTCTGCCCCCTTTGGCACTCGGAATTCTCCCCTATTTAATTGAACTGCTGGTGAAAAAATGGAGCTGGTGGACGGATTCGAACCCCCGACCTGCTGATTACAAATCAGCTGCTCTACCAGCTGAGCTACACCAGCGAGTATCTTTAACGCTAGAATACTATATCATTTTCGAGAAAATTTGTCAAGGGAAAAGTGGAAAATATTTTATAATTCCACTTTTCCCTATATCAGCTATTTTTCCCGCTTTTCCTCAGCACGATTATCCAGCTTTCTTCGGAACCAGCCAGGGCCATCACCGTAGATTCTTATGGCGTGACGATGATTTTGGATGGTAACCTCCTTTACCGAACCGCCGTATTCACCATCCAATGTCCATGGAATTTCCTGATCGGAGGCGATCGTTAATTGAGAAGCTTTAAAATTTGAAAATAGGGAGAGTTTAGATTTTGATGGAGCAAATCGTGGATAATCTGCTGGGTTTCCCAAGCGTTTTTCGGCATTTGAATCAAAGCGACCTCAAATTTTCCATCATCCAGTTTTACATCAAACAAGGCCTGTTTGCGGAAATGAAAGCCTCCCACCGAGGTAGAGTTGGTAACCATACCGAAAATGTAATCTCCTTCCAGCCTTTTTCCGTCACAATCAATCTTCAGATGATAGGAATGAATAGACCCTAGGCTTTTCACTCCTTCCAGTATATAGGCTAAATGGCCGAAGACCTTTTTTAATCTTCTTGGGGTTTGATAGCTCACTTCTGTAAACGCGCCAAAAGAGGCGATATAAATAAAATAATCCTCTGCGAAAGAACCTACATCTACCGGAATAGGCTCTTCTGTTAAAATCAGCTTGGCTGCCCGCTCCGCTTTTTTCGGTAACCCGAGGGTACGGGCAAAATCATTAGTAGTGCCGGATGGAAGGTACCCAATCACAGGGCGTTTTTGACAGCACATCAGTCCCGTGACAACCTCACTGAGCGTGCCGTCTCCTCCGCTGACCAGAAGCAGATCGCACTCCTTGGTCATTGCGGCCGCCGCGTGAACGGCATCCTTTGGCATTGTGTGGGATGAACATTCACATTCCACCCCTCTTTCACAAACAGATCGATAATATTCAGCAGGTGGCTCCGGAGAGAATTTTTCCCGCGTGAGCGTTCAGTACCAAAAGTGCTTGCTTCGCCATTTTGTTGTCACACCCCTTTTCCTGCTACTATTTATTTTATTATAACCCTCATTAGCCCCTTCGTAAACCTCCTCGCTTTTTTTGCTCGTTTTTGCTCATTTGTGCCTAAATTAGCAGTATCTAAAATTTTAACACAACCTTTCGCGCAACGATAGACACAAATAAACAAAAATGCTATCATTATAAATAAAGCAATCAGGTCGTCTGCCTAAAAAACGGGCCGGCGGCGGACGGATTCCATTTTACAAGTTTTTTCCTTTGATCGGAGGTCTTACTATGAGCAATGTATCAAAAGCATATGAAATCGCGAAGGAGGTCTATGCCGGAATCGGCGTAGATACCGACCAAGCCTTGGAAAAGCTGAAAAGCATCAAGATTTCCTTAAACTGCTGGCAGGGCGATGATCTGAACGGTTTTTTGTTTCAGGAACAATCGCAAAACGGCGGTATTCAGGCAACCGGTAATTATCCGGGAAAAGCCAGGAACTGCGCCGAATTGCGGCAGGATGTGGAAAAGGCCCTGTCAATGATTCCCGGCAATCATAAGCTGAGCCTTCACGCTACCTATACCGATACCGAGGAAAAGGTGGACCTGGACACCCTGGAGCCCCGCCACTTTGACTCGTGGATTCAATGGGCGAAAGAAAAAGGGGTCGGCCTGGATTTTAACGCCACCTGCTTCTCCCATCCCATGGCGGACACCGGCTTCACCATTTCCAGCGCCGATCCCGCCATCCGTGCGTTCTGGATCGAGCACTGCAAGATCAGCCGGAAAATAGCCGAGCATATGGGCAAAGAACTAAATGAACGCTGCGTCACCAATTTCTGGTTTCCAGATGGCTATAAAGACATTCCCGTAGACCGGGTGGGCCCCCGTATGCGCATGAAAACCGCCCTGGACGAGGTATTCAGCCTGCCCATCGACTCCCGCTACAACCTGGATGCGGTAGAGAGCAAGCTGTTCGGGATCGGCAAGGAGAGCTATACCGTAGGCTCCAATGAGTTTTGTCTGGCTACGCCGCTCAAAACCATGTGGCTTTGACGCTGGACGCCGGACACTTCCATCCTACTGAAGTATCTCCGATAAAATCCCCACCGTTCTGCTGTTCGTAGACGAGCTGCTCCTTCACGTCAGCCGCCCGGTTCGTTGGGACAGCGACCACGTGGTCATCATGGACGATGAGCTTGCCGCCATCGCCCAGTCCCTAATCCGGAACGATCTGCTGGCAAGAACCAACATCGGCCTGGACTTCTTTGACGCCAGCATCAACCGTACTGCCGCCTGGGTAATCGGTACCAGAAACACTATTAAAGCCCTGCTGCGCGCCCTTCTGGAGCCCACAGAAGCCTTGATGAAGCTGGAACTGGCGGGAGACTGCACCAGCCGCCTGGCAATGCTGGAAGAACTGAAATCCTATCCTTTTGCCGCAGTATGGGATTATTACTGCGAGGCGATGGGCGTGCCAGTAAGAGAAGCCTGGCTTAGCGAGATTAAGGACTATGAGCGGGAGGTTCAGTTTAAAAGAGGCTGATTCCTTTTCATCTTATTTTCCCTTAATCTTCTTCAAGCCTGCTGTTAGACTTGTGTAAATTTCCCGAAGACAGCGGCGCAGCGCTTAATTGGCCGCTTTTGCGGATTGCTACACACTGTTTTCATAATTTAGCATTTTACATATCCGTAATTTTCAGCTGCGGCTGCCCCCTCGGCGCTATATGGCTGATCGAAAAAATTTGATAAAGAGCGGAAATCAAAGGGTTCGCCCCTGGTTTCCGCTCTTTTCCGTTTTCCTTCGCCTTCCCGCCGATGCCCAGGCTATTTTTTACCGGTATTTTTAAGGCCGGCAGTTATGCTTTATGCTGATTTCGGAGAGCGCTTCCTTGGTATTCTTCTTTAACGGCTTATGCTTTATGAGATATTTTATAACACATCAAAAAAGGCTGGATATCCCGCAAACATGGCGATAACCAGCACAAAGGGATAACCTGAAAGCGCAGGATGAATTTGGAAGCCGCTGCCGCAGTGCGCTTAAACCTTATCGAAGGAAGATAAAAAACGCTCCAAGGCGGTTTTAGCCTTGGAGCGGCAGGTTCCAGTATTCTTCCTTTTATTTCCAATATGTTTCAATATAGAAATTTTTGTATGGCAAAAATAGGTTCTGCTGTTTTCCAGACTTCGTGGCATAAGCGAAGGCATCCAGTCAGGCTTTCAAGGCCCAGCCCTAAGGGGCCGCCTATCAAGCGCCGGCTAAATCGTAGTGAGCACCAATTCCCCTTTGCCTTCCAAAGTATAGCGTCCCGTGTTGGCAGGAACCAATACGCTTTCTCCTTTTGTTATTCTCATCACGCCATTACTCCAGCTGAGAACAGCCTCTCCCTCCAGCATCAGCAGCGAATGAAAGGACGTGTGATCCGCAGAAAATTCCTCTTTTCCCGACAGGCTGATCTGTGTTACAGTAAAATACTCGCAGCTGGAAAGAAGCGTCCTCACGCCGCCTGGAAACCGCTCCGGCTGTCCCTGCGGCTTAGGCTCCCGGTCCGGCGGCGCCAGGCGGGTCACCATCTGAGCCTTTTCCACATGAAGCTGGCGGGGCTTTCCGTCGGCTCCTACTCTGCCGTAATCATAGATCCGGTAGGTGGTGTTGGAGTTCTGCTGAATCTCCGCAATCAAAATTCCTTTGCCAATGGCGTGCAGAGTTCCCGCGGAAATGAAAAACACATCTCCCTTATGAACCGGTACCTTATTGAGAACCTCCAGCAGGGTGTTGTTCTCAATCCGTTCCTTAAACTCCGCCTTACTGATCTCTTTCTGAAAGCCATAGTACAAATAAGCGCCTGGCTCGCAGTCTACGATATACCACATCTCGGTTTTTCCATATTCGCCTTCCACCCGCAGAGCAAATTCATTATCTGGGTGAACCTGAATAGAAAGGTTATCCTTAGCGTCGATCAGCTTGATCAAAATCGGAAAATCCTGAAATCTTTCGCCATGTGTCCCCAGAACTCCTTTTCCGTGCTTTTCAAGGTACTGGGGTAAGGTCAAGCCTTGATCCTCTCCAGAGGCTACCACACTTGGGCCGTCCTTATGGCAGGAAAGCTCCCAGCTTTCCGCCACCTTTTCCAAGTCTGTCTTTTTCCCGAAATCGGTTTTCAGCCGTGTGCCGCCCCACAAATAATCCTTTAACGGCGCTTTCAGTTTAATTGGTGTCATGTTCCTTCTCCTCTTTTTCCTTTGATCTATTCCCTTCCGCCAGCCTATTGCGGCTGGTCGAAAAATGATACCCGCTTAAGCCACATCTAAATAGTAATTGTTTTTTAGAAATAAATCACCCTTTTTCTATCTGTTTTCGATATTTTATGCTATAATAAACCTGTTAGCTTTCGTTCTGGTTCAACGAAGCGCTGGAAAGGTGGATTTGTTTTGTGGAAAATCTAATCGTTTCAGTCAATGTAGTGCTTCCCTTGTTTCTCATGATGGCCCTGGGATACTTTTTAAAAGCGGTGCGCCTTTACGACGACCATGTGCTGAATAAAATGAACAACCTGGTTTTCAAGGTGTTTCTGCCGATTCTTTTATTTGTCGATCTATACTCCACCGACCTGGAAAGCGTGTTTAACCCTACGTTGGTTCTGTTTGCCGGCGGAAGCGTGCTGGCCGCTTTCTTTCTCAGCATGGCCTACGTTTGTCTCACGGAAAAAAGCAACAAAATCCGCGGCGCATTGATTCAGGGCATTTTCCGCAGCAATTTCATCATTTTCGGTATTCCAATCGCCCGCTCCATTTATGGCGATAACGCTGCCTCCTCCGCCGCCATTCTGATCTCTATTGTCATCCCTCTGTTTAACATTCTTACCGTGACGGAAATGGAAATCTTCCGGGGCGGAAAGGTAAAAATCAGGAGCATACTGAAGGGCATCGCCACTAACCCCTTGATTCTCAGCTGTGCCGCGGGGTTTTTATTCCTGTTTCTACGGATTCCCATTCCGGAAATCGTTTACGGCACACTGACAGATCTCTCCCGTGTGGCAACCCCGCTGGCGCTGATCATCCTGGGCGGCTCCATTAAATTCTCCAAAACCATGGGGTATTTCAAGCAGATCGTCACCGGTCTCTTAGGCAAGCTGGTCGTGGTTCCCGCCATCTTTCTTCCCATTGCGGCGGCCATTGGCTTCCGCGGCCAGGATATGGCGGTTTTGATCTCACTTTACTGCTCGCCGGTGGCGGTGTCGTCCTTTGTAATGGCCCAGCAAATGGATTCTGACGGCGACCTTGCGGGGCAGTTTGTCGTCCTAGGCGCCGCGCTCTCCGTAGTCACTATTTTTCTATGGGTATTTCTCTTTAAAAATCTCGGCTTGCTGTAGCGCTTCTCGTTTCACCGCTTCGCCGCCGGCCTTTCCCGGCCGGCGCTTTTTTATGCCTTTCTTTGGCCGGCTTCTTGAAAAGCCGCCGTATCCTTCAGCGCGCCAAATCCTTTCAGATTAAAATCTCGGGCCTTCCGTCCTCGCGTTCCGTGTTCCAGTTCCTTTCTTATGCTTCCTTCTGTCCTTCTTGTTTAAAGGACCGGACGTATTCCTCAATGGGAGCCAGGCTTTCCCTGCTTAATGGCGCCGGCTCTTGGCCCCGGTACTTTTTCATGAACAGCTTATGAAAAGGTCCCAGCTTGTCGTAGTCCGTGCTTCCTACCAGATAAAAGAATCCTGCTTTCTTCCGCATGGCAGGAGAAAGGTTGCCTTGCGCCACGTTATCCAGAAGCTTTTTATTCTCCGGCGGAGTCAATCCGACGGCAAACACCACCAGGTTGCTCTCACGAATGGAAGCATAATTTCGTTTCAGTCTGGAAAGCCCCTTTATGACGCCGTAGTACAGGCCTCCTCCAAAGACAATCGTATCATAGGTCTCCAGCTTTTCCTTATATACCGGCGCACGTCGTATAAATCCGCCCCAAGGTCCTCAGCGAGCCATTGAGCGTACTGCTTTGTACTGCCGTACCGGGAACAATAAACCACCGCGATATTGGTCATTCTCTTTCCTCTTCTCTCGCATAAACCGCGATTTCTAGTTCCTATTATACCCTACCAAGCGGCGCCGCATCCCCTTGGGCTTATCCCATCTGTAAATTTTCTATGAACAATATTGAATTTCTCCGGTTGTTTCCAGTTGTGTCTTCCAGTATAATTGTAATACTATTCGTATCACATGGAAGGATAGGCGGAGATTCATGAACGGAAAAGCAGTCATTACCCTTCCCAAAGGCGGCCAATTTGTCACCAGGGAAATTTCCTTTACCTTCAGCAAGGACCGTGGACGGGAAAACAACGCGGTAAATCTATATCCGGAAATCACCTACCAGAGCTTAGACGGCTTCGGCGGCTCGGCTACAGAGGCGGCGGGCTATGTGCTCAGCCAATTGGACGACGCCCGCCGTGAGGAAGCGCTGAGAGCCTACTTCGGCCGGGATGGCCTCCGATACAGCTGGCTGAGAGTTCCCGTGGACAGCTGTGACTTTTCCCTTTCCAGCTACTGCGCCGTCACTGATCCAATGACCGGGAGTTTCAAACCTTCTCTCTGAAACGGGATCTTCCAATACATTGTCCCTCTTCTGCGCCAGGCCCAGGCACTTTCCGACACGCCCTTGTCCCTGATGCTTTCTCCCTGGTCGCCGCCGGCCTTTATGAAAACGAACGGTTCCCGCCGCTTTGGCGGGCGCCTGCGCGAGGACTGCTATAGTCAATGGGCCAAATATCTCTGCCGCTATATTAAGGAATATCAAAATCTGGGCTTTTCCGTAAAGCTGTTAAGCATACAGAATGAACCAAAAGCGAAACAGCCTTGGGACAGCTGTCTTTACACCGCTCAGGAGGAAAAGCGTTTTTTACAGGAAGCCTTATATCCTCAGCTGCAAAAGGAAGGCCTAGGGGAAATCAGCGTATGCATCTGGGATCATAATAAGGAGCGCTGCTTTGAGAGGGCTCGGGACATCATCGACGCGGAAACCGACCCATGGTAGGCGGAGTCGCCTTTCACTGGTACAGCGGCGACCATTTCGACGCCTTGCGGCTGATCCGAGAGAGGTATCCTGATAAAAAGCTGGTATTTACAGAGGGCTGTGTGGAGTACCACTCCTACGTTTACCAAAACGACCTGGCAAACGCCCAGCTTTACGCCCACGACATCATCGGCAACCTAAACGCGGGAATGAACCTGTTTTTAGACTGGAACCTAGTGTTAAATCAGAAGGGCGGGCCCAATCACACGGGAAATTACTGCGACGCTCCAATTCTGTGCGACGTAAAAAGGAATGAAATTAAAAAGCAGCTTTCCTACACCTATTTAGGGCACTTCAGCAAATACCTGCTGCCTGGCGCCAAGCGCATCGCCTTTACCCAGTATACCTCCCAGCTGGAGGTCACCGCCTTTTTGAATCCCGACGGCGTTATTGTCGCGGTGATTATGAATCAGACCGTCCTGGACCTTCCCATCGATTTCCGTTTAAATGGAGAAATGTCAGTAATCGAAAGCCCCTCTGAAAGCATTATGACTGTTCTGATTCGGCCTTTTTCCGCTCCTCAGGAGGAAGCGTTCTAATCTTACTAACTCACTAAAAATTCAATCCCTTTTCTTCCCACTAAGCAAGGAGCCCCGGAACAGAAGCTTGATTTCTGTCCCGGGGCTCCTTCTTTTCATGCGCCGTTCTCCAGAGAATCCCTTTTCTAAGCTGGAAAGCTTTTAAGCGTTCAGCAGGCCTGCGATCGCCGCGCCGATCAAATTGGGATTCTCCGCCTTAATAAACTCGCAGTATAAGCCCAGCTCCTCATTGAGGAAGGATTTGGTATAGGCTGACAGCTTATCCTTGCAAAGCTTAGACTTATAATAGGTGGAGCCATCCATGGTAACGCACACCGGACGGCAGGGATTCGCGCCTTTCCCGGTTTTCAGCATAACCGCCGCCAGGTTGAAGGCCACAAACCGGGCCGCCCTCTCCATCAGGCCGTCGATCAGATAATACAAGGTCTGGCAATCTTCCTCTACACCGCCGCAGCAGTGTGCCAGAGCGTTTTCACCATAAGGCCGGAACAGGAAATCGTCGATTTCCTTAGAAGAAAGGCTCTCAAGGGCCGCAATCCGTTTTCCCGTCTCGGCTGTAAACAGGCCTTCCTTTGCGGCCTGGACCAGAACCGTGCGGACCATTCCTCCTGATACGCGCCGGAAATCATTTTTTCAAACATATAGCCGCCGGGGTTAACGGTGGTAGCGTCAAAGCCGGCGTCCAAATCGCCTCTCGGAGCCTTTGCGTAGCCGCCGGACTCCACATTGATCAGCATGGTTCCATCTATGTCGGCCGCACTGCCCAGCTTTGTGATCCTTCTGGTCTGCTCCATGTAGCAGGTATTGGTGCCGGTTCCCCAGATAAAGCCGATATAACTGTCAAACTGCCGGTCCGGACAGGCGCCTTGCCGCCGATCAAAGTAGTCACGGCATCGTTTACCAGCACAATGCTCTTTTTCTCCTGATGGCCTCTGGCCTTCACCGCTTCTAAAAGTCCCTTTCCGATAAACGCCCCCTCAGAGCCCTTTACCTTGACTTCCTTCACAAACCGGATCAGCCGGCCATCCCGATTGGGATAAATCTCGGTGGGATAGGAAAAACAAAAGCCGATTTTATCGCTTTTGTCAATCACTGGCTCTAAATATTCCGCCGCCGTGTCGAAAAATTCCTCAATCGTAATTTCTCCCTGAGTGCCAGGCATGGGATAATTGTTGAAATCGTCAATCGAAGCATTGCCCTTCTCGTCGAATACCACCGTAGCCACCCGGAAATTGGTGCCGCCGGCGTCCACCACGATGATCCGCTCCCCGGCGGGAATCTGCTTATCGATGCTGATATAGGTGGGAATCATAAACAGAGAGCTTTCCTCTCCCTTCAGGCCCCTTTCCATTTCACCGATAAAGACGTCCGCATTCTCCCGCAGATTGACAGCCTCCGCCGCCATGCCGTGGGCCGCAAGGAATTTGCCCGCTTTTTCCTGAATGATTGTCATGTTTCTAATCCTTCCTTCTTAAATATAAAATCATGCGCCCCTCAATGCCGCATTACTATAAATTATAGCATAAAAGCTTCCCGGAAAAAAAGAGGGTAAATCAGAGTTTTCAAAAGCTTAACCTTTCATGCTCCAGAGCCTCTTCAGAGAAACCTTTCCGCTGGATTCCGCATTTATTTTAATACATATAGTTTATAATTTTTCAGTTATTACATTTAGTTCTTCGATTTTCCGTAAAATCATAGCTGCGCTGCCAGCTGAGCCCGCATCTTGATCCAACCCTGTAAAGGACGGCTGCCAGCAGGCTTCTCAAGATGCGCTGGATTTATTGCGCTTCTGATCCACAGCCTGTCAACAGGCGGCCCCTGCTTCACAGGCGGCTCTTCAGTAACCGGCGCTTGCCGCCGGTTTCACTCCTCCCGGCGCCCGCTTTAAAAATTTTCTGCGGAGCGCCCCGGCCTGCGGAGCCGTGGCTTGACCCCAAAAAGACCGTTACCGCAAAGCCTGCTGAAATTTATCCCGCAGAAAGGCGTTGTTTTCCCGCAGGGTATCCTGCCAGTTTTCCTGGCCCACATACCAAAACTCTGCGTTATACAGCCGCACGCCTTGGCTCCAGGCAGTTTTGATCACATCCACAAAATCCACGTGGCCGGTGCCATAAGGCACCTCCCGGAAGACGCCAGGCTTAGTTTCCTTTAAATGAACGGCAGAAATAGAGCCTCTTCCCGTTTCGAGATCGTCTGAAACCCTGGTATGATAAGCCACCGCCGCGTTGGTCAGATTTCCCGAATCCGGATAAACCTTTAAATAAGGGGAATTCACCAGCTTTACATAGCCATAGCTTTTTCCACAGTGTTCATAAATTCTGTTTCCATCGTTTCAAAGGCCAAGGTCACGCCCGCGGCCGCCGCCATTTCCGCGGACTTTTTCAGATTCTCCAAAAACAAGGCCCGGGTATCCTCGCCGCCCTCCTCGTAATAAACGTCATAGCCGGCAAGCTGGATGATTCTCAGCCCCAAATCGCAGGCAAGCTGAATCGCTTTTTCCATGATTTCCAGCCCCCTGGCGCGCACCGATTCGTCCCGGCTGCCCAAAGGGTATTTCCGATGGCCGCTAAGGCACATGGTCTTAATGGGAAGCCCTGCCTGATACATGGCGTCCACCAAAGCCTTCCGTTCTTCTCTTGTCATGTCCAGGCGGCTCAGCTTCGCGTCGGTCTCATCGATGCTGATCTCCATAAAATCAAAGCCGGAGCTTGGCCTGCCGCAGCTTTTCCTCCAGGGTAAGTGTGTTTGGCATTGATTTTCGTACAGCCCCAAATAATAATTTTTCAAAGATTCCACCGTCCTATTCTTTGGCTTTTATCAATATCGGCTTACAAAACCACGCCCGGCCCGCGAAGCCAGGCGGTAAGTACAAACAGCAGCAGGCATATTGAGCCGGCCCATCTTCCAAGCAAGCACATCGTACATCCGGCATCCTATCAGCCAATGCATGAAAAAGCCGGCGGCTTTTCTCCTCCAATGTGCCGAGCGTCTCTATGCAAGCTGGGTCTTTCTAATATTATATCATCCATCAAAAAATTTTTAAGCCTTTGTGTAAAAAAGATGGAACGTTTTTCTTCGTTCCATCCTTTTGGGCTTAGCGCAGATCCCCTTCATGCCCTATAGGAATAATCGGAGGATTCATAGTTCCATTGCTGTATTTTTAAAAAATTCTGAAAATTCCTGAGGATCAAATTCCCCGTTTTTTACCAGAACCTCCTGCTGCTCCTTCGAAAGCTCCAACAGGCATCCGGTAGAGAGGAATCCATTTTTCTCGTAAAACCTTTTGCGTCTCAATCGCTGTTCCAGATTTTCTACGGTTTTGTCGCATCTTTCAATGGAGACGATCACTTTGTTCTCCGGATAAAGGGATTGTATCTCCTTTAGCATCAAGCTGCCGCAGCCTTTAGAGCGCAGCTTGGAATCCACTGCCAAGAACATGATAAACGTGATCTTTCCAACCGCCGCGAAATAAGAAAATCCGCATACCCGGCCCTGGTCGCAAAAGGCGCGAAATTCCGTATGGTTCATTTTAGCCATGAGCAGCAGCATCCAATAAGGCATTCGATCCTTTTTCGGGAAAGAATCGAAATAAATCCGCTTTACCTGCCGCCGGTATTTGGAAACAGGCTCCATCGTGATCCCCATGCATAACACCTCACCATCTTTTCAAAACGGTCCTAAGCAGCCGTAACTTTCAGCGGTTGTCCAGCTTAACTATGCCTCCTTGTGAATATCTGATCCCGGAAAAGCAGCCCTTACAGCGCCCTCAGCTCCGGAATAATCTCCTCATAGCTCCGGCCCTTTCCAAACAGGCTGGAGGTTCCCAGCACAAAGCCCTTGACTCCTTTTCTGCTCAAGCTGGCGATCCGCTCCGGGGAAATCGCTCCATCCACTACCATTTCAAAGCCGTATTTCTCCTTGAAGGCTGACAGCTTTTCTATTTTATAATCGGTGAAGTCCAGATATTTCTGCCCGGCAAAGCAGGATTTACCGTCATCACCAGCACGTATTCGGACAAATACAAAAGCTCCTCCACAGTACCGATAGAGGTTCCCGGATTGATCGCGATGCCAGGCTTAGCCCCCGCATCGATAATCCTTTGCAAGGTTCTGGTCGGATGGGTATCCGCCTCCGGATGGATATAAATGATCTTGGCGCCCAATCCCGCGAAAAGTTCCACGTAATTCCCCGGGTCCTCAATCATCAAATGGACATCCGCAGGCTTCTTACCCTGCCCGCAGATATATTGGATATCCTGCAGGCCCATACCGAAATTAGGGACAAATTTTCCATCCATCACATCCAAATGGTATAGGTCGATTCCGGCTTTTCCAAAGCTCCATTTCCCGCTTCAGCGCACCGAAATCAGCGCACATCATAGACGGACATAACAGCTTTTCCATAGCTTCCTCCTTCATGCCGCCGGTTTGGCCGGTTGGCACTTTATTGATTTTAAAAATTTTTCCTTTTCTTCCGGAAAGCACGGAAAGAGCGTCATTGAAACTTTCAGCAGCCTTGCGCCGGCCTCGCGGAGTCCCGGTATGCTGCTTTCCTGTTAAGTGGTTCCATCTTTGCTTTATCATCAAGACGCATGACCGCAGAAAGTTTTCAATCAACAGCCTGCGGCAAATAAAATCAGCCGCCCGGGCCGCGGGGTAAGCCCTCTGCCTGATGAGTCTCCAAGCCAACAATAGGTTCCTTCCGCTCTTTCACCTGTCATTTTCTATCTTAAAGTATTTTCAAAAATTGTCAATGCTTATCCTGGAAGCTTGGCCGCCGGAGGGAATCCGCACCTGGTTACTCTCGGTGCATATACTGGCAAATGGAAGATTTTTTCGCCTTTCCATGCATCAAAATTTAAGCCGCCCTTCCAAATCAGAGCCAGGCGGGCTCAACTGCTTGTCTCGCGAAAGTACTTCTCCGCATAGTATGTATGAACTAATCAAGGA
>ENA-OQIR01000329-OQIR01000329.1-human-gut-metagenome-genome-assembly--contig:-NODE-329-length-21599-cov-2.221172_pt1 | contig 21599 bp, 20 predicted proteins | sample MGYA00242580_ERZ504745 | MGnify/ENA primary metagenome ERZ504745 (study PRJEB26092, sample SAMD00036214) | human gut metagenome | host: Homo sapiens | study: EMG produced TPA metagenomics assembly of...
TTTAAAATTCTCGTAAGAAAAATCAAATAGGTATGAAACCGCTTCCTTCCATTGGGAAGAAGGGAAATCCTCTGGGCGACATAGACAATCAGCTTCCGTTTTGCCTGCTCATTTATATATGGAATCACCCTCATATCCGATAGATATTCACAGCCCACCAATAGTTGGAGCTGATCCAGCAAATCCGGCATACAAACCACACTCCTTCCTTACCACTTAGCAACAATTTTTCCGTAAATCTGTTTTTTGGTGTAGTTGTATTTTGTGATCGCGACGATCACCTGATCTCCTATTTGAAAATTCTCATCATATTGGTTTGGGGAATACGTACACAAGCAGTCCAAGTTTTCTTCCAGCTTGCAGAATACCCCTCCTTTATACTTTCCTGTAATCACAGAAGCCCGCCGGCTCCGAACAGGATGCCGGCTATCCGCTCCGTCAAAGGGATGCGGCTCCGCTTCCTTGACGGAAATTACCAGCCTTCCGCTTTCTTCATCGTATCCTTTCACAATAGCGTTATAGGAATCGCCCACATGATACCGTTCTCTTAAATCAGGAATCATCGCGTAAGACAGGTCTCTCTGGGACAGTGTCATATCGAATCCGCCGCAGGTACATAGCAAATGAGTCCTTCCTACAGCTAAAATACTGGCTCTTACTTTCCGCCCTGCTTCCGGGTTAAAACGAAGAAAGGAACGGCGCCGGATATTTAACGCCTCTCTCCGGGAAGCAACGCAGCACTCGCCTTCTCTGTCAATCGCAGTAATAACATAATCGATAGTGGAACCCGCCATGGAACGCAGAACATGGGAAGGGCGTCTCGTTTTTTCATCGAACCAGATTTCCTGTTCCGGGATCAAAATCTTTACCCGATACTCAATTACAACCAGACAGTTGATTTCTTTACGTTCCAGATCTCCAGTCTCTTGATTTTTCAAAGTAACGCTGGTAATATCCATTCCCGCCACTCTCCCGGTAAGAACCGACCTTGAACGATAGGAAGCGTAAATTGCGTTCCATTCCTTTCTCTGTTCCTCCGATAAATCCTTATCCAGTTCTGTTAAATCTAATCTTTCAAAATCCATTAGCTTTTCCTCCTTAATCATTTGTAAAAGTCGATATTCGCCGTTATCTTTCCAGGTAAAACAATGTTCACAAGGTACGAATAAACTTTTTTGCTGCTCCGGTTTTTCGAGAATAAAAACATCATTCGATACTTCGTGCTTATGCCTTCCAGAGCGGCGCTGATCATCGGCTCTCCTCCCAATGGTACGGAACAAATGTCATAGCGCCAGAGCGTTTGATTCCTTTCTTTAAAAAACGTAACAGAAAATGGCGGCATCCCTTTTTGGAACAGTTCGATTTTCTTAGGGCTTAGAAGAAGCATAACGTCTATAGCATTCAGTAAACTGATTTCCGGATAGTGATCCGGAATCTTCACACAGCCGTCTGTTCTGCGTACCAGGCCGCCGTTTTCCAGTTGGCGAATCACCGGCTCCCACTTCAAACTCGGATATTCCATGATTAACAGCTTTTGAGCCTGTCCCTCTCTTACAGCACCAAATTCCCGTAACAGCCGGATTAGAGACTTTTGAGGCTTGCTTAAAAGCATTTAACCGTCCCCTTTCCAGTTATCTTCTGATGATAAATAAAAATTAGAAGTCGGCTGGTATTCCGGCGGAAGGCTGAGAATCAGACCGCTGTCTTTTTCGCAGAGCTCGTTAAAGATCATAGACATCATATAGCCTGTAGGATTGATGATTTTTGCCTGGTTTTGCTTCATCTTGTCTAGTACGGCAATCAAATCATCCGCCTCCAGCAATTCCAGGTAACTGCGGATTTTATCACCTGGCATCCGGGAGTTCCCTATCTTGACCGTCTCAGAATAGTACAGACGTTCAATGACCGCCCGAAACATCCTTTGAATATTTTCGTGGAATAAATCCAATTCGCAGCGCTCAAAAATCTTATTTAACCGCTGCGCCTCTTCGTCTGTCCGTTCTTTCGTGCTGTTTTCTTCCGGATAGACAGAAGGACTACTATCATTCTCGCTTATCTCAGTCTGAATATTTTTAATCTTACTTAAGTGCCTTCCGGCAGTTCTTGATGTGTGAAAGCGACAGTTCTTGATCTTCCATTTCGGCAGTTTAAGACCTGCGGTTTTGGCAGTTCTTGAAGCCCGGCTTCGGCAGTTTTTACCGCATCATCTTGAAATTGTTCAATGCCGCAGCAATCACCCGCGGTTTCATTTTCTTCCCGTTTCTCCTCCTCTTCCAAAATTTTTATTGCTTCCATATCAGTTAATTCCGCTTTTAAAACATACAGCAGATTAGGGTATCCGCGCCCTTGCCGCTGTTCATATAATAATTTTTTCTCAATTAGTTCCCGGAAAGCAGAGATAGCCTTTTTATACGAAATGTTGAGAAGGGAGGCCGCTTCCTCCCGGGTGTAAATAAGGTAAACCTCGTTATCTTCGTTAATCCAGCCATTTTTTTGCGAAAGGGTTAGTCGGTTGAGAAGCAGGGCGTATACAAATTTAGCTTCAAGGGACATTTCTTTGTAGCGCGGATTTGACAGCAGTATCAGAGGAAACCGCAGAAATTCCTCATTCACCACGTCGCTGATCCGGTATGTTCGGTCTATCATCATCAATCCCTCTTTCCTACTTTTCATTTTAAACATCTTCGGGGGAAACCTCTGTCAGCGTCTCACAGTCAATCCCCTTAGATAAATTAATAGACGGATGCAGTTCCAATTCCTCTTCGTTCGGGACATACTCTGCACTTTCTATATCCGCCTCCTTTATCCTTATCTGGAATGTATTCTCTTTCTTATCCGTATCTTCTTTTGAAATGACATTCTGCCTTTCACACTCTCTTTTTCTCCAATCCGGAACATAATCAACCGCCTTGCAAAACCGCAGTTTTTTAAAGTCAGGATGTTCTTCTGGGACGATTTTATAGAGCATCAGCGGTTTTGCGCCGCGCACCAGTAAAATAGCCTTATCTTTGGGAACCTTCGGATTTCGTCAGGCATCATCAAAGGCCGGCCAGCGCTGTTTTTTCCTTGAGAGTACCGGGCATGATTAGAAGAAAGAGAAAACATCGGCGTCATAGGAATACTGGCGCTGTTTACCCGCACCGTGATATTACCGCATTGTGAAGAAATAAAATCCGCAGTCATGGTGTCATTGCAGCCCAAAAAAGCTGGTAATCACAGTCGCCGACAAGCTCCTGCCATTCTGTACGCGGATACCGGTCTGCAAGCTGGCTTACTGATTGGGCCACACACTGGATATCAATATTTCGGCTTCTGGATACGCTTAAATACTTCTTACTGTTCGGTAAATCAATGTTACAGAATTCATCCATCAATACATTTACGCGGACTGGAAGACGCCGGTTTTCAGATTTTCGGGCAAAGTCGAAAAGCTTGATGAATAAAAGAGAAAAGAACATGGAGGATAAAAAACGATAGGTATCGTCCTGATCAGAAATAATACAAAAATAGGCGCATTTTCGTTTTCCTGGTTCTTCCAAATCAATCTCGTTATATTTCGTAATGCTGTCGGCCAGCTTGTTTTGGAATACATTCAGTCTGGAACCAAGTCCGATCATGATATTTCCCCAAATATTGTGAGGCGCCTGACGGAAAATGCCGTAAGGGGGAAGCGCCGGATGCCCTGGAGGAAGCGCCCGGAACCTGGCGTCCATTTCAGCAACAGAGGTTGAAGCGAGCAGACGGTATATGGTTCCCAAACTGCGTTCTTCCGGTGGAAGCAGCTTATCAGAATTTGGATAAGTCAATGACTGGACATAATGGATCAGCGCCATCAATAGATTCTTTTCGGCCTTTGACCAGAAATCTTCCCGTTCTGAATCGGCGGAAGTATTGCGAATAATAACTTCTGCGATATGCTGCACCAGATTTACATCATCAGCGGAATCCATAAGGCAGTTCCACCCATCAGAGGCCTGGAGGTCCAAAAGGTTATAGCTTCGGACAAAGTAACCTTCATTTCTCAGATATTCCGAGTACATTTCATAGAACTCAGCCTTACTGTCGCAGATTACCATACTCTCCCCGCGCTTAACCGCCTGCATGATAAACGGCATTACAAAACCGCGGGACTTTCCTGTACCCGGAGCGCCGTACACCATAATGTTTTTTGACATTCCCAGCAATTCTTTCATTCCCACATAACCGCCATTATCCAGTTTTCCGAAAAGAGTCTCTGTCATAGAGTTCAGCGACGATACATTTAGAATCTTCTCTATCTCCGATTTGTTCAGCCAACCGGAGGTGCCATGCGTTCCTTCAGATAAAATCTCAAAACCGCGTTCTTTGTCTTTTGTGATTTTAAATTTAGAAATCAGGTTATATCCCTTTTTACTGGACAGACAGTACATCAGAATCAGAAAGCCCGTCGTCCCAAGGCCGCGCACGGTAAAAATTGATCCGACATTCTCTACAGGATTCCAAGTAAATAAGTCGTTTTCTCTTTCCTGCCAAACATTATCAATACCTGTGACAATGGAGTGAACCAGGAATCCGTAAAGATAGAGCCCCGCGATAAACAGAAAAATATATGTAGGGAGCCTCTTTTGATTCCTTTTCCAAATGTCTTTTATTTTACTTTTATATTTTTGGACAAACATCAAAATCCGGGACATACAGATATTCTCCATCCTGTTTTTGAAATGGTGATAAATCCAAATCCGAAAGTTTTTTGGGAAGCCCCAGCGCCTGTTCCACAATTTCTGTATCGAGAGAATGAAGAATTGCGTTTTTCCCTTTCAAATATCCTCGTATCGCTCTCAGCTGACTGGATAAAAGAATAATGTGAACTTTCTTTCGCTCCTTTCGGATCGCACGCTCAAACCGGTTGACATCACAGTCAATCCCAATCAAAAAATTCTCCTTTGTCGAAGCGCTGCATCCATCAGCCGTACTTTGAAGCGAAGGCAGATAATCCTTCCCCAGTATTTGATGAATCAGTTTTTCTCTATAGCAGGGAACTCCCAATATCCGAAGCTGGCGCATACCGTTTTCATTCAATGGAACCACCCCCATGGGACAAGTGAACTTTTTCAGGGCTTCCCAATAGGTATCGGTAGTCGATCTTGCCTTTTTCTCCTTTGGACATAAAATGGTTTCCAAAATCTGCTCCAGTGTTCCCAGGCCGCTGTAAATTACGAACGGCTGGCGCTTGCCAATTAAGGCTCCGACTTGAAAATCCTTTGTTCTGCCTCCGCGTATAAACCATCGTCGTCCGGCATAAGGCAGTATGGAATGAACGCCGTATTTCCCGAATAGTAAAAACCAGCCAGCCTCGTACCTCCGAGAAGGTTAGTAGAAACCTTTCGGCGCAGCGCGAAAGAAGGAAGAAATATGTCGTCCAGTCTTTCTCCCGGAGCATCACAGAAAACGTCTGCTCCGATCCTCCAAAAAAAGGAGGTAAGAGAAGCAAGACAAAGTCTCCTGATCAATGCCTGGCTTTTTCCCAGATACTGTTTGTCCGGCTCATAGAAAAATCCTGCGGCTTGCAAAACCGCGTTTCCTTTGGAAGTTATTCTGTAACTTAGACCGCATCTGCTCTTTCTGATAAGCCCTAAAATCAATAACAGACGGATCGTATTCTCAGGCAGTATTTCCGCGCCGCCAGTGGGGAGATCCTTGCACCAGGCACATAACCTTAGAACCTCAATTTCTGTACGTGTAAAAATCATAAACCGTACACCCCGACGTAAGCCTGCTTGCTCCCTTGCGTATTAGAGGCGGATTCCGGCTTCTTTTTTCCATGATACGGGCCTTTTGCCTTATCCTTGATATTCTTTTTTCCCAACCATTTCTTTCTCCCGCAGTTTTTCTGGAACAAGCATAGGGCATAATATTTCAAAACGGCTCAGCCATCTGGTAAAGAAAGTCGCCGGCCGCATCGGACGGTGTGACATAAATATGACAGCAGCTTTCTTCATCTTGGATTGTAAAAAGCCCAAGCGACAATTCAAATTGGTCATCATCCGCGAAAACTCTTCCTTTCAATGAATTGATCACTGCTTTAAATCCTTTATTGTCCTGATCGAACGCTCCGCACCCGGCAACTGGCCGATGCTCCACAATCGCCAGAAAAGCTTTTTGAAAAAATGGCAGCTCGCCGCCTGTGTCTCGGAATCGCTTCAGCAGGCGTGTAATTGTATCAGAAATATACTGCGTTCCTCCGGAAAACCGGCAGTGGGGCAGTAAGGCGTTCAGGCGAATATCCAGCCAGCGGTATCCATCAGCGTTACTTCTCCATAGATCTCTTTCGCATAATAACTGGATTGTGCGAACAGGACCGGATTGGATGCGGGGCGGTTTATTTCACATATACGCCGCAGTTCAATGCAGCACAACTCTATTTTTTGCATGGCGGCATCCAACATGGTATTAACCTTTTCCGGCGAACGGCAGGAATTTCGCGCCAGGGCATCTATGTATGATGAGCAGGCATCTACCTGCCTTTGCATATCCTGAATTGCTTTTTCTGAGATTTCCATAAAAATCACTCCTCGTACAGTAAGAATTGAAAAAATAACAGTTAATTCGGGGTAATCGACAGTTTCCTCTTGTAATCGTTTGATTATCGTTATATAATAACGATACAAACGATTACAAACGATACATAAAAAGCAGGTGAGTTTATGACTTATGAAGAAAGCTTTACCGTAGAATTGAAACGGGAAATTAATGCGGATTTCAAAAAAGAAATCGTTGCGTTCGCTAACTCTGAAGGCGGAGAAATCTATGTCGGCGTGGATAAAAACGGTGATATCGCCGGTGTTAAAAATCCGGAACAAACGATGGAACAAATTGGAAATATGATTCGTGACGGTATCAAGCCGGATTTAACCGCGTATACCTCCATTGAAGCCATAAAAGAAGCTGAAAAAACCATCGTCAAAGTGTCTGTGCTCCGTGGAACGAAACGCCCCTATCACCTAGCTGATAAAGGTTTGAAGCCGACTGGCGTATTTGTCCGTCATGGAGTTTCTTCTGTCCCGGCTACGGAAGATCTGATCCGGGAGCTGCTGCGGGAAAGCGACGGTATAGCCTTTGACCGGTCCCGGTGCTTAAATCAGGAACTAACCTTTGAATATGCCGAACGGTATTTTTCTGATAATAATATGTCATTTAATGAAAGCAACAAACGGACTCTTCGACTGATCGATGCCGATGGATATTACACAAATGCGGCTCTTCTGCTCTCTGATCAATGTGAGCACACCATAAAATGCGCCGTTTATGAAGGCGTTGGAAAAACCGCGTTTAAGACCAGAAAAGAATTTTCCGGCTCTGTTTTGAAACAAATGGATGAAGCCTATGAGTTCATCAGCCTGAATAACAACCTCAACACAACGATTGAAGGCTTAAAGCGGGTAGATCATCCGGACTATCCTCCCTATGCGCTCCGCGAAGCCCTTTTAAACGCGATTGTGCATCGCGACTACGACTATTCCGGCAGCATCTTAATCAACATTTATGAGGATCGGATCGAATTTGTATCCATCGGCGGTTTGGTCAAAGGAATGACGATGCAGGATATCTTAGGCGGTGTTTCTCAATCCAGAAATATGGTGCTGGCAAATGTATTTTACCGGCTAAAACTGATTGAGAGCTATGGAACCGGTATCCGCAGGATCATTGAAAGCTATGAGGCTGTTTGGAACAGCCTGTTTTTGCGCCGGCTCCCGCCTCCTTTGTCGTTACTCTTCCCAAAATCATCGAGGTTCCTTTTTCCCAAACAAAGGGAACAAACCGAGAACAGATTTAACAATTTTAGAAACTAAAAAAGAAATCACCCGTAAAGAAGTTGAAAGCGTCTTAAACTGTTCCAAGTTCACCGCAATCAATCTCATTAACGAACTTTTAAAAGAAAACTTGATTGAAAAATCCGGCTCCGGCCCGTCAGTAACCTACAAATTAAAATAAAACTTACCCAAGAGCTGCTTCCTTTCACAGGGAAACAGCTCTTTTACAATTCCGCCGTGTCTGTCCGCGCCTCCCGCTTTTCCAGATCAGTACGATTGGTGGTGATCAGTTCATACTCTGTTTGTGAGGAACGGATTTCAATACCAATTCGATTTTTCCAGCGCACAGGAGTCCCTGCCCCCGCCCGCATCGTACAACCTGCATAACCTCCTCATCAGAAAGTCCCAGCTTTTCCTGCAATTTAATCGCTTCCGCCTCCTCCATCTGGAGCAGGAGCTTCAAACGGCTGTTGTTTAATAAAGCGTCCCCAAATTTGCCGTCGCGCAGAGCGAAATAATCAAGGGTGTTCTGGGTAGCGGAAACAAAAATCGCACCGTACCCACGGATCAGCTTTACCATCTCAATGATAAAATCCGCCGCCTGTTCGTTGCCTTCCTCGCCGGCGATCACCCAGAGTTCATCTCCTAAAACGGCTTTTTTTCGAGTCCGGGAGCGGCTGAGCTCATCGCGAATAAAAGAAGTCGCTACAAAGGTTGAAGAGCTGATATCCTTTTTCTTAGCCCCCGAGGTATCCAATACGATAAAGGAAGAAAACAAATCCACATTTGTCTGTCCTCCCATTCCAAAATCTATGATTTCTTTGACGGCCAGCGCCACATTTTTTAAAGAAGGATATTTCAGGAGACAGGAATATAAATGGGTAAAATCAGGCATTGCCTTAAAAGAACCATCCGGATTCAAAAGTGACCGATTATCCTTAGTGATACCGAAGCTTTCATAACACTCCAATATGGCGATATTGAGCTGATATGCCTCCTCCGGTGTTATCTGCGGATACCTAAGCCGTATGTAGGTGTGCAGGTCCTGTACTTTGCTTAAAAGCACAGAATCATTTCTTTGAATGTTATTGGCTAGGTTGCTGTCAATATCTAGAGTTGATCTCCGGATCTCCATCAGATTAATGCAGTCTTCAGAGCCTGGCGACAATCGCAGAAACTGCCCTCCAATCGCCTCACAGGCACAGCGGTATTCAAATCCTTTTTCAGGAGCGATGATGAATACCTGAACCCCGCACATTCTCAGCCTCATGGCCAGCAAAAGCAAAGTATAGGTTTTGCCCGCACCACTCATGCCAAAAATAGCCAGATTACCGTTACTATAAATATCGGAATTGAAATTGTCCACAATTACCGCCGAATTGTTATGCAGGTTAATCCCCATCAAAACACCCTTATTATCACATAGTTCAAAAGAGGAAAACGGAAAAGCACCTGCGGCCCCGGAGGTGAGGACGTTTCTTTGCGTTCTTTTGGCGATATCCATATCCAGCTTTGCTATCGGAAGCATAGATCGAAAACACTGCTCATGGCACCAATCTGCCCGCCGCGCGGTCATGTCCATGGAAACACACAAATTTTGGACCTGCTTAATCCGCTTATTAAGGGTCGTTTCGTCAAGAGCGGTTACCTCAATTAAGGTGTGCATATAGAAAAAATCTTCTCCATCTCGGTTAAGTCGGTCCTTAATATACATGCCTGAATAAATGGCGTCATCCAGCTCTTCATAATCCGCCCGGATATCTTCTATGTCACGGAGCCGGCTTCGATTAATCATCGTAGTTTTCACTACCTTAGATAAAATCTGTTCCTTCCGCTTTTTCTCCAAAAAGAAACTGAGGGAGATTCCGTCTCCAAGTTCGATCAATGGAGAAAGCCAGGCTAAACCTCGCTCTGTAGGATAACTATAGCCTGTTATATATAGGTAGGCATGATAGACACCATCGATTAAGATATATTTACTATGTTCTAAATCTGCCTCTGTGGGAGCAAGAACATCTTGTATTGTGGTAATTCCCTCACTATCCTCTTCTTCCAGCTGATCTTCTGTGATCTCTGGGGTATTAAAAACCGGCCCCACCTGCTCCATGAGTGCGCTAAAATTGATATTGCGGGCAGATTGTTTATGATAAGCCGTATACACAGTTCTCAGAAGGAATTCATCGTAGTTGTCATGCCGCAGCACCTCCAGGCCGCAATAATCCAAATACTGATAAGCGGTCTCCGCCTGATCTGCAAGCTCCTTGGAAATTTCAGTAAACTCCGTTGCTTCCCCCTTATATTCGTAAATAAGATAAAACCGGCGGGTAACCGCTTCATAAGAAGCCAAATAATTGACCAGCTGTGCGTCTTCCAAAATCATTGCTTTACAGTTTTCATTTTTTTCACGGTTATAATACTTTTCCATTTGATCACAATAAGCGTCAATATCCGCTCTTTGTGTACATACAAGGATCTGGAGAGACTGAGGCGCTATTTTCAAATAACATGAAAAATAATAAATTATATTCTGCTGCTCAATCCTAGATTTCAGATAGAAATTAGTTGGAACAATCTCCAGAACCTTTATGTAACGACCATCTTCAGTGATAAGCACGCCCTTTTGGATATCTACCACTGGAACAAGATTTTGCGTACCGTTTGGAAACCTGCTGCCGGGAATTGTAATCTCCCTTGGACTTCCTAATAGCAGTGTTTTTAAGTTGCGTTTCAAACGCTTTTCTTTTTGGTTGTTTTTCTTGTGTTTATCCATTTTATCCCCCTATATACCAGTATCCGCCTGCTTTTACGCCATCTTATATAAAGACGTATGAAAGTCAATAGGCTGTAATCATGAATACCTATCAGTGAAAATCCGCCTATTGGTATCACAAACACCATACATATGATGATCGTTGCAGTCAGGCCAAACGGTGATGACAGAAAAGTCAAAATAATGATCGGGAAGCACAGCAACACGCATTCTATTACATTGCGAATTTCAAACATCCCGAATATTCGACCTGCATCTGTGTAATTTCTTGGAATATAAACGATAGATTCCAAGCTGATCCCCCCTTCATTAATTCTTATTGCTGTTTTCTAAACGTGGGTAAGCCGGTGTACAATAGCCGTATATTTCATAATACCCAACAGGGTATTGATGGCGGGCAACTTCTCCACTCCCTCCATTAGTATTTCCTTCAATCGTGTAAACAGTTTGTCCGTCGCATTTTTCGACAATTCCTACATGGTCTTCTTTTCCATCCTGCCATCGGATGCCCAATCGAAAAATATTAAGTCTCCGGGATTTGGAATGTAGTTCGATCCTGAAATTGCCCTTTATCGCGGAACCAGCCAACGTCACAAGCTGCAAACTTAGGGATAATGCCTGCATCAATGTATCCGCATTGGTCTGCCGCCCAGCTTACGAAACATGCACACCATTCCACATAAGTATCAAAGCCATACCATTTCCAATATATTTCTCCTCCAATGTTTCCTATCTGCGATGCCGCCACTTCCACGATATCATTACTTCCACCCGATACACCATTGTCTTCTAAAGTGCGGTGCATCAGCTGAGCCCAGTTTCGATCCTCATCGGAATAGTGATACTCATTCATGAACTCTTCAGGTGTAAGATAACGGATGGTAAGCTTCTTTTCCGCAGTGCTTTTATTTTCATCTGGGCTGGGGGGAGAATCATTCGTTTCCGGAGCTTCATGTGAAGTTCCTTCTGATGACGTCCCTTGATTTTCCGATTCTGATGGTTTAGAGTCAGGTTGTATATCCTCTACCGTATATAAAATACTGTCCTCCACAAACTCCGTAATACTTTCTTCTGTCATATTGTTCAAATCATTTCCGTTTCTGACTGAATGCAGGCTGATAAACCAGTTAGTTTCCATAGGCCCGCCTTTTACTTGTATACTGTATTTTTCGTTACTCTCAGGAGCTTGATGAACCGTATCATCATGGCTGCCTCCGCTCTTCACATAACTTTCTATTTTTTGTATACGCACATCGCAGTAATCTTGATATTTCCTATAATATTGCTGTACCATTTCTGCCTGCCTATTCATAGCGGATATCTCAGGGTCTACAGAGCTGCCAAAACCGAAAAGCATTGCCGGAAGACAGCAAAAATGATAACCGGCAGAAGTAAGATAACTACCGCAGCCATTAAGATTTGAGGGCCATAATGTTTAATAACTTCAATGGCCGCAGCGTGCCAGCCGCCACGCATAGCAGCTTTAATAATATCTTTCAGCGCCTGAGCGTTGCGGGCAAAATCATAAGCATAATCCATACCGCTTTTATTTGCCATGGCTATCCTCTTCTCTTGGCTGTGACTCATCGATATAAACTTCTCCGAATCTGCTTTGAAAATCGGAAGGTTCTGCTGTCATATGAAAATGTCCTATCGAGCGATCCGGTGATCGCTTGAAAGGATTCTCATTCTGCCGGAATCCGCCGCCGGCAGGTTTTCCGGCAGATGTATTCCTGCTCTGCCGTTTTGGAGATACTCCTACTCCGGGAATCTCTTTCTTGGGGATTCCCGGCTTTGCTTCTGCCTTTTTATTAGTAAACAGCGTATTGCGTGTTTGCTTTGTTGACTGAGTTGGACTTGGTGATGAGCCAAAGCGATTTTTATTGACTTTTGTGGAACCCGTACTGCTAAAATGGACATTTCCCTCTGAAACGCTTCCTGTGCTTTTTGCATTCTCATAACTGTTTGAACCAAAATGTGAAGAAGCCGCCGTGCGAGAATTTACCGTATTCCCAGCCGCTCCAAAATGACTGTTTTGACTATTTCGAACATTCTTCCCATTTTGTGAATTAGCATTTGTTTTGACATCGTTATGTTCCACGCTGTTGGAATTTGATCCGCCGATATTGGTTCCTCCCACAGAACTATGCACAGTATTTTTACCCAGTGGAACCGCTCCTGAATTTCCGGCATCTTTTCCTCCTCCGGATTTGCCTTTGCCAGCTCTTGAAATCGTGTGTATAATACTCCTGATTGCCATCAAAGCAATCATTCCACCTCTTCCATGTCCCAAAGGATCTCCGGTAATCGCCGGATTCAATCCTATTTTTGAAATAAGATTATCCGCCTTTCTCGCTACTTTAGCGATTCCTACGATCAGTAGGCACCACGGAAGAACCATATCTCCCGTAGGCATCGTTGACATGCCGGATAAAATCAATTTAAGGAACAGAACATTCATGACCATCATTACAATCATGGAAGCATAGGTGCGCAGGAAACCCGCACAGATATCTTTTGTAGATTTACTGCCGCCCATAGCAAGTCCTACGGGCGCCAAAAGAGTCAAAATCGCAACTACGACATATCTTTCCGCAATTTCAAAAAACAGCTTAATGATCTGAATTCCCAGAATAAATCCGATTATAATTACCAATAACCAGCTTGCGCCAATGGAAGCAAAAAATCCTTCATCTGGGAATGTGATGGTCACGCTTGTTGGAATACCTAAGAGGTTAATTACGTTTTTCCCTATGGAAAGCCCAATTTCGCAAATATCCTTTGAAAAAATCAAAAGCGTCCCAAATAAAGCGGTTCGGAGAAGTAATACAACAGGTGATTCCGTTTCAAACCCAAATCCCGCAAACATCGCTTTCACGGCTTGGAAAGCGCAGTTTCCCAGCAATAACCCCCAGCCTACGGCAACGAAAATTTGATATAGTGTTACTGCGACTGGCACACTGGTTTCCCAGAACTGTAAATCCGTTGTCATTACTCTGAGCAGGGCGTTCGCGCAATAGGCAATCAAATCAAGGAACATACCGTATATCCATTGGAACAGTCCTTGTAAAATACCTTCTAACATAACTCACTACCTCCTATTTATTAAGGTAGCTGTGCATATCCATTGAAAAGCGGTGTGATGTACGATATAAACGCGCCTATTCCATTAATGACCGCCCAGGCCATCCAAACTCGTTTGAGCCAATCCCAAGACTGATCAACACGATGCTGGTTGTTAGACATTTTTGCTCCGATTACCGCGATTGCCGACATTAATCCTGCCAATACCGTCGAAATGCCTGCGATGTGCATATACACATCTCGAATAATATCGTCCGCAACTGTAAATAAATCTCCTCCTGCCGCAAATACATTTGTCGCTGAAAAAAGCACGGCAAATAATGTAAACAAAAACAGAAGGATAGTTTTCTTATAATGTTTTCGCATCAAAATCCCCTCCGGATATAAAATCTAATTTTGTTATGCCGCGGTTCCGGAAGCAAGGGCGAGTTTCCTCGCCCTTGCCGTTTCCAACGCCTGCTCTGTTGCCCGTTCATGCCTTTTAACAAAGCCATGAAGTAAAACAATGTCTCCTTCTGTATTTATGTAGAATATAATCCTTACCATTTGCCGCAGTCTGATACGTAGTTCATAAAAGCCCTTATATCTATCCAAACGAAACGCTTTAACAAGCGGCGGCTGAAAACTACACTGAGGGGCTGTTAAAACCTTTATCTGTGTGCGGATTTTCTGTTGCATCTTGGGCTCCAATCGGCTAATAAATATTCCAATTGGATCAGAGCCGCTATCCACAAATCTATATATCCGCCTCTCCAGTCCCATTTTCCTCAGCTTCCTCACTTTCTGAAGAATTATTTTCCATATAATGATCAAAAGCCGACATGAAATCTCCTACGAGGCCTTTATCGCTTCTGGGACAGCCGGCAGTACCGCTACTCTTTCCGGAACCTGCCACTCCAAAAACCATATAGAATGGACAAATATAGATAAAAGCCAAGGTATTCCTTTCTATTATTCAATTTTTGGAAGGTATCATGAACTTGCTGAAATCCTCCGAACGCCTAGACAGCCTCTTTCTCAATTTGTCGAAAAAGGGGCTCGACACAGAAAGCACTATACTGTTGATTTGTGATAGACTAGGATTTCCTTTTTCCGTAAGCAGCCCTAATTCCGCCATACGGTCTCTGGACTTTTTCAATTGCTCTTTCATCAGCTGTTACGTTGCTGATTTCAGAAAAATCCACAAAGGACATATAATATTTCTTCATTTCTCATTCCTTCCTTTCTCTATTGCTTAGATTGTTTTTTCTCCGCCGGAGCCCTAAGTAAGTAAATACAGCACCAGAAATGCTAAGTATTGATAAAGCGGCCCAAAATCCAGGCGAACCCTTATCACCAGTTTGGGGATATATCGGTATTTTTTCATTTGTCATCTGCGCTTTGATAATTTCTCCATCTTTGGTGATAGAAAATTTGTGCGGCGTCGTATCAATCTGATATCCGTCCGGCGCATCAAACTCTTCATAAGAATACGATCCATATCCCAGCGTAAAAGTAGCGACTCCTTCATCATTGGTATATCCCTCCGCTACAATTTCGCCGGCATCATTCCGGATTCTAAAACCGGCATTGGGAAGAGGCTTTCCATCGGCAATATCTGTTTTGATTAACTCAAGTTTCCCGGTAATAGGTCGATTCACAACTTTACCAATGTTTATAATTTCTCCGTCCTCTTGAATCGTTACTTCAAAAATCTTGTCTGTGACAGCATATCCTTCCGCTGATTCAATTTCGCGAATTAAGTATTTTCCATAGGGGACCTTTGTGAATCGGAAACTCCCATCTTCCCGAGAATCTGCGGTCATTACAGCATTTTCTTTCACAAATTCCACACAATCCGTATGAAACAATCCAAAAACAGCGCCAGTCAAAGGCTTATCGCTTTGGTCAACTTTCAACCCGACAATTTCACCATAGATCAGCCGATTTTCAATCGGATCCCCATTATTAACCGCAATCGTAACATCTGCTACTTCTTGTCCCTGATATTCAAATATCACAGGATATCTATCATCACTCAAAATATAATGAAAATCCGTACTGTACTCTTTCACATACAGCTTAGAGCCCATGGGAATATCCGTGTTAAACGTTGCTTTTCCGTTTTCATCGCATTGAATGATCTCGATGAGTCCGTCTTTAGGAATCATCGAGCCGTCTGAAGCTACCAGGTTCTCATCTGCGTATAAACCAAACGATACCGCTAGGATTTCTCCATTGGAGCCAACTCCAAAACCGCTGTCCTGCTGCAAGATTTTGTCAAGTGAGATTTGTGCTTTCTGGCGCTCATTTTCCATAGAAATGACGCTTGTGGTAATCGATTCATGCTGGCCCGCATAAACAAGCTTTACCGTTATCGGTTCAGAAGTTATCACCATTCCATCCGGCGCCTTACGTTCAAAAATTTGATATGTTCCTAAATACAGCGGATCGCTGGTAGCCGATCCCTTTTCATCGGTTGTTAGGGTGGATACAACCTCGCCTTTTGCATACCGCAAATTCCTCCGGATACGATATCTTCTGCGGCAATCACCTCAAAGGTGGCCCCCTCAAGCCCAGCCAAAGAATATTCGGGTTGATACAGCAGCGGGGAATCGCCGCCGCCTGAAGTAATCGACTGAAGAAAAGACCTCACCCGCTTTGTTGACCGTAATGATTCCTTTCTGAGGCATATTTGCCTTTTCTACTGTAACCACAGTAATATGGTCCTGATCTTCTGCTGAATCAGGCGTGATATCAAAATATACAGGTGTGGGGTCTAAGACATAAGGTTCCACAGTTTCTACTTCCACTATGTAATAGCCTTCACCATACGGCAGCGGTTCGGGCGTAATCAAATATCCATTAGAATCTGTGTAGAAGGTATCAATCTCAATAACCTCCGGATATGTCATTTCCATAACGATTTTCTCACCGTCCGGCGAATAGATTTCATACCCATGGCCGGCCTGAGGAACGATGTTCCCGCTTTCAGCATCTTTTTTAACGATTTTAACTCTGCTTTCGAAATTGGCATTATTCAGAAGATAGCGATAAACATTTCCGTTCTCTGATATGAAAACATCGAAATCCTCAATGAACTCTCGGCCATCCCAGCCTTTGATCTGATGCACGGTATACCAGCCATATGGAAGGTCTTTACTCTCTGCATATCCTGATTCATCACAGATCAAAAGATCACGCTCTGATTCCTTAGATTCTTCGTAAGAACCTGAGTCACGATAATATATCTGAAATTCTGCTCCGGCTTCCGGTGTTTCAATTCCCGTTGAGCCATCGTCTGTATGTTTAATGAGAGCAAGCTTTCCTTTAATCGCCTGCTCAGTCACTCCTAAATTGATATGGTTATACTCTACTTCATATTTTTGAGGCTCCGCTCCTACCTGGTAAACAGTCTCATCAAGCAGATAGCCTTCACTTGGCGCTATTTCTCGAATCGTCCAATCGCTGGCACAGATATAATAGTCAGTAGTAAAACCTCCGTTTTTATCTGTGACATAGGTATCGACTAGTTTCTCTCCCTTAAATAATCCGTATTGCGCTCCTTCCAGCGAGCCTTGCCCTTGAGGAGTTTCCCCAGTTTCGGAGTCCTGCTTTTTCACAGTCACATTAAATTTTTTGAGGCTGTTATTAAAAGTGACTGTCGATACCTGGCCGCTCTTCACTTCCACCGTTTGCGATTTTTGAGGAACATATTTATCGTAGTTTGCTTCCGTTACGATATAGCTGCCGGGGAGGAGGTTATCAATCTGGATTTCTCCCCGGCTATTGGTCTTCACTGTCTGATCAACACCGTTTCCAGTAATATGAAAAGAAATATTCGCTATGTTGCCATCTTCGCTGGTTTTAACAATCTTGGCTGAACCATAGCTCACCTTGGTTTTTATAAATCCCTGAACCGGATCGCTGACAGTTTGTGCATAGGTGATCATATCTTGAATTCCGCCGTTGGGGCATATACCGTATCGGTCCAAGTAACGACACCCTTCCTCTGCGCACTTTTCACCGCGGAAATCGTTAAAGTGCTGGTTGGCGCTTTTTTTGCCGTAACAGTAAGTTTATTTCCGGTCACTGAAAAGCTAACGTTAGGATCGCTGCAAGTAAATTTATAATTAGAAAGAACCTGATTCGTATCGGTCAAAACCGCCGTATAATTCGTTCCATCCCAAATCAGCTCAATAGTTTGCGCTTTTTGCGGACTTCCAGATAAAAAGCTTGGCAGCTTTGAATGGTTCTGGACACTGCTTTCAATTCTCTTATAGTGAGCCATCATCTGATTGTATAGCGGATGTGTTTTGCTATGCACCTCCAAAACCGCGTGCTTGCTGCCGGTTCCTACTTTATTAAAGGATTCATCACGCTCTCCAACTATCACTTCCCAAATCAGCATCTGCGTTGCCATGACGTTAGCCAGATCATCACCGTTTACGGAGCTCCAGCTCGCAGAAACTTGCCCAGTGTACCCATATTGTAGGATTCTTCCGATTAGTTGTTTTATTTTATCTGGAGTTATTGTTTTGTTGTAGGCGGACGGGTAATTATCCCAATAGTTTTCATCTCGTTTTGTATAAGTATCTCCGATTGATTGGGGAACGCCTGGTTCAATGCAATAACACACATCACCCTCATAGGAGTACATGGATCTAACCTCTGTAAATCTGGTTTCGACCCAGAATTCCATCCGTTCATGAATTCTAGACTTTGATAGCCCCAATCTCCTCCGGGATTTGGATCACCTGACCGCGGAAAATCAATCATATATACTTCAGCTTCCTCAGCAGCCGCGTTGGCAGTAAAACTTCCCATTCCCGTAAATACGGAAAAGACCATGACCACTGCCAGAAATACCGAAATGCCTTTGTGAGCGCGATTTAGGTATCGCTTCGCTTTCATAGAAAATCCTCCTTTTTCAGAATAAACAAAAAAGCACATTGCTTTTTGCAATGTGCTTTCAATTTTTCTTTTCTTCTAACGAATCACGCATAGCCTATAAAAAGGTTATAGCTTCCATCTTCCAAGGGTTCCGCCCAAATCCAGACATCTGTTATACTCGGGTCCTTTCCATATTGATCGAGCCGATCAGAAATATCCCGTTCCAGATAAACGCAGTGTGAACCAGCTACTATCGGCGTATCCCAGCAATAAATTGCCGACGGTTCCAGGTTAAGTTTCGCTGTATTCACCGCATAGTTTTGAGCGTATACTATCCAGCTTTCAATATCAAAGGGTTCTTCTGGTGATTCAGAAGCAGACGTTTCCTCTCGTTTTTCTATTATCTTCTGATTTTTCGCTCCGCAGCGACTGCACACCTGTTCTTCTAATCCTGTTTCAGAAACAGTTGCATCCTTCACTACTTTCCATTCGCCATATGAATGCCCCAATGCTGGAACTCTATCATCGGTATACATATTCCCGCATGAGCAAGAATAGCTGGTATATCCCTCAGAGGTACAAGTAGGGGATATTACCTTCCTTGAATAACTGTGCTCATGTCTTCCTTTATTTTCAGAACCGTTTTTCACCGATCCTGGAGAAAAAGATGACTGAACAGCTTGGGAGGAACTTTGCTGTGCATTGCTTTCGTCTTCTCTCTCTAATTCTGGATCACTCCTTTCGTCTGGCGTCAGGGAGATTCCCGCTGTCGATGATTCATCTTGTGATGATGGTTTCGTTGAACGTTTGGATTCCACCTTACCTACAGAGGAATTTGCTGGCTTTGATGATTCTAATGGCGTAGTCTCGTTATTCTGACAAGACACTAGAACCAAAATCAATATCAGCAGAAAAACAATATATACTTTCTTTTTCATTATCTATCACCACATTTCGGTATCTATTATCCCGGTCAGGAAAATAACTTTGTGCACCGGTTGCACAAAGCTAAGCGCTTCTTTGTTGATAACGGTATGCCTTTAGAAATTCCAGGAATAGCCTCTCGATTTCCTCTTTGTTCTTAAAAAGATCTGCATATTCCTGAAACTTTGTACCGCTTATCGTAAGGGAAGGGGATATAGAATTCTGCCTCTGAAACACACGCTGTATAATTTCTTCACTTAACGTTTCATATTTTTCAATTTTACGCAAGTCCGAAATCTGTCCAGCTTTGATTTTACCTCCGCTTGGAATAATTGTGTTAAGAATATATTCCTGTGTTTCCTGAGCCAAATAGGACATTTCAACCCCTACTTTAAAAGCGATTTTACCATCATCAACTAACTTCAGCAATTCCGGAAGAAGGTGGGTAAGCCTGATAAGGTAAGCTACTGTACGTCTGCTCTCCTTATGTTCTTTTCCTACCTCTGCCAAACTATCTGTTTTTTCTGAACCAGATAAGTCGTTCCGTTTTCCTTGCTGCCCTATTAGTTCCAATCGCATACGGTATGCATATGCTTTTTCACTGTAAGTTAAACTCTGCCGCTGTTCTATATTCGTGTCTATCATGATTAGCGCAGCCTGCACATCATCAATGTCTTTACGAACGATCCCCGGAATCTCTGTTAATCCGCAGATTTTTGATGCCTTTGTCCGATTTCTTCCTGCTAAAATCTGATATTGATCAATTCCAAATGGACGAACAACAATAGGAGTTATGATGCCATGTTTGAGAATACTATCGGCTAGTGATTCTAAGTCTTCCTGAGAATACTCCCGAAACGGCTGCGGGCGGCCAGCGATTTTCTCAAAGTTTTCATCCTTATACTCGACGAGCTTTTCCAAAGGCAGCATAGTAATTTTATTTTTTGCTGAAGAAGTTACCTTTTCCGGTGTAGTGTCAATGATATCATCAAAATCTTCTGTATCTGCGTCCCGGTATTCAATCGACTGAATCTGTTCTTTTAAGCTCTTTTTAGGCACTCTGCATCACCTCCGTGGCGATCTGTGCGTAAGCCTTTGCCGGCGCAATTCTAGGAGCATACTCATGCAAAGAAATACCAAATGCTGAGGCCTCAGCTACCTTGATAGCATATTTCACAAAGCTATCGAAGATGTGAATATGATCGCCAAATTCATTTTCTACAACTTCATAAATTTCCTGGCAGTATTTTGTGTTACCTTGAAACTTAGTGATTATGATCCCCTCGATTTTCAATTTGGGATTCAAACGACGCCGTACAGAATTAATCATATTTTCTACAGGATTAATTCCATCACTGCTTAAAACATGAGCCTCAACCGGAATAATTACAGAGTCGGATGCTGTTAACGCATTGATGGAAAACATATCCCATCCAGAATGCACATCGAGAAATATATAATCATACTCATTCTTAATAAATGATAAAATATAATCCAATAAGTGCTCGCAGCTGGTAATGGACGGGATAACCTTCTCCAGCGAGGAAAGCCTTACAGTAGAAGGAATAACATCTACTGTAGTAGAATGACAAATACAATCCTTAATAAGTTGCTCTATTTTTCGGTCTTCCTGTTCCTGAATTGCCGCATTGATAACATCGTATATGGTAGGACGATTTTTTAAGTGACCAGGCAGGATTCCAAAGTGCCTAGAAAGGTTATGCTGAGGATCTAAATCTACAGTGCAAACACGCTTTCCCTGCATCTGCAAATAAGAACTAATATTAACAGCAGAAGTTGTTTTTCCAACTCCGCCTTTATATGAAATAGCGGATATCACTTTACACACGTTACACTACCTCCATTCAAACTTACTGTTGAAGTTCAAAACAATCGATAGGAAACCTGCAAAAATAGATATCCGCAGCTTCAATATTCTATTTAATTGACCGTTATCTTGACCGCTATTGGTCTATAAATTATGTGAAGAAGATGAATAAACAAATGGCAATATACTACAATATAAAGGACTAATGTAAGGGATATTACGCTATATAATGTATATACATCTGAATTTACTAGCTCATAACCCGAAGGTCGTTGGTTCAAATCCAGCCTCCGCAACCATGTTGCGGAGGATTCTAATTGCAGGATCCTCC
>ENA-OQIR01000330-OQIR01000330.1-human-gut-metagenome-genome-assembly--contig:-NODE-330-length-21592-cov-1.984673_pt1 | contig 21592 bp, 26 predicted proteins | sample MGYA00242580_ERZ504745 | MGnify/ENA primary metagenome ERZ504745 (study PRJEB26092, sample SAMD00036214) | human gut metagenome | host: Homo sapiens | study: EMG produced TPA metagenomics assembly of...
TTTGAAGATGTATTGATGTCCGTATTTGATCAAAAGAAACTGCATCAATTAATGACTATATTGATGCGTTGAACTATTATATGGAAAATGATACGTTTATGGATTTCTGATGATGCTAACAAACAGCAAACCGACTGAATAAGCGGAACGCTGCCAAACATTATCAATGTGCAAAATAAAAAAAGTAGTATGGAACTGAAGCAATATCTTAAAACAAATTGCCACTGGGAAAATCGGGTAATCATAAGCCGAATGAGCTTATGGCAATTTATTCTAAAGCAAACTACCAACCGACTCCAAAGTTGATAGATTTCCTTATTTATTTCTACAATCAGGAATTTCAGTTTCCAAAAGTGGATGTGCATTTTAATCTAAAGAAAACATTAAACGATAATCCGCATTACTTATTCTACGACCAATTTTGTGAACTACTCCATGTTTCGGATATTTGTCCTTTTGGGGAATACGAACATGGATATATGGTCTTGCTTGTTGATAGTAAAAACAACATATACGGCGTAATGGATGATTATGTTGAAGGGTTTGGAAATGATTATTTCAAAATGCTAAATCAACTTTATAATCGGTAAGGCATTGATAACAAACAGCAGACTGACTGAATAAGTGGAACGCTGCCAAACATTACAGCTATGGATATAACGAATAGAATTATTGTCGCCTTACTGGAACGAATGAAAAGTAGAAACAAGAACTTTTCATTATCAAGACCTAAGTTTCATCGGTTGTTTCAAATAAATCCCGATGGCTACTTATGGTATGGCGAGAAACTGGAGCGGCATTTACTTAACAAATATGGAGAATCGGCTGATACATTGAAATATCTTGATATATATTATTTCATTGACAATATTGTGCGGTTGTATTACATGCCTAAAAATTCAAATTCGGAGGAAAACGAGTTTGGAAAGCTATACGCTTATGGCTCCATAATAGGGTTACACCGTTGTCATATTCCAGATAAGCGAATATATCTGAACCGATTGTTAAATACTTTACTGTTCTGTTGTCCGACTTCTGAAGAATATATCCGTAGATTCCGCTGGCAAAAAAACGGTATATATTACAAATCGCAGGATGTGGAAGTCCTTATTGCCGATACATTTACAGAAATACGGGAATCGGACAAACAATCAGAATCCATTGAAATAGTTGAGTCAATAGTCAATGAGACATACCGTTATCTGGTAGGCTCAAATACGGGGCTTCCATTTGTCCGTTCGGAAACTTTATTGCACTACAACCTGAACCCATCTGATTATATGTGGCTATATCAGCACGATAAGGAATTGTTTTATACTTGTCTTGATGCAGCAGCATTACAGTCGGAGATTTTCAGTTACAAGTCATTTGTGTACAATTTCAACCTGTATATTCTAAAAGACGCAAATATATTGGATGAATTGTCCAGATATTCCAAATGTTATGAAGCCGTTTTAGAACTGCTTTTCAAATCCGATTCAATTATGCAGAACTCTGTTATTCGGCAAATCAAATTATGTAGAAATGAAGATACCATTAAACAGAATAACAGATTGGATGCTATTAACAAATGGCTCAACTCCCTAAATAAGATTGGTTAGCCACAGAACATTAAACATTAGAAAATGAGAACACCAGTCATAATCCTGTTATTTGTAATCCTGCTTGCCGTAAGCTGCGGAGAGCCTCCCATGCCGCCGTCGGACGAGGAAATGATACGCCACTTCGCCACGCACGAGGCGGCGTTCCGTAAGGTGTACGAAATCATGGCAGAGAGTTCAGAAGGTAGTTTTCACTACCCGCCGCTTTCTCCGGAAGAGGTTATTATACTTGATTCAATGGAGCAAAGCGATACATCCCATGAAACGAATGATGAACAAGACATCCCGGTATATGGACTGTTGAAGCCGGAGCGAATCCTACTCGACTCCCTATTATCAGAGATTGGATGCGGTTTTATCCTTGTTGATCGCAGGGAATGGGGAACGGCAGATTCGGTATATGTGAGCCTCGTTATGCCGTACTACTCCCACGGCATCGTGGATGCCGGAACGTCCAAGAGTTTCGTTTACGATCCCGGATTGAGAAGCCGTCGGAATATCCGTATCACCGAACATGGCGACCTGAACGAGATCTACCGCAGGACGTACAACGACACCACGCTTTACAAGCCCATCAAGGGAAACTGGTACATCGAGTTAGACCATTCGATATAACGGCCCGGAGTCCGTATCAAAGTATGTATCACTTTTTGTCAAGAAGATACATCATAAAGCAGATAATGGCCATCGCAAGGAAAAATAACAGAACCGCAAGGAGTTCGTTAAACCTGCACTTGGCATAGTGAGACATCACTGCTTTGCCTCGCCATTTGTAAATCCTGCTGACGAGCGACATAACGGCAAATGTGACAATGCTAAAAACGACACATGCAACAATGCCGACACACCTGGAAAAAGCCGGATAGTAACAGTCATCATAGGGAATATCAAAAGAGCGAAGATATAAATCGAGAGCATCATTTCGCCATCGACCTGCCTGTTCGTCTTGCCTGCTTCCATTTCTCCCCCATCCACCAGAGGTAATCCCAGAGATAAAACCGTTGCTTATTCTCCTGCCGTTTCATCATGCCCAATGTATAAATCCGAGGTGGAACATCAGCGCTACATTTGCCACGATCAGGGCGATAGCGATAAGAACTATTTTGGCGAGCTTCCTGCCGGGATGTTTCATCTTCCCGTAATGTTCACGGAGCGCTTCACGCCGTCCGGCTGTATAGCGTAGCTTGCAGAATAAATCGGGAAGAAAGCAGAGAGGAATCACTATGGCCAAACCAATCATCCAGCCGAAAAGGCGCAATATCGGCGGAAACCCAAGCGGTATGAGTAGGACGAAGAGCCAGCACCAAAACAGTAGCATACGTCCGTTGAGATTGGTACGCTCCCTTTCGTGCCATATCTCGGCTACATACCACATATAGTCGATGAAGCAGATCCGGTATTTGCGATTGTCCTTTTCCATACCGTTATCTCCATACAAAGAAACCAACCAATATAAGTATAATCAGAACGCTGACCAACACAATCTGAACCCTGCGGCGTGTTTCAGGCTTGCAATCGTCAAATAACCACAGTTTGCTGTTAAACTGCCAATGACACGCCCATTTCCAACGGAACAGCAACCCTGCAAGCCATAGGGCAAGCAACCCGACACCAAACAGCAACCCGTATTTCGGGTGAGCCTGCAACCACTCGAAAAACGCTTCCGCCTTGCTGTTCATTGCTTCGTATATATCGGTAACTGTCATACTTATAATTAAAAGGATTCCGAACACAAAAATAATGTTTTCCGTTCACATAATCACTACTTTATGCTCCAAAACACCGGCTGTACGGTTATAAAACCAGGAAACAGCCCCGGTTAAGGTCACGGAGGTTGTTTGCGGGGGTGTTTGTGTTCATTTAGTTCTGTTCCGGCAGGAGCTTGCAAAGCACCGGGTCGTTCTTGATACGTTCCAGTTCCTCGGCGACGATGCGGCCGGCCTCTGCTTGATACGTTCGTAGTTTTCCTGCACGACCTGTTTCATGTGATCCGTCCCGTTCTCGTCCGTGAAATCGGTAATTTGTGGTATCTTCTTGTACCGGGCCGTTTCCGCTTTCACTTTTTCGTTGTCCACGACAATCTCGCAGTGGAAAATCTTCTGCTCGATACGTTCGTCGAAATTGTCCGCCACGGCCCCGACGAACATTCCCTGCGTGAGCGTCGAGATCTTCGAGGCCGGGATCAGGCTGTCCAGCTGCGTGGATATGGATGTCGATTTGTCGCTGCGGCTCAACGTCATGCTCTGCCGCTTCTGCAATACCTTACCGAACCGTTCCGAGAGTGTCTTGGCCGTTTCACCTACGACCTGCCCGGAGAAGATGTTGCCCACCGTGTTCATCACGACGGCGGCCTCCTTGTCCCCGTAGTCCCTCTTCAACTGTGAAAAATCCTGGAAGCACAGCAGCACGGCGACCTTGTTGCTTCTGGCCGTGGCGATCAGGTTGTCGAGTCCCTTGAAGTAGATTGTCGGCAACTCGTCGATGATGATGCCCGATTTGAGCTGGCCTTTCTTATTTATGAGCTTGACAATCCGGGAATTATACAATCCCAAAGCCGCTCCGTAAATGTTTTGCCTGTCGGGATTGTTCCCCACGCAGAGTATCTTGGGATCGTCCGGGTTGTTGATGTCGAGCGTGAAATCGTCGCCCGAACATGACCCAATATAGCTGGGGCGAAATCATGCGGGAAAGCGGAATTTTGGCCGATGCTATCTGGCCCTGGAGCTGGTCTTGAGCGCCTCCGAGCCAGGCATCCATAAAGGGGCTGAGGTAGTTTTCGAGTTCCGGGTAGGATGTCAGAATCGGGAAAATATCCTCGTACCGCTTGTTCAGGAACTCGATGGCGTGCGGGAAGGTACAATACCGCCCGTTGTCGTAGATGCGCAGGAACCAGATCACGGCCGCGAAAAGGATAATGGGGCTTTCCACAAAAAAATCGCCCTGCTTCTGCACCCAGCTTCGGTTCAGGTTGAGCATGATGGTATAGGCGCTCTCGTAGGCGTCCGAAATATCGGTCATGAAGTCCGGGTGAATGGGGTTACAGCGGTGCGAGCGGCGCGGGTCGTCGAAATTTATGACGTAGAAAGTCGGGATTTTCTTGTAACCTTTCTGGTGATTCAGCAGGTGGTTGTAAGCGATTTCCGAAAGATCGGGAAACTTGTAGTCATAGATGTATTGGGTATAGCCCTTTTCGATTTGCTGTTTAATGAACTGGTTTACAACACAATAACTCTTTCCGCTGCCCGGGCTTCCCATGCAGATGCAAGCCCTTTGCGGGTTTACGACATTGGCGAACCCGTTGTTCCACTGTTTGTTATAGTAAAATTTCGTCGGCAGATTTATGGAGTACTCGTTCTCGATCAGGCGTGTTTCCTGCTGGAATGATTCGTTCTCGTTGTTGAAAGGGTCATCCATGAGATTGTTCTTCAGCAGGCGGGACATCCACACGCCGCCCATCAAGAGGCAGATATACCCGGCCGATAGGGTCAGTATGTAGAAAGCCGCGTTCGCCATCGCCGTCAGCGGCAAGTCCAGCAGCCACCAGTTGAAGAAGAACAGCACGCCTCCCGTGGCCAGCGATGCCGTGATTTTCCGCCAGGTAATTTTCTCCTCTTTTACTCCTTTTGTCCCGAGGCATGAAAGGGCGAGGAACACGACGGCGAAAAGTTTCGTCCATAGTATATTCCGGAACAGCCCCGCGGTGCGGTCGAAGTTCAGCAGAATCCTATCGACCACGCCGATATTGATTCCCCATTCCCGTATCTGCCCGTAACAGAACCAGTAGATGTTGATAACCACGAACAAGATACTCAATGCCCGCATGAAATCCATTGTTTTTGCAAGACCCCGAAGGTCGTCTTCCTGTTGCATAACCGTAAAATTTAATAAATGAATGATAATTGAGATGTTATACTTTCCTCCGTCGTGAGGTATTCCGCTTCCGTTGCCCGTCCCGTCCGGCAGGCGCTTGTTTCGGGGACAAGTCCCTCGTGTTTTCCCCGGGATTCCGTTTCCCGCCGAAGCGCAGCTCGAAGGCGTTGGCCGAGTATGCCTTTCCCAGCCGTGATCCGTTCACGACCGTCCGTGTTTCGTGGTCAATGAACGTCACTCCCACGATGCGGCCGTTTTCGTTGCGTCGTATGTAGAGATCCACCCGGGCTCCCCGCAGGCGTTCGCGCAGTTCTTCCTCCGTGGGTTCTCCCCGAAGCGCTTTATCGACCCGGCCACGGATTTGCCTCCTCGTGTCGTCCTTCCCGAACCGTTCGGCGTTGCGCTCCATGTGCCGTTCCAGCCCGTCATACCCGACCTCTTTACCGAACAGTGAGGATTTGAGCGGCGCGGCCACTGCCTTGTCCCCGTTCTCGTCCAGCAGCGTGTAGAGCAATCCCCAGTAGGGGGTTCCGTTCCGCTCTCCCCGGACTTCCTCTATACCTATATTATATAAGGACAACAATGCCCGGAACTCGCCGAGGGTCTGGAAGCGGTATGTCGCCACGGCCGGTTTTATTACCGCTGCCACCTGGCGTTTCAGGTCGCCCCGCGTGTAATCGGCGGGGACGATCCCTTGCCCTTTCTCCCGCCTTCTCCCTTTGGCGGGATGCAGTCCGTACTCCCGTTCCAGTTCCTCGGTAACGGCCACGCTGCGTTCGTTGCGCCTGCTGTCGTTTATCTTGCGCCCGTCCTGGGCCACCTGCACCGACACGATATGGATATGCTCCCGTCCGATGTCGGTATGCTTGAATACGATATAAGGTTGTCCTCCCCAGCCCATGCGCTCCATGTAGGCCCCGGCTATCTCCGCGAGTTGCCCGTCGTCGAGGCGGTCTTCGGGAGCCGGGTTGAGCGACACGTGCACGACGGGTTTTTCCGTCCGGTAGTGCGAGGGCATCCAGCGCAGGAGGTCTTCTGCCGTCGCGGCCACGTTGAAGCGCCCATCCGCCGGCTCCCTCACGATGTGGGTCAGCAGCACCTTCCCGTCGCCCCGATCGACTTTCTCCTGGTTGTACGCCAGCGCGCCGTACACGTCTTTTCCGGTGGTGATATTGGCTACCATCGCTGTTTGAACTCTTCGGAGAGCGACACGACCTGCTGCCCGACGGCCGCCAGTTCACGTGTCGCTCTCTCCAGTTTATAGAGCAGCGCGAGTGTTTTCTTCTCGGAAAAATGCGCGTGCAGCTCCTTCACCACCTGGTTGTAATTCGTTCCCACGGCACGGAATTGGGCGTGGAAAGCGGTCAGCTTCGCCACGTATTCGAGCGTTCCCCGGTCGGTCTTTACCACCCGGAACGCCTCGTTGAACACTCTCGCTTTGATAAAAGCGGCTTTGGACAATAGCCCGGACTGCTCGTAAAGGTCGAGGAAACGGGCATGTTCCACGGCTGAAAAGTTTACCGAAAAGCGGTAAACGGCCGGGTCGTTTTTCGCGGGTCGTCCCCCTTTGCCCCCTCGGGGCTTTCTGTTCTTTTCCATCGCATCGAAATTTTAAGGAGAGGCCAGGGCCCCACCGGTTCCTGAAAATTCCGATCCCTTCGCGGCTTGCCGCCCTTCTGAAAAGCACCGACTCCGGAGGTGCTTTCTCCCCCTTGCGGGCAAGCTGTTTTCTGCTGCAAAACGAGAATCGTGCAGCAGAAAACACAGCTTGCTATTTGCCCTTTGCAAATACCTTCTGCCCGCTCGCGGACAGAACATTGAAAGAGCCGCCGTAAAACGGGGCAAGGACGGCTTCATTAGCGTCGGGATCGTTCACGAGGCAAAGATACCGACCTATTCAATCACTTGTGCCATAAGCGATTACGCCACTTGCGTCCACTTTGACGCCACACGCGGCCATAGCGGAAAAAGAGCATACAACCCGTGTTTTTAAGGGTTTACTTTGCACGTGAGAACGGATACGGGCAATGACACATCCCCCTGTCCGCACACGTGCGGACGGATGCAGAAAACACCGTGTGCAGAGGAAAAAGCGGGTCTTTGTCCGGATAAGCAAATGCGGTTGCGCATGAGTATAAAATCGGACACGCGCCCATGCACCGGCATACCGGCGTAACAGCCTGCCAGCGCACCAGCATATATGCGTGCCGGCATACCTGCATAAAATCTCATGCCGTCACTTGCCCGGATACGTGAAGAGATGAACGATTACCCGATTGTATAACTAAAAACGCATGGAACAATGAAAGAGAAAACGAAATTCGTGGCCTTCTCCACCCAGAAAGGCGGAGCGGGCAAAACCACCCTCACGGTGCTGGCAGCCTCTTACCTGCACTATGTAAAGGGTTTCAATGTCGCGGTCATTGACTGCGATTATCCCCAACACTCCATCGTGGAGATGCGGGAACGTGACCTGAAGCTTGCCCTCGAAGACGAACATTACAAGAGGTTAGCTTACGAACAATTCACCCGGCTTCAAAAGAAAGCCTATCCTGTCGTGGAAAGCAACACGAAAGAGGCGTTGGCCGATGCCGACTACCTCCTGCCGCAAGGTGATTTCGATTATGTGTTCTTCGACCTTCCCGGTACGATCAATAACGAGGATCTGATTCATTCCCTGGCCGGAATGGATTATCTCGTCGCCCCGATCAGTGCCGACCGGGTTGTCATGGAAAGCACCCTGAATTACGCGGTTGTGGTAAAGGAGCATATCATGGGCCGCGAGAAGTCCCGGATGAAAGGGCTGTATATGCTATGGAACATGGTGGACGGACGTGAAAAGACAGAGTTATATCAGGTTTACGAGGCGGTAATGAAAGAGCTGGGGCTTCCTGTCCTGAAGACCTTCCTGCCTGACACCAAGCGTTTTCGTCGTGAGCAGAACGCCAGCCGTCGCTCTGTCTTCCGCTCCACGCTCTTCCCGGCAGACCGTTCTTTGATCCGGGGCAGCAACCTGGATAAACTCGTGGATGAATTGATCGAACTGTTAAAGTAGGATCTTATGAGCGGAAAAGAACATGACGACGGTTTGGACGCTTCCTTCATCATCAGCCAGGCCAAAAGCCGAAACCGGCCATTACATCCTTACACGCCGGAAAAAGAGGAGGAGGCATCGGCTCTATCGGAACCGTCCGGCGAGGCCGCCTCCTCGTCGGCTACGAAAGAGGAGGGACGCCGCCGAAGAGGGAAAGGCCAGGATTACGAGCGTCTTTTTATCCGGAACGCCCCCTCCAATACCCGAAGCGGCAAAACGGTGTATATCCGCAAGGAGTTTCACGAGCGTATAACCCGGATAGTGCAGGTTATCGGTAAGAACGAACTCTCGCTGTATAGCTACCTGGACAATGTGCTGGAGCAGCATTTCGCTACCTATCAGGAGGAAATTTCGGAACTCTACAAGAAACGGAACTCCGATATTTTTTAGTTATGAACCCAATATTTACAACCTATTAAAAACAATCCATCATGTCAGACAAAGCAATTATTTTATCTGTTATCCTGGCGGCCGTCCTTTGCGTCGCCGTGCCCTTCATCTTCCGCGTGTGCCGCTACCGGCGCAGGATGAAAACCCTTATCGTCCCCGACGGCCCTTCGGGGGAGGTCGCCGTGGGGACTGTCCCCACCCCCGAGGCCGAGTACCTGGCCCGTTACATCTGCCTGCTGCGGCTGCCTTTCGCCGGTAACAAGCACGTGAAGATACGTCCGTCGTATCACGAGCGTATCCGCGAGATCACCCGTGTCATCGGTCGTGGCGACGTGACGATCACGGCCTACGTGGACAAGGTTCTCAAGGCGCACCTGGACGATAACCGGGAAACCATCGAGCGGCTTTTCGAGGAGCGTGAGGCCGTGGCCTCCCGGCAACCCAAAGCGGAGGAGCGATGAACGGGGCGTTGTGGCTGCTGCCCCTCTTTGCCGTGGGGTATGCCTTGTGGGCGTTTTTCCGCCTGCGGCGGATGGAACGCAACGAACCGGCAGACGGGATCGTTGCCGAAGACACTCCCTGCCGACAGGAGATCATCGGCAGGAGCCGCTTTGTCCTCGACCCGCGCCACTCCCGGCCACAAGCTGCCGTAGAATCTGAAACTGAAAAAGTTACGGAAAAGCCGATATATTTGTGCCCACGAATGTACCCGAACACCCCCGGCAGATTCCGCCGGAAGACCTGGATGAAGTGTTCGGTGTCGCTCCCGAGGGGGAGCCTAACGAACCTCTGGAAATCGACTTTCCGCTGTACGATGAATCTTTCCCGGATGCGGACGCGGAGGAGCCAGATTATGACGAGGATGAAGACGACACCGAAGAGCTGCCCCTTTTGGGCCGCTCGCTTGCCCAGGGGGTTAGTTTTGAACAGATGGGCGAAGCTACCGCCACGTGGTACACGATCCACCTTCAACAGACGAGCAAAGGGAGGAAACGGGACGTGTCCTCCTGGGCCTGAAACAGACCGACATGTTCGAGGTCATCGTTTCGGGCCGCCCCGACGGGAACGACAGGGTAAAATCCCTGATCGACACCTACCTCTCGGCCTTTCACCGGCGTATGTCCGAGAGGTCTGCGGAAAGCCCATCTCCGCAGGGTTCGGTTCCCACGGGTTTCGACGTCCGTGAGTTTGTTTAACCCCATAATGACATCACGATGAAAGAAAAAGACTACGGGTAGCGCGTGAGGCTATCCTCGAACCACTGAAAAAATCCGAATCAAGAAGTTTAACCCGGTGCGGGGCCTATCCATCCCCGCGCCACAATTCAAACATTATCGAGTTATGAGAAAGAACAAGATTCTTCTTCCGGCGGCATTTCTCTTTGCCGCCATCTCCTCCGCTTTCGCGCAGGGCAACGGCATCGCCGGCATTACGGAGGCTACCAACATGGTAACCAGCTACTTCGATCCCGGAACGAAGCTCATCTACGCGATTGGGGCTGTGGTCGGCCTTATCGGGGGCATCAAGGTCTATAACAAGTTTTCGAGCGGCGACCCCGACACGTCGAAGACCGCCGCGAGCTGGTTCGGCGCGTGTATTTTCCTGATTGTCGCCGCGACGATCCTACGCTCTTTCTTCTTGTAGTCCAACCTGTCATGCAAATAATTATGGAATATGGAATCAACAAGGGAATCGGCAAGAGCGTGGAGTTCCGGGGCCTGAAGGCGCAGTACCTCTTCATCTTCGCGGGCGGCCTGCTGGCCGTCTTCGTGGTGTTCGTCATCCTCTACATGGCAGGGGTCGATCAGTGGGTATGTATCGCTTTCGGCGTTGCGGCGGCTTCGGTGCTGGTCTGGCTTACCTTCCGCCTGAACGCCCGTTACGGGGAACACGGGCTGATGAAGCTGCTCGCCGCGCGCCGGCATCCCCGCTACCTGCTCAACCGCAAGTCCCTGCGCCGGTTGCTGAAAAGAAAGGGGGGCCGCGTATGAGAAACATCTTGAAAGCCACCACGCTGGAAAGCAAGTTCCCGCTCCTGGCCGTGGAAGGCGGTTGTATCATCAGCAAGGACGCGGACATAACGGTCGTCTATCGGGTCGAACTCCCGGAGCTGTTCACCGTCACGTCCGCCGAGTACGAGGCGATCCACGCCGCCTGGTGCAAGGCCCTGAAGGTCTTGCCCGAATACAGCGTGGTACACAAGCAGGACTGGTTCATCCGCGAGCGTTACCGCCCGGCCACGGGCGAGGGGGACATGAGTTTCCTCTCCCGCAGTTACGAGCGGCATTTCAACGAGCGTCCGTTCCTGACCCACGCCTGCTTCCTCTACCTGACGAAAACGACGAGGGAGCGTATGCACATGCGTTCAGACTTCTCGACCTCTGCCGGGGCAACATCATTCCCAAAGAGGTAAACCGGGAATCGGCGACAAAATTCCTGGAGGCGGCGGAACAGTTCGAGCGTATTCTGAACGATTCGGGTTTCCTGACCTTGTCCGCCTCACGGGGGACGAGATCACGGGTACGGCGGATTGTCCGGGCCTGCTGGAGCGGTACTTTTCCCTCTCGCTCTCGGAGACGACTTCTCTTCAGGACATCGAGCTGGGGGCCAAGGTTCTGCGCGTGGGTAACAAACGGGTGTGCCTGCACACGCTCTCGGACACGGAAGACCTGCCGGGGCGCGTGGTACGGACACCCGTTACGAGCGTCTTTCCACCGACCGTTCGGACTGCCTGCTCTCGTTCGCGGCCCCCGTGGGGCTTCTGCTTTCCTGCGACCACCTTTACAACCAGTACGTGTTCCTGGAAGACAGCGACGAGAACCTGCGTATGTTCGAGAAACGTGCGCGTAACATGCAGTCCCTTTCCCGCTACTCCCGCGGGAACCAGATAAACAAGGAGTGGGTGCGATACGTCGCTGTGTAAGTAATTGTTAAACTTAGATTTAACCCGTTGTTTCGTCAACGGTAGCCTATGGACAGATGCACCAATAGTAATATACTGTATCAAAGCTGTCCAGACAAGGTAGCCCTTCCGAAAGGAGCAGTCAGAACCGTGAGGGAAAGACAATGGCTGTTAGTATCATACAGTCAGGGAGCTTGGCTTGGGTGGTATGGTTAGCGTAAGCGAACTGTCGTCTAAACGTCGTAAGGTTGAAGAAGCCAAAGATACTGATAGGCTTCAGCCCAAAAGGGAAGCAGTCGGTTATTCCTCTCCATTCTGGGAATACACGAACAGAGTACTGCCGGTGTAATAGACAGAACCTAACCCACTTATAAGTTACTTGCACGGAACGTAGTAAGCCCGTATTTCTCCTGCCAATGACAGGTAAGCAGACCGTAAGGAATGCCGAATGGAGTGCGGGTATAGGATTGCAGAAAAAGCGAATGCCACCCTGTAATGGGGTGAATAGGGATTGAAACATCATCCCGCTGCGAAAGCAGGCTGACTTCTGCGGTAGGTGATTCTTTACAAGAAACTTTTAGAACTTTTAAAAGGAGAAAAGCAAATGAACGAAATTAAAAAATCGTGTGCATCGACTGACCAAACGCAGAGCAAATGGGACAGTATAAATTGGCTCAAATGCGAAGCTGCGGTTCAAAAGCTACAAGCGCGTATTGTAAAGGCTCAAAAAGAGGGTCGCCACAACAAGGTCAAAGCCTTGCAGTGGACACTGACCCACTCGTTTTACGCTAAAGCATTAGCGGTAAGACGTGTAACTTCCAATAATGGGAGTAAAACGGCTGGCGTCGATATGGTAACATGGAAAACGCCAGATGCTAAAGTGTGTGCAATAACCGAACTGAAAAGGAGAGGTTATACACCCCAACCTCTGAGACGAGTACATATCAGAAAGAGTAACGGGAAATTAAGACCATTGGGTATACCAACTATGAAAGACCGGGCTATGCAGGCATTGTATCTGATGGCACTGGCTCCCGTAGCTGAAACAACGGCTGATGCCAATTCTTATGGTTTCAGAAAAGAAAGGAGCACGGCAGATGCCGTTCAACAATGCTTCAATGACCTGGCAAGGACGACATCCCCACAATGGATCTTAGAAGGTGATATCAAAGGTTGTTTCGACCATATCAGTCATGAATGGTTGCTTGACAATATCCCTATGGATAAAGTTTTGCTCCGTAAATGGTTGAAAAGTGGATTTATTTTCAACAAGCAACTTTTTCCGACAGAGGAGGGAACTCCTCAAGGCGGCATCATCTCCCCAACTCTTGCAAATATGACTTGGACGGACTGGAAAACTGCTTGCCGATAGCTTTCCGATAAACCGCTCGAAGAAAAATTACTATACTCCTATGATAAATCTTGTTCGCTACGCGGATGATTTTATTATCACAGGAGAGAGTAAGGAGTTGTTGGAGAACCATGTTAAACCATTAGTCATTGAGTTTCTTCAAGCAAGAGGGCTTACCTTATCAGAAGAAAAGACTAAGATAACTCATATAGAAGAAGGGTTTGATTTTCTTGGGTTCAATATCAGAAAATATAAAGGCAAGTTTATCACAAAACCATCCAAGAAGAGTCGAAAGAGATTTTAGATAAGGTTCGTGAAATAGTGGACAAGAACAAGTCTTCTAAGCAACAATCTTTGATACGATTGCTAAACCCAGTCATTAGAGGATGGGCGAACTACTACAAGGGGTGTTCTGCATCGGAAACTTTCCGTAAAACAGATGCACAAATTTTCAACAAACTATGGCGATGGTCTCGCAGAAGACATCCCAAAAAAGGTAAACGATGGATTGCCAACAAGTATTATCACACTGTAAGAGGTAGAAGCTGGACTTTTGCCGTACCGCTTGAAAACAGGAAAGTGGATAAATACCACACTCTTGTGAGATTGTCGGATACGAAAATAAAGCGACATATCAAAATCCGCAGTGAGGCCAACCCGTATGATGCCGATTGGAAAGATTTCTTCGATCAATACAAGACCCGAAGAATGCTTGCACACTTAGACGGCAAGCAATATATCTATCGCCTGTGGAATCAGCAAATGCAATGTTGCCCTGTGTGTGGCAAGCACATCACACGGGAAACTCCCTGGAAAATTACTGAAATGACAGGGAGCAGTAGAAAGGCGAAAGTCCTAATACATGATCATTGCAGCCGAATTACTAACAGAAATAAATGGAAGTTACTATGAGCCGGCTTTTAGTTACAAATAAAAGTTTTGAATTGCTTGAGCCGTATGAGGGGAAACTCTCACGTACGGTTCTTAGAGGGGAAAGCTCCCGTAAGGGGCTGACCTACTCGACATCGACCAGTATCTCAACGAGGCGCACTCGTTCGGTCTTCAATCCGTCCGGGCCCATTTCAACGTGCTGGCCTGGTCGGACGACGTGCAGGAGCTCCGGCATATCCGCAATGATGTGGGCAGCCAGCTCGCTCTGATGGAGTGCCGCCCGCGCCACAACACCGTGGACGCCGCCACGCTCTACTGGGCGGGTATGCCGGGCAATGCGGGGGATTTCCCCGCCGAGGAATCGTTCTACACGTTCATCGAGCCCGCGGTCTGTTTCTTCACGGAGGAAACCAACTATAAATCCTCGTCCAGCCCTTTCGGCATCAAGCTGTGCGACCGCGTAAGCGGCAGGCCCCTGCACCTGGACATCTCGGACGAACCGATGAAAAAAGGGATCATTACGAATAGGAATAAATTCGTGTTAGGCGGCTCGGGGTCAGGCAAGTCATTCTTTATGAATCATTTAGCCCGCCAATACTGGGAGCAGGGCACGCATGTCGTGCTGGTGGATACCGGTAACAGCTACCAGGGTCTTTGCGAGCTGATCCGGCGTAAGACCAAAGGTGAGGACGGCGTGTATTTTACCTATACCGAGGAACATCCCATCAGTTTCAACCCGTTCTACACCGACGACTACTATTTCGACGTGGAGAAGAAGGACAGCATCAAGACGCTGCTGCTGACACTCTGGAAAACCGAGGACGACAAGATCACGAAGACCGAGAGCGGCGAGCTGGGCAGTGCCGTGAACGCTTATATCGAGCGTATCCGCGCCGACCGGAATATCGTGCCGTGTTTTGACAGTTTCTACGAGTACCTGCGAGACGACTACCGCCGTGAGCTGGAGGAGCGGGAGATCCGGGTCAGCCGCGAGGATTTCAACATCGACAACATGCTCATCACCCTGCGGCAGTATTATAAGGGCGGACGCTACGACTTCCTTCTGAACTCCCGGGCCAACATTGACCTGCTCTCGAAGCGCTTCGTGGTCTTCGAGGTGGATTCCATCAAGGAAAACAAGGAGCTTTTTCCCGTGGTCACCATTATCATCATGGAGGCTTTCATAAACAAGATGAGACGGCTCAAGGGGGTACGCAAACAGCTCATCGTCGAGGAGGCCTGGAAGGCGCTCTCTACGGCCAATATGGCTGAATATCTGCGTTATATGTATAAAACCGTCCGCAAATACTACGGTGAGGCCATCGTTGTGACGCAGGAGGTCGAGGACATCATTTCCAGCCCGGTGGTCAAGGAGGCGATCATCAACAACTCGGACTGCAAGATCCTGCTCGACCAGCGCAAGTTCATGAACCGTTTCGACGCGATTCAGTCCTTGTTGGGGCTGACCGACAAGGAGAAGGCGCAGATTCTCTCGATCAACCAGTCCAACGACCCTTCCCGTAAATACAAGGAGGTCTGGATCGGTCTGGGCGGCGTTCAGTCGGCGGTCTATGCCACGGAGGTCAGCGTCCCGGAGTACCTGGCCTACACGACCGAGGAAACGGAGAAGTGGAGGTACAGCGGCTTGCCGGCGAGCTGGGCGGTGATATGGAACTGGCGATCAGGCAGCTCGCCGAGGGCAAACGTTAAAGAGGGCAGGCCATGTATCGCAAGTGTATCGGATCAGACCCCACGGCGGCGCGTTTGGACTTCGCGCTGTACGAGGTGGCGGGCGAGTGGGAAAGCCGCTCGGGTTCTCCCCGGGTTCGCATCTACCGCAACCCGGGACGCCGGGGCGGCGGTTTTTACGTGGAGGTGTCCTACAAGGACGGGACACGCTTCTCCCGTCCCGTGAGGAAGTATTGGGGAGGTATCCGTTACTTCGACCTCTACGGGTATGTCGCCCTGGCCTACGATGCGGGGCGCGAGGTGCTCCAGCTCTCCGCCTACGGGGATTATTACCGGGCGTCGGAATGACCGCCCAAGTATTCACGAATTAAATAATGAAAAGGATGAAACGATTGATTTTAACGCTGTTCGTGGGGCTTCTTTGCTTCACGTACCAGGCAAAAGCGCAGTGGACGGTCATCGACCCGTCGAACCTCGTTCAGAACATCAAGAGCGCGGTTCAAAGCTCGACCACGGCGACCAACATGGTCAAGTCGCTGCAAGAGAGTATCAAGATTTATAACCAGAGCAAGGCTTACTACGACGCCCTCAAATCGGTGCATAACATCATCAAGGATGCCCGGAAGGTGAAGCTGACGCTCGAAATGGTCAGCGAGATCACGGAAATCTACACCTCGGGATTCAACCGTATGGTTTCAGACCCGAACTTCACGGTGGACGAGCTGGCGGCGATCTCGGCGGGTTACGCCCGATTGCTGGAGGAGGGCGGTGCGCTGGTGGCGGAACTCAAGACGGTCATAACCGGCGGCAACGGCCTCTCGCTCTCGGACAAGGAGCGGATGGACGTGGTGGATCAGGTTTACACGAAGATGCTGGAGTACCGCAACCTCACGCGCTATTACACGCGCAAGACCATCTCCGTGTCCTTCATCCGCAGCCGCGAAAAGGGCGACGCGCACCGGGTGCTGGCACTTTACGGGAACCCGAACGACAGATATTGGTAACCTGAAAACGGAGGCAGTCATGGATTTCGACAATTTACACCAGGTTCTCCGGAACCTGTATCAGGAGATGATGCCGCTATGCGGCGACATGATCGGGGTGGCGAAAGGTATCGCCGGCCTGGGTGCGCTCTTTTACGTGGCTTACCGGGTATGGAAGGCACTGGCCAGCGCGGAGCCTATCGACGTGTTCCCGCTCCTGCGGCCTTTCGCCATCGGCTTGTGCGTGATGTTCTTTCCCACCGTGGTTCTGGGGACGATCAACGCCGTGATGTCGCCCGTGGTGCAGGGCACGCACGCCATACTGGAGGGGCAGACATTGGATTTGCAGGCATACCAGCAACAGAAGGACGATTTGGAAGCCGAGGCCCGCAGGCGCGAGGGCAAGGCTTGGTTAGTGGACGACGAGGTGTATGAACAACGGCTTGCGGATATGGGTATCACGGACTTGGGCGAGATTATCAGCATGTGGCCGAACGCACGTGGTACGACATCAAGGCCGGTTTCCGGCAGCTTGTCCGGGACTTTTTCGAGTTGTTGTTCAACGCCGCGGGGCTTACCATCGACACGCTGCGGACATTCTTTTTAGTCGTGCTGTCGATTCTGGGGCCCTTGTCGTTCGCCCTCTCCATTTACGACGGCTTCCACTCGACGCTCGCGAGCTGGATTTCCCGCTATATCAGCGTGTACCTTTGGCTTCCCATCGCCGACCTGTTCTCCGCGGTGCTGGCCAAGATCCAGACGTTGATGCTCCAGGCGGACGTCCTGGCCCTGCAAGACCCCAACTACATTCCCGACAGCGGCAGCGGTGTCTATATTATCTTTTTGATTATAGGTATCATAGGCTATTTCACGATCCCCACCGTTGCCGAGTGGGTGATCCAGTCGGGCGGAGCGGCGGGGCTATGGGCGGTATCAACAAGGCCGGGGCATTCGCCACGGGTGTCGCTGGCGGTATCGCCGGCAACATGATCGGCCGCACGTTCGGGCGTCGCGGCGGTGGCGGTTCCTCCTCCGGTAACGGCGGCGTTGGCGGCCCGGCTTCGGGCAGTGCCCCCAACGGGCGCAACCTGGCAACACAAGGTAACAATAATCATTCATAACAATTTGGACAATGGAATTCAAGTCATTAAAAAACATCGAAACAAGTTTCAGGCAGATTCGGCTTTTCGGTATCGTGTTCCTCTGCCTGTGCGCGCTGGTATCCGTGTTCAGCGTGGTCGCGAGCTTCCGTTTCGCCGAAAAGCAGCGCGAGAAGATCTACGTCCTGGACGGGGGCAAGTCGCTGATGCTGGCGCTCTCGCAGGATTTGAGCCAGAACCGCCCCGTGGAGGCGCGCGAACATATCCGGCGTTTTCACGAGTTGTTCTTCACCCTCTCGCCCGACCGTGCGGCCATCGAGAGCAACATCAACCGCGCGCTGTTCCTGGTCGATAAGAGCGCCTTCGCCTATTACCAGGACATGCAGGAGAAAGGTTACTACAACCGTGTGGTGTCGGGGAACATCAGCCAGCGTATCGAGGTGGACTCCGTGGTGTGCGACTTCAACGCCTATCCCTACCGGGCCATGACCTATGCCCGGCAAATGATTGTCCGCGAGAGCAACATCACCGAGCGTTCGCTGGTCACGCGCTGCGAGCTGATCAACTCGGGGCGTTCGGACAATAACCCGCAGGTTTCATCATGGAGAAATTCGAGATTCTGGAGAACCGCGAATTTACGTACATTAAAAGATAAGGCTATGGCAAAGAAGAGAATAAAGGCTTTCGGGGAGTGGTCGAAGACACCTGCGCCGCGCTTGCGGGGCGCTCTCGCCCGATAAGCGGATTATCGTGATCCTCACGCTGCTCTTGTTCTTTTCCGTCTTGTCGCTCTACTTTACCGTGTCTTCCATCTACGCTTCGGCAAGGGAGCCGGGGAACGGATGCAGATACGGCATATCGAGCGGCTGGAACTGGAATTAAGACAACGGCAGGAGGCCGACAGTGTAAAACATCTAAAAGATTTCAATTATGACGACGAACGAAAAACAGAATAAACAGCCGGAGGCGGGGAAAAAGGAACTCACGCCCCGGCAGATACAGATGCGGAAGAAGATGGTGGTCTTCCCGCTCTTTTTCCTGGCCTTTGCCGGGTGCATGTGGCTGATCTTCTCCCCCGGCGAAAAAGAACGGGAGGAGCCTTCGGCGGGTTTCAACACGGAGCTGCCGACCCCGGAATCGGAGGGTATCCTCTCGGACAAGCGTGATGCCTACGTGCAGGAGGAGATGCGGCGCAGGGAGCGGGAAAAGATGCGCTCCTTGCAGGATTTCGCGTTCGGGATGGAGGACGAGGAGGAAGAGCCCGTCATGCCCGGCTGCCGTGCCGGATAAGTCTTCCGGCCCTGCCGGCGGTTCGTCGGGAGCTTTCCGGACTTCCCGTGCCGCCTATGCCGACATCAACCGCCAGTTAGGCAGTTTCTACGAGGACACCGCCGGTGAAACGGGGGAAGAGCGCGAGATGCAGGCCCGCATCGAGGAACTGGAACGCCGCCTGGAAGAACAGCAGGCGCAGAAAACGGCCCAGGAGGAGCAGGTAGCGCTGCTGGAGAAGTCCTACGAGATCGCCGCCCGCTATATGAATGGCGGTCAGGCCCCTGAAGCCCGCGTCAGAAGACCTCCGTTTCCGGCAAGGCTTCCGTGCAGCCCGTGCGCCAGGTGCGCCGTAACATCGTGTCGCTGCTCGCCGCCCCGCTGCCCGATTCGGTCTTCGCCCGTGAGTTCGTCAAGCCCCGGAACTGGGGTTTCAACACGGTGGGGAGCGACCTTCGCGAGCCCGAGCGCAACAGTATCCGTGCCGCCGTGCAGCAAACCGTGACGCTCACCGATGGCGGGGAGGTTACTTTCCGGCTGCTGGAACCGATGATGGCGGGAGATCTGCTCATCCCCTCGGGTACGCCCGTAACGGGGGCGGCGAGGATCAACGGCGAACGGCTGACGGTCAAGGTCAGCGCTGTCCAGCACGGCGGGGCGGTCGTTCCGGTCGATCTGTCGGTCTATGACACGAACGGCAACGAGGGTATTCCCGTGCCGGGGTCGGAAGAACTCAATGCCGTGAAGGAGATCGCCGCCAATATGGGTGCGGGCATGGGCAGCAGTATCACGATCACGGACGATGCCGGTTCGCAACTGCTCTCCGACCTGGGGCGCAGCGCCATCCAGGGCGTGTCGCAATACGTGAGCAAGAAGATGCGCTCGGTCAAGGTCACGCTCAAGGCCGGTTACAGCGTCCTGCTGCTCCCGCCCCTTCAATAAGGTACAAACGACGTACTTCCGTACACCACTGAAAAAATCCATTTTTATCAACAATCAAAAATTTATCGAGTATGAAAAAGATTCTTCTGGCACTCGCTTTTATCGGGTGCATGTTCGCTGCCCACGCGCAGGAAAAGCCCTCCACGGGCGATTTGTACGACGGTCTTACCCGTCCGCTGACCTTCAACCGGGTTATCCCGCCCTACGCGCTGGAGGTGACGTTCAGCAAAACCGTGCATGTGATTTTCCCCTCGGCCATCCGTTACGTCGATCTGGGGTCTTCGGATCTTCTGGCGGCGAAAGCCGACGGCACGGAAAACGTGCTGCGTGTAAAGGCGGCCCTGCGTGATTTCTCGCGCGAGAGCAACCTTTCGGTCATTACCGAGGACGGGGCCTATTACAGCTTCAATGTCAAGTATGCCGACGAGCCGGTGAAACTGTCGGTCGAGATGGCGGACTTCCTGCATGGCGGGGAGGCGGTAAACCGCCCCAATAATGCGCTGGACATCTATTTGCAGGAGTTGGGATGCGAATCTCCGCTGCTGGTCAAACTGATCATGCAGTCCATTTACAAGAATGACCGCCGCGAGATCAAGCATATCGGTTGCAAGCGTTTCGGGGTACAATACCTCCTCAAAGGTATCTACGTGCATAACGACCTGCTTTATTTCCACCTCCAACTGAAAAACTCCTCCAACGTGCCTTTCAACGTGGACTACCTGACGTTCAAGATTACGGACAAGAAGGTGGCCAAACGCACGGCCATCCAGGAGCAGGTCGTATGGCCCGTGCGTGCGTACAACAACGTGCAGGTCATCGGCGGCAAGCGTACCGAGCGCATGGTCTTCACGCTCCCGAAGTTCACGCTGGCCGACGACAAGCAGCTGGTCGTGGAACTGCACGAGCAGCAGGGCGGGCGACACCAGACTTTCACGGTGGAGAATGCGACCTGGTGCGCGCACGTGTTATCAACGAGTTAAAGGTAAAGTGATATGAAACGGGCGATATTCATTCTCACGCTGGGGTTATGCCTCCTCCTTTCGGACGGGGCGCACGCCCAGCGTGCCCTGCCCGCCATGCGCGGGCTGGAAATACGGGGAGGCATGACCGACGGCTTCTATACCCGGGACAGCCGCAGCGAAACGGGCTACTGGTTCGGGCTGGCCATGAGCCGCTACGCGAAGAATGCCGACAAGTGGGTGTTCGGCGCGGAGTTCCTGAACCGTTATTACCCTACAAGTCGGAACGTATCCCTGTGGCGCAGTTCACTGCCGAGGGCGGTTACTATTACAAGTTCCTCGCCGACCCGTCCAGGACTTTTTTCTTCTACCTCGGCGGCTCGGCGCTGGCCGGTTACGAGAGTGTGAACCGGGGCGAAAGGCGGCTCTATGACGGCTCTACGCTCCGCCACCGCGACCGTTTCCTCTATGGCGGGGCCGTCACGCTGGAGGTCGATGCGTACCTGGACCGACAGGATTATCCTCTCGCTGACGGGGCGTGAGCCGTCATC
>ENA-OQIR01000331-OQIR01000331.1-human-gut-metagenome-genome-assembly--contig:-NODE-331-length-21575-cov-2.695123_pt1 | contig 21575 bp, 22 predicted proteins | sample MGYA00242580_ERZ504745 | MGnify/ENA primary metagenome ERZ504745 (study PRJEB26092, sample SAMD00036214) | human gut metagenome | host: Homo sapiens | study: EMG produced TPA metagenomics assembly of...
GGATGTACCAACTGCTTTTCAAGATGAAAAACATCAAGGGTGTAATTATCTTATTAGTAATGGTGCCAATATTTGGTGGATATTAAGATGTTGATGATATCTAGGATTGACAAAATGAAATTTTTAATGTTTTATATAGCGTGAATATGGGGTAATAAAATGAAAAAACATTTAGTTATAGTGGAATCGCCTTCAAAATCGAAGACGATTGAGAAATATTTAGGAAAAGATTACAGAGTCGTTTCCAGCAAAGGCCATGTGTGTGATTTGGCGACAAGTGGAAAAGAAGGCTTAGGAATTGATGTAGAAAATGATTTTGAACCTAAATATAAAATTAGTAAAGAAAAAAAGAAGTAGTAAAAGAATTAAAAGAATATGCTTCTAAGGCAAAAGATATCTATCTTGCGAGTGACCCGGACCGTGAAGGAGAAGCAATTGCCTGGCATTTAGCTCGTGTTTTGAATTTAAATATTGAAGACAACAATCGTATTGTATTCCATGAAATCACAAAACCAGCTATTCTTGAAGCGATGAAAGAACCAAGACAAATTGATATGGACCTTGTGAAATCACAAGAAACACGTCGTATGTTAGATCGAATTATTGGATTTAAATTAAGTAAACTATTACAGAATAAGATTCAGTCTAAATCAGCAGGTCGTGTGCAATCCGTGGCATTGAAGTTGATTGTGGATCGTGAAAATGAAATCAAAGCATTTAAACAAGAAGAATATTGGACAATTCATGCACAATGTAAAAAGCAGAATAAAGCTTTTGAAGCTGATTTAGTTAAAGTAGAAGGTAAAAAGCCAAAAATCAAAAATGAAGAAGAGGCTAAGGCGTTATTAGAAAGATGTAATGGGGAGTATGTTGTTTCATCGATTTCTAAAAAACAAAAGAAAAAACAACCCAAACTTCCATTTACAACATCTACTATGCAACAGGAAGCTAGTACAAAATTAGGTTTTGGGGCAAAGAAAACAATGAGCGTTGCTCAAAAAATGTATGAAGGTATTGATCTTGGCGGAAATATGGAAGGTTTGATTACATATATGCGTTCGGATTCAACGCGTTTATCCGATATTTTTGTTTCAGATGCCAAAGAATTTATCGCAAATACATATGGTAAAGAATATGTTGGTCATGTTCATCAAAAAAATGGTAAGAATACGCAAGATGCACACGAAGCAATTCGTCCAACGAATATCAATCGTACGCCAGAATCGATCAAAGACCATTTAACGAATGATCAATATCGTTTGTATTCATTGATTTATGCTCGTACTCTGGCATCTTTAATGAAAGATGCAGTTTATGATGTAACAAGTATCAAAATCACAAACAATGATTTGGAATTTAGTGCAAGTGGACAAACAATGACTTTTGATGGTTATTATAAAGTTTATTCAAAATATGAAAAACAAAGTGATGCATTGCTTCCGACATTAGAGGAAAATGAAGTTTTAAAAAATGTAACACCAATTTCGAAACAGCACTTTACAGAACCACCAGCACGATATACAGAAGCAAAATTGATTAAGGATCTAGAAGAAAAATCCATTGGTAGACCAAGTACATATGCGACGATCATTGATACTTTACAAAAACGTGGGTATGCATCTTTGGATAAGGCGAGTGAAACTTCAAAGACAAAAGTATTTTTCCCTAGTGAACAAGGTATTTTGACAAATGAAAAGCTACAACAATATTTTTCAAGTGTAATCAATGTTGAATATACAGCCGATATGGAAAAAACATTAGATGAAATCGCAGAAGGCAACGAAGATTCTATATCTTATATGCATAAGTTCTATGATAAATTTGCACCACTAGTCGAAGATGCTTATGAAAAAATGCCGAAAAAAGAATTGGAACGTGTAGGACGTACATGTCCTGAATGTGGTGGCGAACTTGTGTATCGTAATGGACGTTTTGGTAAGTTTATTTCATGCATCAATTTCCCAACATGTCGCTACACAGAAAATAATGAAGATCAACTTCCAGAAGAGGCAAAAGAAGAAAAGATTTGTCCAAACTGCGGAGCTAAAATGGTTATTAAAAAAGGTCGCTATGGTCAATTCTGGGCATGTTCGAATTATCCGGAATGTAAGACAATTGAATCTTTAAAAAAGAAAGCTAAACCTGAACCAACAGGTGAGATGTGTCCAGAATGTGGGCATGAGCTTGTAAGAAGAAAATCGCGTTTTGGCACAACTTTTATTGGTTGTTCAAATTATCCAAAATGCCATTATATAAAAAAGGAACCTAAGAAAAAAGAGGAAGAAAAATAATGGAAAGAGTTACAGTTATAGGAGCAGGACTTGCTGGATGTGAGGCAACTTGGCAGCTTATAAAAAGAAACATTCCCGTTCGATTAGTTGAAATGCGTCCTAAAAAGGAAAGTCCAGCCTTTCATACGGATCGTTTTGCAGAACTTGTATGTTCAAATTCACTTCGTTCAAATGCAATGAATAATGCAGTAGGTATATTAAAAGAAGAACTTCGTCAGATGGATTCTTTAATTATGAAATCTGCCGATATGCATGCGGTACCTGCAGGAAGTGCATTAGCGGTTGATCGAGAAACGTTTTCTCAATATATAACAGATACAATTAAAAATCATCCGTTAGTCGAAGTGGTGAATGAAGAAATGACAAGTTTACCTGCAGGACCATGTATTATTGCTACTGGACCTTTGACAAGTGACACTTTAGCTAAGGCTATTCATGATTTTACGGCAGAAGATACATTTCATTTTTATGATGCTGCAGCACCAATTATTGAAAAGGATTCTATTGATTTTAGTAAAGCCTATTATAAATCTCGTTATGACAAAGGAGAAGCAAGCTACATTAATTGTCCAATGAATGCAGATGAATTTGAAGTATTCTATGATGCCTTGATTCATGCAGAATGTGTGAATTTGCATGATTTTGAAAAAGAAACTTATTTTGAAGGATGTATGCCAATTGAAGAAATGGCTCGACGTGGAAAAAAGACGATGTTGTTTGGTCCGTTAAAACCAGTTGGACTTGAAAAAGATAAGGATTCTCATCCTGTAGCTGTTGTTCAATTGCGCCAAGATAATGTGGCTGCCAGTATGTATAATATTGTTGGTTTTCAAACACATTTAACTTGGCCTGAACAAAGAAGAGTGTTTGCCTTGATTCCAGGATTAGAAAATTTAAAGATTACTCGCTATGGTGTTATGCATCGAAATTCATACTTATCAAGTCCAGTTGTTTTAAAAGAAACATATCAATCTAAAAAACGCGATGATCTTTTCTTTGCAGGACAATTGACAGGGGTTGAAGGGTATGTTGAATCTTGCGCATCTGGATTGATTGCCGGAATTAATATGGCATTATATATGCAAGGTAAAGAGCCTATTTGTTTTGGGAATACATGCGTTATGGGCTCACAAGCCTATTACATTACGCATTGTGATGCAAAACATTTTCAGCCGATGAATGCAAACTTTGGTATTATGCACTTAAATGAAAAATGCAAGAAGCATGAGCGTAAAGAAAAATTTGCTTCTCAAGCATTAGCTCGTATTGCACAAATCAAGGATGAAGTCGATGGATGAGTTGATTGAGCGGTTTTTAAAATATATTTATCGTAAAAATACCCAATCTGAAAAAACGATCGAATCATACAAAAATGATTTAAACCAATTTAAAGAATATTTAACAAGTCAATCTATTGATTCATTTGAATCTTGCGATAGATTGACTTTTATGAATTTTCTAGCTACGTTAGATCATCTAAAAGCAAGCTCAATAGCTCGTAAAATGAGTGTGTATCGTTCGTTTTATACATATTTGGCTGAATATATGGGGATTATTGAAAATCCATTGATAGGGATTCAAACACCAAAAAAATCCAAACAAATACCAGATTTTTTGTTTGTAGAAGAGATTCAGGAATTTTTGAATTCTTACAATGATAAAAAGGATGATGAATATCGCGATCGTATATTATTTACAATCATGTATGCATGTGGATTACGTGTCAGTGAATGTGTGAATTTAGAATGGAAACAAATTGATTTGAATAATCGCATTGTGCATATCCGTGGTAAAGGGGATAAAGATCGTATTGTGCCTTTTTATCAAGGTTTTGAAAAAGAATTATTAGAGTATAAAAGTAAGTTTTGGACAAAATACGCAATAGACGATCATGTATTTGTAAATCTAAAAGGAAAATCACTTACTTCAAGAGGCGTTCAATATTTAATGGATAAACACGCAAAAAAAATTGGCATGCATATGAAATTACATCCTCATATGCTTAGACATAGTTTTGCGACACATTTATTGGATAATGGAGCGGACATACGTGTTGTTCAAGAATTACTAGGCCATTCATCTTTATCGACAACGCAAATTTATACGCATGTCACGACTGCACAGTTAGTGAAGGCTTATAAAAAAGCGCATCCTTTTGAAAAATAACATCTTGCAAGTTAAAAAGGATATTGCTATAATGTAAAAGCGCGTGATTGCGCTTATTACACACATCATGGATTCGTGTGCCCGTGCACTTAGGTGTTGCATGCGTCTGAAATGATGGAGGAGAAACGGAAAGGTAGGACTATTATGTCAATCGTATCAATGAAGAAAATGTTAGAGAACGGTGTTCACTTTGGTCACCAGACTCGCCGTTGGAACCCAAAGATGAAACCATTCATCTACACAAGTCGCAACGGGGTTTATATCGTAGATTTAAACCAAACTCAAGCACAAATCGAAGCTGCTTACAATGAATTAAAAGCTATTAGCGAACGTGGTGGAAAAGTATTGTTCGTAGGAACAAAGAAACAAGCTGCTGAAGTTGTTGAAGAACAAGCTTTACGTTCAGGGTCTTTCTATGTTAACAAACGTTGGTTAGGTGGTTTATTAACAAACTTCCGTACAATCCAAAAACGTATCAAACGTTTAGTTGAAATCGAAGAAATGGAAGCTAGCGGAAAAATCGAAGTTTATACTAAGAAAGAACAAGCTAACTTACGTAAAGAAAAAGCTAAATTGGAAGGTTCTTTAGGTGGAATCAAAGAAATGAAGAAACTTCCAGATGCATTAGTTGTTATCGATCCAAAAGAAGAACACAATGCTATTGCTGAAGCTAAAAAATTAGGAATCCCTGTATTCGCTATGTTAGATACAAACTGTGATCCAGAAGATGCTGATTTCGCAATCGCTTCTAATGATGATGCAGTTCGCTCAATTAAATTAGTTACAACAATCTTAGCTGATGCTATCGTTGATGCTAAGGGTGGTCTTTTAGAAATGGCTTACTTAGATGAAACTGAAGATGATGTAACTATGGAAGACGTAATCAAAAATGTTGAAGCACAAATCGCTGAAAACGAACGCCGTCGTCGTCAAAGAAATGAAGAACGTAGAAAACGTAACTTCGAACGTAAAAATCGTCGTCCTTTCAACAAAAAAGGTGAAGACGTAAAACCAGCTGCTAAAGCTGAAGAAGCAAAAGCTGCTGAATAATTAAAAATATAGGAGGATGCTAAAATGGCTATCACTGCTGCTCAAGTAAAAGAATTACGTGAAAAAACAGGTGCTGGTATGATGGATTGCAAAAAAGCCTTAACTGAATGTGAAGGTGACATTGCAAAAGCTGTTGACTGGTTACGTGAAAAAGGAATCGCAAAATCTGCTAAAAAAGAAGGACGTATCGCTGCTGAAGGTTTAACTCGTGTTGCTGTTAGTGGAAACACTGCTGTATTATTCGAAGTTAACTCAGAAACAGACTTCGTAAGTAAGAACGAACAATTCTTAGGTTTAATGGATACTTTACAAGAAGCAATTCTTGCAAACAAACCTGCTTCAACTGAAGAAGCTTTGAACATCCAAACTGCTGAAGGAACTATCAATGATTTGATCATCAACGCTACAGCTACTATCGGAGAAAAAATTTCTTTCCGTCGTGTTGCTGTTGTTGAAAAAGCAGATGATGAGATTTTCGGTTCATATATGCACATGGGTGGATCAATTTCTGCTGTTGTAGTTGTTAAAGGAACTGAAGATGCTACTGTAGCTAAAAACTTAGCAATGCAAGTTGCTAGTATGGCTCCAAAATATGTATCTCAAGCTGAAGTACCAAGTGAAGAAGTTGAGCACGAACGTGAACTTCAATTACAAATGATGAAGGCTGATCCTAACATGCTAGCAAGCCAGAAAAAGTATTGGTAGGAATCTTAAAAGGAAAAGTTGACAAACACTTTAAAGACCAATGCTTATTAGATCAAGAATATTTCTTAGAACCAAAAACTAAGGTTTCTCAATTCTTGAAAGACAACAAAGCTGAAGTAGTAACTTTCATACGTTTCCAAACTGGTGAAGGTATCGAAAAACGCGAAGAAAATTTTGCTGAAGAAGTTGCTGCTCAAATGGCTAAGTAATTTAACTTTTACTTCTAACCCTTGGAAATTCCAAGGGTTTTTCTTTTTCTTTAATGAAAGATAGTGTATAATTGTTATGATAATTCAATAAGGAGCAATATTTATGTATAAACGTGTTTTATTAAAATTAAGTGGTGAAGCATTATCTAGTCCTGAAGCTGCTTTTGATCCAGAAATCTTAAAGAGATTAGCAAAAGAATTAAAAGAAGTTCAAAAATTGGGAGTAGAACTTGCAATCGTTGTTGGTGGTGGCAACTTCATTCGTGGCAAAATGATGGCTGAAATGGGAATGAATCGTGCTCAAGCTGATTATATGGGTATGTTAGGTACAGTAATCAATGCATTAGCAGTTCAGAATGCTTTAGAACAAGAAGGTGTGCAAACACGTGTTCAAACAGCTGTTGAAATGCAAAAAGTTGCTGAACCATTCATTTTAAGACGTGCATTGCGTCATTTAGAAAAAGGAAGAATCGTTATTTTTGGAGCTGGAACGGGTTCTCCATACTTCTCAACAGATACAACCGCTGCATTACGTGCTTCTGAAATTAATGCAGATGTTATCTTAATGGCAAAAAATGGTGTTGATGGTGTATATGATTCGGATCCTAAAAAGAATCCAAACGCGAAAAAATATAATACACTAAATTATATGGACGTACTAAATGAAGGTTTACAAGTCATGGATTCAACAGCTATTAGTATGTGTATGGATAATGATATTGATTTAGTTGTATTCAATATGAATGAACCAGGAAATATTGTTAAGGCTGTTCGCCGTGAAGTAAATGGTACTACAATCACTAAAAAGAAATAAGGAGAAATAACATGAGTGATATTTTATTAAATGCAGAAGAAAAAATGATGGGGGCAATTGATAACTTAGAATCAAACCTACGTCAAATTCGTACAGGACGTGCTAGTGGACAAATGCTAGAACGTGTACAAGTTGAATATTATGGAGCTATGACTCCAATTAATCAGATTGCACAAATCTCAGTTGTAGAAGGAACACAATTGGTTGTTAAACCTTACGATCGTTCAATCGTCAAAGGTATTGCACATGCAATTCAAGCTGCTAACTTAGGATTAAATCCACAGGCTGAAGCAGACGTTATTCGTATTCAAGTTCCTCAATTGACAGAAGATCGTCGTAAAGAATTAGCAAAAGATGCTCAAAAATATGGTGAAGAAGCTAAAGTAGCTATCCGTAATGTACGTCGTGATGCTAATGATGCAATTAAAAAAGATAAAGAACTTCCTGAAGATGAAAAGAAACAAACATTGGAAGAATCACAAAAATTAACAGATAAATACATTAAAGATGTTGATTCAATTACTGAAACAAAGAAAAAAGAAATATTAAATGTCTAAGTCCAAACTTGATTTGGACTTTTTTAAAAAGGAGGTTTTTATGGCACCAAAAACAGTAGCTATAATTATGGATGGTAATGGTCGTTGGGCCAAAAAAAAGAGGCTTACCAAGAACAGCAGGACACAAAAAGGGTGCAGATACAATTCGTACTGTGGCTTTAGCTGCTCAGGATATGGGGATTCAAAAATTAATTTTATATGCTTTTTCAACAGAAAACTGGAAAAGACCCGAAGATGAAGTTTCTTATTTATGCAAGTCACCTGGCTTATTCTTTAATAAATTTATCAATGAATTAATGGAAAAGAATATTCAAGTTACATTTGCGGGGGAATTAGAAAAATTCCCAAAAGCAACACAAGATGTCATCAATAAAGCTGTAAATATGACTTCAAAGAATACTGGCTTAGAATTATGTTTAGCTATCAATTATGGTTCTCGCCGAGAAATGCTTTTGTCAATAAAAAAATATGCAGACGAAGTAGCTTCAGGTAAAAGAGAAAACGATTTAACTGAAGAAGAATTCTCTAAGTATTTATTTGTTCCAGAAGATATCGATTTGATGATTCGTACAAGCGGAGAACTACGTATTTCCAATTATTTATTATGGCAACTCGCATATGCAGAATTGATTTTACGCCAGTCGCATGGCCAGATTTTGATGAAAAAGCATTAAAAGATTGCTTAGATGAATTTGCCTCAAGAGATCGCAGATTTGGAGGCTTAACATCATGAAACAAAGAATTATTACCGCAATAGGTATCATTCTTGTTGTTGCTTTACCTGTAGCACTTGGTGGGCTTTGGCTAGAAGCTTTGGCTTTGTTTATTGTATGTGCATCAGCTTATGAATGGATGCACATACAACCCGATTTTAAAAAATGGCCTAAATATGTTATGCCACTTTGTGCTTTAGCTGTTATATTCACAAGAATCTTACCCGATAAATACTTTTTAGTAGTCGTAACACTGATTGTGCTATTTTTGTGGAGTTTAGTTGTATTTGTTGAGAATTTCTCAATTATGGATTCCTTTGTGTGCATTTCATATGTAACAATTTTCTCACTAGTATATCATGCGGTTGGACAAATCTCAGGTGTACATCAATATTTATGGACCATTGTATTTGCTACATACGGAAGTGACACAGGAGCTTATTTTGTAGGGCGCGCTATTGGGAAACATAAAATGAATCCAAGAATCTCACCTAAAAAGAGTTGGGAAGGTTTTGTAGGAGGCATTGTATTTGGATTTATATTGAGCTTAGCCGTAAGTTTTAGTTATGTTTCAAATTTAAATTCTGTATTAAATACACTCTTATGTTTATTATGTCCAATTACTGCAGAACTTGGAGATTTGTGTTTTAGTGCTATAAAACGTCATTTTGCCGTAAAAGATTTCTCAAACCTATTACCAGGACATGGTGGGGTTTTGGATCGTGTAGACTCACTATTAATGAATATTATGTTATTTAGTGTGTTATATACAATCATTCTCTAAGGAGGATTTAGATGGATTTTGTTATTGGATTGATCGCATTTATTATCATGTTAAGTGTGATTGTCATTTTACATGAATTAGGACATTTTTTAGTCGCAAAACATTTTGGTGTTTATTGTAAAGAATTTTCGATTGGTATGGGGCCATGCCTTTATCAAAAACAAGGAAAAGAAACTGCTTTTTCGATTCGTGCCATTCCTTTTGGTGGCTATGTTATGATGGCTGGAGAAGAAGATGGATCCCAAAGTGAAGAAGATAGTTGGTTAAAAGATATACCAGAAAACAGACGATTAAATGGTATAGAAAAATGGAAACAAGTCTGTATTATGATTGCAGGAATTGTGATGAATATTCTTTTGGCATGGATTATTTATATGGGAGTTGCTTTAGCACAAGGTTATGTGGTTGAAGAAGCTAAACCTGTTGTTTATGTAGTTGAAGAAAACTCAGTTGCTCAAAAGGCAGGACTTGAAAAGGATGATCATATCATCAAAGTTTTAAGTGAAGATGGAAATAGTATTCAACCTAAAACACAATATGAAATTTTAGAGTTTATTCAATATCATCATGATACACTGACATTAACTGTGAAAAGAGATGGTACAACATTTAAAACGACATTAACTCCATCTTATGATAAAGATATGGAAGGCTATACACTTGGCTATAAGGCGATTGCGTATGCCAAAAAAATCCCATGGTATCAATCATTATGGGTGGGTTGTCAAAATACTTGGGATAGTGCAACAACTATATTTAAATCTTTGAATATGATTATTCGTGGACAAGGACTTGAAAATTTATCGGGTCCAGTTGGCATATTAAATGTAACAAGTAAATCTGTACAATATGGATTAGATATGTATTTTAGTTTATTTGCGATGATCTCATTAAATATTGGTATCTTTAATGCACTTCCAATTCCTGCATTAGATGGCGGAAGAATTTTGATTTTACTAATTGAGAAATTGATTGGACGAAAAGTTTCTACTAAAATTGTTGAAAATATTATTTTGGCAAGTTTTGTGTTGTTGATGATACTCTTTATTTATGCTACATATAATGATATTGCTCGAATGTTTTAAAAAAAAGGACCTATATTTTTACAATATAGGTTTTTCTTTTTAGATAAAATACAGAATGGCTAACAAGTGGCAAATACTTGCTAGGATAATGAAAATGTGCCAGACAAAATGGAAGTATCTTTTTTGTGGCTTTGAATAAAAGAAAGTTCCAATTGTATACATGATACCACCTAGGGCAATCAAAATAATGAAGATGGGCTGTGTTTCTTTAATCAATGTTGGCAAAATAAAGATGGCTAACCATCCCATCACCATATAAATTGTCATTGATAATTTTGGATAAGATTTTGTCGCAATCGATTTTAATAAGATACCCATAATCACCATAACCCATTCAATAGCTAATATAGTATATCCTTTCCAATTATTCATAAGCTTTAAACAAATAGGCGTGTAGGTACCTGCAATAGCTAGTAAGATCATAATATGATCTAGCTTTCTAAATACATACTTGTGTGTTGTTTCATGTGGCATGCTATGGTAAAGACAAGATCCGGCAAACATGAAGAGTAGGCAAATCAAAAACACAGCTGTTCCAATGGTTTCTATAGTACCACCCCTTAAATATGCGCGAACACTATAATAAGGAAGTGAGAATAGAATCAAAATTGCCATAACTCCATGTGTAATACAGTTTCCTACTTCTTCACCAAAACAAAGAGGATACACATACCGCATACTATCTTTCTTGTTCATACATATACTATAACATATTAATTAATAATACACAATCTAGAAATAGATACTAGATATATTTTGCGTGTATTTTTTGGTATAATAATTCAGTTAGAGTGGAGGGTCTTGATGTTTTTAAAACGTATTGAATTACAAGGCTTTAAAAGCTTTGCGGACAAAACAGTGATTCAATTTGATCAAGATATTACAGGTATAGTTGGACCAAACGGATGCGGTAAAAGTAATGTAAATGACGCTATTCGTTGGGTGTTAGGTGAACAGAGTGTAAAATCACTTCGTTCTGGAACGAATATGTCAGATATTATCTTCTCGGGAAGTGAGTATAGAAAACCTGTAAATATGGCACGCGTTACATTGGTGTTTGACAATTCAACACGTGTTTTTGATTCGGATTTTGATGAAATCGAAATTACACGACAAATACTTCGCGCAAATAATGAAGCAAGTTATTTTATAAATAAAACCCCATGTCGACTAAAAGATATTAATGATTTGGTTATGGATACTGGTTTAGGTAAAGATTCCTTAAGCATTATTACACAGGGAAACATCTCTTCTTTTGCGGATGCTAAACCAGAAGACAGGCGTTCTTTGTTTGAAGAGGCTGCGGGTGTTGCAAAATATAAAAAGAGAAAAAAAATCTCATTGTCAAAATTAGAGCAAACAAAAGAAAATCTAGATCGTTTGCAGGACATTCTAGATGAGCTTGAAAGACAAATCGGTCCTTTGGAAAAACAAGCAAAAAAAGCAGAAAAATATATTTCTTTAAGAGAAAAATTATCAAAAATTGAAATTAGTGTACTTGTAGAAGATATTGATCAATATAATGAGAAAATCAATCAAATTAATAAAGAATTGTTTGATATTCAAGCTATGCATACATCTGAAAATGCAGAATTATTAAAGCAAGAAACTCGTTTAGAAAGTATTCGAAAAGAAATGTATGCTCTTGATAAACAAATCAATGAGTTGCAAGGAAAATATACAAAGGCGATGGAAGAAAACTATCAGCTTGAAAGACGTAAGATCGAACAAGATGAAAAGCGTAAATATATGTTGAAGGTGGCTGATAAAAAGGCTCGTCAAAAAGAAATTCAGGCAATGTTAGAGGAAGCTCGTTTTGAATATCAAGATCGTCATCAACGTTTGATGCAGACACAACAAGATTTAAATAATCGTCGTAATATTGTGAATGATCTAAAAACGAAGATATCGAAAGCACGTTATGAATCGGATCAGGCAAACAATATTTTGACACAACTTCAAAATCGTCGACAAGTATTAGAAAATATGATGAAGCAACCTTTTGCACACCAACAAGGTGTACGCTCTGTTATGCAGGCTAAAAATTCTTTATCCGGCGTTTATGGAGTTGTTAGTGAATTATTGATTGCTCATGCAGATAAAGCATTGGCGGTCAATGCTGCTTTAGGTGGAAGTATCTATCAAATTATCACTAAAAATGAGGCGGATGCAAGAAATGCCATTTCTTTCTTAAAAAGAAACCGTAGCGGACGAGCTACTTTCTTACCATTAAGTGTATGTCATCCTAGAAAAATGAATGAACAAGTCATTACAATTGCTTCAACAAGCCCAGGCTTTTTAGGCTTTGCGAGCGAATGTGTGGATTGTAAAGAGATCTTTGATCCTGTTAAAGAAAGATTGTTAGGCAATGTCATTGTTGTAGACACACTACAAAATGCCAATGAAACTGCAAAACGACTACGCTATGCATATAAGATTGTTACTTTAGATGGAGACATCGTTCATACTGGTGGTAGTATGACAGGTGGTGTTACGAAAAACCAAAGTACCCCTGTCACAATGCGTCAAGAATTAGATACAATTAATTCTAAAATTGAAGGGCAAAAAATCAAAGCCGATAGTTGTCTGAATGAAACAGATATACTTACACAAAAACTTCAAAAAGAAAATGATGCGATTGTAACTTTACAGATTGAATTGGCTAAATTAGAGAATATTTACGCAACAAAAAAGGCAAAATATGATTCGATTCTTGCAGAATACCAAGAACTAGGTGTCGATATTGAAGAGAATGCAGAATTAGCACAAGATGATTTAGTTGTGCAGATGTCCAAAATGCATGCGGTATTAGATTCATTGTCTTTAGAAATACAAAGTTTGCGTCAGTCGCGCTTTGATAAGGGAAATGATGCGGAACAGCTTGAAAATCAAATTCGTTTAGTTCGAAGAGAAATGAATTCTAAACAATCGCAAATCCATAATTATGAGATGGAAATTGTGAAGGTCAAAACACAATTGGAAAATGCATTGAACCGCTTAAGTACAGATTATGAAATGACTTATGAATATGCATTAACGAAAAAGGAAGATGTAGAAATTGAAAGTGCTAAAGAAGAAGTTATTCAACTTCGTCAAGCCATTTCTCGTTTGGGAAATGTAAACTTAGATGCTCCAAATGAATATAAAGAAGTCAAAGAACGCTTTGATTTTATGACAAGTCAAAAAGAAGATTTAGAAAAGGCAAGTCAACAAATTTTGGCAGCCATAGATGAAATGGATCAGACTATGATTAGTCAATTCACAGATATGTTTAATAAAATTAACGCGGAATTGGATGGCGTATTTAAAGCATGTTTGGTGGAGGTCGTGCAAGTCTTTCTATGGTAGATCCAGATGACGTGTTAAATACGGGAATTGATATTGATGTTCAGCCTCCTGGAAAGATGGTTAAAAATATTCAAACATTCTCTGGTGGAGAAAAAGCATTGATTGCGATCAGTGTATTGTTTGCGATATTAAAAGCTAGAACAATGCCATTATGTATCTTCGATGAGGTTGAAGCGGCATTAGACCAGGCTAATGTAGAACGTTTTGCACGTTATCTATCGCATTATCGTGGTCAATCTCAATTTATTGCGGTAACACATAGACCAGGAACTATGGAACAGTGTGATACTTTATATGGTGTTACGATGCAAAAAGATGGTGTTAGTAAAGTATTAAAGGTGCAGTTAAAAGATGCAGTACATATAGCTAAGGAGGAAGAGTAATGTCGGTCTTTTCAAAAATCAAAGAAGCTTTCGTGAAAAGTGAAGATAAAGATAAGTATTTATCGGGTCTTGATCGTTCAAAAAAAGTTTTGGAGATCGTATGCGTGCTTTATCCAATAACTTTCATGGAATTGATGATGATTTATTAGAACAAATCATGGTTATTCTACTTGAGAGTGATGTGGGTATTCATACAGCACAAAAAATTGTGGATGCGTTTGAATCCAATGGGAAACATATTAAAGATTATGATTCTATGTTAGATTACTTAATATCTATTCTTTATGATTTTTATGATGAGTCAAGCGATGAACCAATTAAAATGAATGAAGAAGGTCCAACTGTCATTTTGATGGTTGGTGTAAATGGTAGTGGTAAAACGACTACAAGCGCTAAATTAATTCAATATTATAAAGAGCAAGGAAAAAAGGTGGCTGTTGCAGCAGCCGATACATTCCGTGCAGGAGCCATTGACCAAATTGATACTTGGGCAAATCGTTTAGGTGTTCCTTGTATAAAAGGAAAAATGAATCAAGATCCAAGTTCTGTACTTGTAGATGCTTGTCGCTATGCTAAAGAAAACGATGTAGATATTTTGATTTGTGATACTGCAGGTCGTCTACAAAATAAGACAAATTTAATGAATGAATTAAGCAAGATGCATCGTGTTGTTCAAAGAGAAATTGAGGGGGCTCCACAAGAAGTTTGGTTGGTACTAGATGCGACAACAGGACAAAATGGTATTTCTCAGGCAAAAGTATTCTTAGAAGCCACAGATGTAACAGGTATTGTTTTAACGAAGATGGATGGAACTGCCAAAGGTGGCGTTGTGCTTGCGATTCGAGACTTGTTACATTTACCAGTTCGCTTCTTAGGTTTAGGAGAAAAACCAGCGGATTTAAGACCTTTTGATATTAATGCATTCTTGATGGGCATCACAAAAGGTATAGAAGAATAATGATTTCAAAATTAGATGCGAATGATTTATTTGATGTATACGGAGACTTGTTGACTAAACGTCAAAGAGAGATTTTATCTCTTTACTATGAAGAAGATTTCTCTTATACTGAAATAAGTGAGGAACTAGAGATTTCTCGTGCAGCGGCGATGGATTCGGTTCATCGAGCTACGAAATTACTGGAAAAATATGAAGCAGCGATTGGATATGTCGCTAAGAAAAAATTATTAGATGCATGGATTTTACAACATGAGGATGTTGAACAAATCGAAATATTAAAAGAAATATTTTAGGAGGATCAAAAAATGTCGATTGTTATGAGTGTTAATGCAGGAAGTTCATCATTGAAATTCCAAGTTTCAAGATGCCAGAAGAAGAAGTTCTAGCACAAGGAAATGTTGAACGTATTGGTTTGAATGATTCTATTTTTGGAATGAAAGCCAATGGAGAAAAAATTGAAGAGATCTTAGATATCAAAGATCATGCAGTAGCTGTTAAAAAGTTAATGGAAGCTTTGATCGAACACAAAGTTGTAAATAGCTTAGAAGATATCAAAGCGATTGGACACCGTGTTGTTCATGGTGGAGAATATTTCTCTCATTCTGTTCCTGTAGATGCAGATGTAGAAGCTAAAGTAGAAGAATTATGTGCATTAGCTCCTTTACACAACCCAGCTGCATTGGTTGGATACCGTTCATTTAGAGATGCTTTACCAGAATGTAAACATACATTTGTATTTGATACAGCATTCCACCAAAGTATGCCAGAAGAAAACTATATCTTCCCACTTCCTTATGAATATTATACAAATGATAAAGTACGTCGTTATGGAGCTCATGGAACGAGTCATGAATATTTGACAAAAACGTTTAGCTGAGCTTCAAGGAAAAACACAAGAAGAAATGAACATCATCACTTGTCACTTGGGAAATGGTGCAAGTATCACAGCTGTAAAAAATGGTAAATCCTATAAGACATCAATGGGATTTACACCTCTTGGAGGAATCATGATGGGAACACGTTGTGGAGATATTGACCCTGCAATCGTTCCATTCTTAGAAAATAAATATGGTTATACACCAGATGAAATGGATACAATCATGAACAAAAAATCTGGTATGTTAGGTGTAAGTGGAATCTCTAGTGATGGCCGTGACATTGAAGCAGCCATCAAAGAAGGAAATCCACGTGCAATCTTAACTCAAAATGTTTACGTTAACCGTATTGTTGAAGTTGTATCAGGATACTATGGATTAATGGGTGGTGCTGATGCGATCGTCTTTGCGGGTGGTATCGGTGAAAATGACTGTGCAATGCGTCAAAGAATTTGTGATGGATTATCCGCATTTGGTGTTGTTGTAAAACCAGAAGACAATGATGGAGTTCGTGGAGTTGAAAAATTATTAAGTGCTCCTGAATCAAAAATGCAAGTATGGTTATTACCTACAAATGAAGAATTAGTTATCGCACGTGATGCCTACAAGGATTTGACGGCTAATGCCTAATGCTATTTTAGAAAGTGTAAAAGATTTTAATACAATCACAATCTTTCGACATGTTTTTGCCGACATGGATGCGATCGGATCTCAATTTGGATTGAAGTACTATTTAGAAAGTGCTTATCCAGATAAAAAAATCTATTGCTTAGGAAGTAATTGTCCTGTATCACAAAGAAACAATGTAACGATGGATGAAGTAGATGATGACGTAGTCGCTTCTAGTTTAGCTATTGTTTTAGATACTTCAAATGCAGCACGTATTGATGATGAACGTTACAAGTTCGCAAAAAATCGATACGTATCGATCATCACGTACAAGTAGAAACCATTTGTGATGAAGAATGGATTGACGATAAGGCAAGTGCTACTTGTGAGTTATTAGCTTTATATCTTCAAGAAAATAAAGTAAATATTCCTGTAGAAAGTGCATTAATGTTATATTTAGGATTGACGGCAGATAACATTCGTTTTACAACAAATAATGTTCGCCCAGCTACATTTGATGCCGCAAAATACTTATTTGAACAAGGTGTAGATGTTACTAAAGTAGAACAACTTAACTTTTCCAAATCGATTGAAGATTACAGATATGAAACGGTTGTACGAAATCATACAATACTTAATAATAAATTTCTTTATTCGATTCTAGAATGTGAAGATTATGAAGAGTATGGTTTAAACTTTACAGATGCCAAAGATAAAGTGTATTGTTTAGCCGGTATTGATTGTGTTGAAATGTGGGCTTTATTTACACGTATGGAAGATCGAATTCACTATAGTGCATCTTTAAGATCAAGAAATATTCCAATTCGTGATGTAGCTATGGAATTTGGTGGTGGCGGCCATGAATGTGCAAGTGGAATCAAAAACTTAACGCGTGATCAAGTCGATCAAATTATTGAAATTTTATCAAATCGAGAGGTAGCTTAAGAAGCTATCTCTTTTTCTTATGCTATAATATCTACAATGGAAAGGTGGTATTCTATGGTTCACTTACATATGCGAAGTTCATATTCTTTATTGGAATCGCCAATTCGTTTAGAAGTATGATTCTTCATCAAAAACAACTCGGATATAATCATGTTTGTTTAACCGATCATAATGTGATGTATGGAACGATGGAGTTCTATCAACTTTGTAAAAAACATAATGTCCATGCGATTATTGGTTTAGAAGTTGATTCCATCTATAATGAAGAGCCCTTTCATTTTATTCTTCTAGCGAAGAATGATATGGGTCTACAGAATTTATATAAATTAAGTTCGATCATAAAAGAAAATGTATCTTTTGATGAAGTTATAAAGTATGCCAAAGATTGTGTTGTCCTTACTTCAAGTGATGGAAAAGATACATTTAGTGCATATATTGAACATCAGGATTTAGAAAAGTTAAGTGCGTTTGTAGAACTATGTAAAAATTCTTTTTCGGATTTTTATGTTTCTATATCTATGAATGATTCTGGAAAGAAAAGAGTCGACAATAGGATTTTGAAACAACTTGATTGTAAGTGTGTAGCACTATCGCGTATTCTTTATGAGAAGAGTGAAGATGTAAAGTCATTACAAGCATTAAGAGCTATTGCCAAACAAACAAGTATAGAAAACCAAGGTTTAGATGTTCAATTTCAAAGATATTTAAGAAGTCCACAAGAAATGGAAGCGTTGTATGATGAACGTGATTTGTTGGCTACAGAGCAAATCGCAAGAATGTGCAATGTTCAAATGGCGTTTCAAAAATCAAAGCTTCCAGTGTTTGAAAATAAGCTGCATATTGATTCTAGTGATTATTTGGTGAAACTTTGTAAAAAGGGATTAGAAAAACGATTAAACGGTAATCTAGATGCAGTTTACATGAATCGTCTAGAATATGAATTGAGTGTCATTATCAATATGGGATTTACTGATTATTTTTTGATTGTCTGGGACTTTATCCGATATGCCAGAAGTAAAGATATATTTGTGGGTCCAGGACGTGGTAGTGCAGCAGGTTCTTTAGTTGCATATTGTCTTGGTATTACGCATATTGATCCAATTCAAAATAATTTGTTGTTTGAAAGATTTTTAAATCCATCACGTATTTCTATGCCCGATATCGATACGGATTTTCCAGATGACAGAAGAGATGAAGTCATTCGATATGTTCGCAAACTCTATGGACAGGATCATGTAAGTCATATTGTAACATTCAATACATTACAAGCAAGACAAGCTATTCGTGATGTAGGACGTGTGATGAATATTCCGGCAAGAATTGTGGATGAGCTTTCAAAAATGTTAAAGAATACGCCTAAAATTACGTTAATGCAGGCTTATAATGAAAATGCTTTATTTCGAAAAAGGATTCAATCAGATCAAAAATTGATTGAATTATTTCAGATGTGTGTAAGTATTGAAGGATTACCACGCCATACATCTTTGCATGCGGCAGGAATTGTCCTTTCAGATCAGCCTATTGTGAATGTTTGTCCTCTTGTAAGTGTGGATGGAGATATACAAGCTACACAATTTACGGCAGAATATCTTGAAGATTTAGGTTTGATCAAAATGGATTTTTAGGAATTCGTAATCTAACAACGATTCATGAAATTGTCACAAATCTAAAAGAACAAAAACATATTTCTTTAGATATGATGAAAATCAATTTAAAGGATGCGAAAACATATCAACTATTATCCCTTGGAAATACACTTGGTGTATTTCAATTGGAATCGAGTGGAATTACATCTTTACTCCAAAAGATACAACCCAATAAATTTGAGGATATTAGTGTAGTCCTTGCTTTATATCGTCCTGGAGCGATGCAACATATTGATACATATATTGAAAGAAAAAAGGATCCTTCAAAAGTTGTATATCCACATCCTTTATTAGAGCCTATTTTAAAAGAAACCTATGGGATCATGATCTATCAGGAACAAGTTATGCAGACAGCCCAAGTAATTGGTGGATTTAGTTTGGCGCAAGCAGATACTTTGCGTAAGGCGATGTCGAAAAAGAAATTGGATGTTATGCAGAATTTAAAGGAACAATTTATTTTAGGTGCACGAAAGAATCGTATCAAAGATTCTGTTTCCAATGAGATATTTTCTATAATGGAACAATTTGCAGGTTATGGATTTAATAAATCACATAGTTATGCCTATAGTTTAGTTGCCTATCAAATGGCTTATTTAAAGGCAAATTATCCTTTATATTTCTATCAGAGCCTATTAAATAGTGTCATTGGTTCCGGTGTAAAAACTTCGCAATATATTTATGAATGTAAAAGAAGAAATATTGTTGTGAATGGATGCGATATTAATCATTCAAAGGCTTTCTATACGATTGAAAACAATTCGATACGTATGCCATTACAAGTCTTAAAGGGTGTTGGAAAGACGATTTATCCAACAATTATTGAACATGTGCCGTATACAGATTTATTTGATTTTTGGCCAAGGCAAGTATGTATAAAATCAATGAATCTACGATACGTATTTTAATTGATGGAGGTGCGTTGGATTGTTTTGGATATAATCGTGCAACTTTAAATGAGAATTTAAGAAAACTGATGGATTATGTAAATATTGTACGAATCGAAGATCCTAATGATTTACGTTTTGATTTTAGTATTGTGTCTCGTCCGGGTATTCAAAGAATTAAAGAGAATCCAATTCAAAAAGCGCAAAAAGAACAATATGTATATGGCTTTTATGTAAGTGAGCATCCTGTACAATCTTTACGTATGCATAAATATCCCAATTGCATTCCATTATTGAATGCGGTAAATAGAGATGGATATATGAATATTTTAGTGCGTGTGGCATCTTTTAGAACACATAAGACAAAAAAAGGGGATTGGATGTGCTTTATGAGCGTAGAGGATGAAGCCGGTAAAATGGATGCAGTTATCATGCCTCGTTTGTATGAACAACAAAAAGAAAACATTCAAAAAGATCGTATTTGTTTGATTCAAGGCAAGAAAGATCGTCCAACATCAATTGTAGTAAATAGAATAGAATGGATCGAGGTGTAAAAATGATCACAAAACGAAATGATTTATTATCTAAAAAAGTGATTCAAGGCTTAAAAAATAGACATATGAATGGGTATTATGTGCATTCGAAACAAGAAGCTTTGGATTTAGCATTTGAAATTATGAAACCAGGTACAAGTGTAGGTTGGGGAGGTTCAGATACTTTAAATAAAATAGGAATCAAGGAAGAGCTATATAAAAGAAATTTTAAAGTTATCGATCGTGATAAAGCTAGGGATGCTGAAGAAAAGTATAAATTAGAAAGAGACTGTTTTTATGCAGACTATTATTTAATGAGTACGAATGCCATGACAGAAGATGGAATTTTAGTCAATATGGATGGGCATTGTAATCGTGTGTCATGTTTATGTTTTGGGCCTAAACATGTCATAATGATTGTAGGTATGAATAAGGTCACAAAAGATATAGAGAGTGCAATTTCTCGCGTAAGAAATATAGCTGCACCAATTAACAGTCAACGATTTGCTGGAAATAGGCCGTGTCAAGTTACGGGTAGTTGTGCAAATTGTTTAGCTGACGGTTGTATTTGCGACCAATTGGTTATCACAAGAAACAGTATGGAGCTGATCGTATTCATGTCATTTTAGTGGATGAAGTATTAGAATATTAGAAGGAAATGGCTATACAATTTAGCCATTTTTTCATATGTGTATAATTATAATGATGAATTTCTTGCATTATTTTGAGTTTCATGTTTTAATCTTTATGCGTAAAAAAATTATCCAGAGTTGAAGTAGAGAGTTAGCTCGTTGACTTCACGCCAACCTGGCAATATGTTAAGGTGGTCCTGCTAACAGCGATAAGAAGTATAGAGATTTGTAACATACTTCTTAAAGTATGTTTTTTTTATGGATAAGCAAGAGAAGAGGAGACAAAATGAAAGACTATATTTTTACAAGTGAAAGTGTTACTGAAGGTCATCCAGATAAAATTTGTGACCAAATTGCCGAATGCGATCGTAGATGCTGCATTAGCTCA
>ENA-OQIR01000332-OQIR01000332.1-human-gut-metagenome-genome-assembly--contig:-NODE-332-length-21544-cov-2.204977_pt1 | contig 21544 bp, 40 predicted proteins | sample MGYA00242580_ERZ504745 | MGnify/ENA primary metagenome ERZ504745 (study PRJEB26092, sample SAMD00036214) | human gut metagenome | host: Homo sapiens | study: EMG produced TPA metagenomics assembly of...
CCTTGCCTGAGTTTTCTCAAACAGTTCCCACTGTAACCTCAGGGTTTGTAATTAACCGGTTTTTTATTGAAAATAACCGATTTTCTTCCATTGCCGCATGACCCGGCATCGACGGCAACGGAAACGAAATCAGCTGACCGTCGCATCGTCCGCGGTCCAACCCATCAGCTTCAAAGCATCAGACACGTGGCTTCCGGCGCATTCGAGATCCTTGAACGTCTGACGTACGAGCTCCCGGACCTGCGGGTCGTCGAAATGCTGGCAGTCCAGCATGGTGCGTGCCAGTTCCGACGTGTTCATCGCATAATCATGCACCAGTCCCAGCATGTCTCGCTTCTGGTCCTCAGTCAGCTGCTCGTCTTCCAAGTCCGGTTCGCCGTAGTCGAATTCGTCCACTTCGCCCGGTGCGTACTGGAATCCGACCGGAGGTGTCGGCATGTCCGGTTCATGCCCTTCGCGCTGCCTGTCCAGCCATGCGTTCCAGAACTCCTCCCCCTCCTCGCGCGTCACGTTTTCGGGAAGGTTGTCCAAGAAGGTGTCTCGGATTGTTTGTGTGGTGATGTCTGCCATTGTTTTTTCTCCAATCGGTTTTTTCTGATGGCGTTTTTTTGATTCGATGTTCTTGCGATGTCCGGGGGCTATTCCGCCCGATGCGGCCGAGCCGAGAGTCCGCCGATGATGCTTTGGACGACGGTCGTGACCGGGGCCGGATCGCGTGGATCGGGGTTTCCCCCGGCCGTGTCTGCGGCAGGCTTTTCGTCGCCCCGTCCCTCGGGCCGCCCAGCATCGGGTGACGGGACATTCCAACGCACGCTGCACCGCCTGCGTGGCGGGACGGCCACGGCCCAATGATTTGAGCAGAGAGCGTCGGAACTGCCACATCTCGTCGGGGTCGGAAATCTGGTTCTCCTCCATCAGCCGGGTGATGGTCGCCTCCGATGGCATCGACTGCCGTCGTTTCCTTCTCACGGCGAGGTTGATATCCCCCACCGTCATCCATTCGCCGTGAGGATGCAATGCGTAGAATTCCCGTACCGCGGCGTTGGCCTCGTCGAACGACACCGATCTGGCCAGCTCCTCGTAGAAGCATTGGGCCTGCGCGTCGCTGATTGGCGCGTTCCCGTGATGCACGTTGATGCGGCGCAGCACCTGCAGAGCTTCGTTAAAGTTCATCGAATTCCTCCTCTCGCGGATGGGCTTCGTCCCAGGCGGCGGCCCGCGCTTGGACTTCCGCATTGTGCATGTCGTTCAGCATGCTCTTCGGCAGCCTGCCGTTCGCCGGCAGGTTCTCCGGGTGTAGCGCGATGTTGTTGGGGTCGCGCCCCATTTTCAGGTTTTGGATGTCCCGTTCGAGCCAACGCCTGTATGTGGCATCCCAGTTGGCGCTGCGGTGTTCGGGTTTCTCCTGCGTGTAGTAGGCGACGAACAGGGTGACTTCGCGGATCAGGTTGACTCCCGCCTTGGCCGTGGCGATGCGCAGTTCGGGCGAGGCTTCCAGTCCGGGGCCAACACGGTCTGACGGGCCGTGGGCTTCTTCTCTTTTTTCGGAACTTTTCTCTTCTTCGAAGAAACCGCGGAAGGTTTCTTCTGAATCGGAGAGGTTTCCTCGACCCTGCTGGAACTCTGAGAAGCTTCGAAAGAAGCGTTCTCGTTTTCAGGCTCTGAGGCGGACTTGTCCGCCGATTTTTCGTTTTTTGCACGGATAGAGGAATTAGGTATTAGGTATAAGGTATTAGGTATAAGGGGAGAATATGAATCGGATTGGTATCCGATACCCCTTGAGATGCCCCATCTGATGGGGTATCCGATACCCCTTGAGATATCCCATCTGATGGGGTATCGAATGAGGTATCCGTAGGGGAGAGAAAGAGCTTTCCTGATACCGTTTGAGAGCGTCGGATACCGCTTCTTCACCTCCTGACACAATTCTCCGGGGGTCGATTGATGGCAGGTCAAGCAGGTCCCTAACCTGATCCCATCCCTGCCAGTCACGCTGCTCCTTGTACAGCCGCTGCAATTCGAAAACGATGACTCCACGCAGTTTCGACGAAGCTGTATCCGTGTAGCTAGAGCGAACAGCGATGGCTGTCTTGCTGCTTTTGAGAGGCGCGTCGTTTCGCAAGAAGGAACGTATCAGCACTTCATCGGTGTCCTCGTCTCGTACGATATAGAGTTTCTTCTCCAAGACGACGGCATCGGCTTCTATCGTCTCGACAGTCATATCCGAAGCGTTGACGGCAAGCTTTTTAGGACGCCAGTCAACGACGCCGCAGAGATTGGTCGAAAGTTTCAGCAGCAGCAGGAGATACAGGTTCTGCTGCGAACGTGTCAGGCATCGCCAGCTCGGATCGTCTAGGATGGCCCGATGTATTAGAGCATATTGCCTCATATAAGTTCCTTAGCGATGGACCAGTGCTACCGCTCGTTCATGGCCGGCTTTATCGTGAACGCGTCCGCCATGATTTCGCCTGGCGTGTAGCCGGTGGCCGCCCCGTATCGTTCAACATCCCCCAGGCTCCATTCGAGATCGCCCTTGCGGTGGACACGCACGTAGCGTTCGGATTTGTCGATGATGCGGGCGACGTCGTAGTTCGAATGTCGGTTGATTCCGATAATCGCGTTTATCCGGTCGCGGATCGCTTTTCCGGTTTTTGATGGTGTTTCCTTGCGGTTTGTCATTTTCTGAAAAGGTCTCCTATGTATCCGTTGCGTCTATGTGGGCGCAATTAAGGTTATACAGGTGCGTCCATGTAGGCGCAAATAGTATCGGCGTGTCGGTGTGACGCATTAAATAGACGCAAAAGCTGTAGAATAGAGACATGGCAACGAAAATCGAGGTCAGCGAATTCGCTCGACGAATCAACATCGGCGTCAAATCCCAGATGGGCATACGTCGTTTATCCAACCGTGCGTTGGCGCGTGGAATCAAACGCAGCGAAAAATACGTCCGAGAACGGGTAAACGACGAGCAGGAATGGCGTATAGCCGACCTCGAACGCATGTGCGAGCTTTGGAGGATGACATTCGGCCAGCTGACTTCATATGTCGATTTCAAAGCCGACCATTCGCACCCCGAAGCCACGGGAGCCGACTCGATCTCCTCGTATCAGTTCGTCGCGGTCATGGATGGTGATGATATCGTTCAAATCCTCGACGGATCGTCATCCCCGCCACTCGTCAACGACGAAGAAAGACGGCCAATACGGAAACATTGCCCGTCAACCGAAATCGAATCCGGGAACGCAGGTGAGGATGCCCCTGGGCCGGACTCCCTCACCGATGAGGAGCGCAAGCGTATCGTTTTGGAGAAACTACGTAGGGGTGACGTGTCCTTGGCGGCGAACAAGGATCCGCATAAGCTCGCGGAAATGGAAGGCGGTGACGGCCGCTAGTGACGACTGCTTGCCCCTGTTCTGTCAGAGTATCCTCTTCTCGAACCGATTCGATAGGAGGATATTCAACCGTGTTGACGGCCGCACCATTCGACCGCCACATGCCCATCAACCGTGGCATGACCTACGAGCAGATGCTCGATGCCGTGGAAACCCAGCCAGTCCACGTCATCGAAGCTACGCTTGATGATGACACTTCAGGCCTCTACTGTGAGGCTGTCCAGACCATAATCATCGACGAGCATATGACCGACGTGCAGAAACGATGCTCTCTCACCCATGAATTGTTCCACTGCTGCACGCCGATGATTCGCATGCGGAATACGGGAAAAGCCATGCCGAATGGCGTGTGCGCCGTGAAACCGCCATGTTTCTGATCAACCGGCGGACTATGTGCAGGCCGAACGGGAATATGATGGCGAGATCTATCAGATGTCCTGTGAGATGGATGTCACGGTATTCCTTTTGGAGGACTACCGTCGGATTTTGGAATATAGCCAGCCATTGCATAGCTGAGGAGAGATAAATCATGGGACATCTGGACCCGTTCCTGCAAGACCTCAATGGTATCGGAATCATCGCCATGATGGTAAGCATCAGTGCAGTGATAGTCCGCGTGGTTTTCTGCAAGACCATGCGGGACAGAATCTATACGGGCGTGGGGGGATTAATATCCGCGATCGTCATGTCGCTGGGTATTGATTATGCGATACGGCCATTCGCCGGTACTGGTGAATCGACTGCGACGAATGGACTGGGGTTCGTCCAGCTCATGATAGGTGTGGTTATCGCGCTTATCGGAGGTGCCGTTTTGCGCGGCATCCTGAGTCTTGACGATGGCGAACCACAGCCGACAAGCAATTCCCTCATTATGGACACGCAGACGGAGCTGAACCGTCTTGCACCCCGATACGCTGGTGGCCGCCATGAGCAACGAGGACTCCTATTATGGCTGGTTCGTGATAGACCACGACAACGGCGGCTCCCCCGACCCGTTGTATGAGGCCAGTCTCAACGCGAACCTGCAACAGGAACGCCAGCTCGGGAAACTGTACGGCGATCCGGGTTCCGGCTTGGACTATTCCGCTTTCGGAAACACGGCCGTACAGGCCGGCCAGCAGGGCGAATCCGCATTGGCCAGAATCATCGCCTACATGCGGCTCAACGTCATCTCCTTCTGGTCCCTGTACGGGCTCAACGAGAACCGCCAGCCCATCAACGCGGACATCGACTGCGTGCTGGTCGCATAGACCCGCAACAGCAGGTGCATGCCTGGTTCGTGGACGCGAAGAACTACAAGGGCGGCAGCGACACCAAATACGTGAACTTGGATCCACGAAACCTGGTGCGCATGAGCATCAGCCGTCGAGCCCTCGTCAAAGGCTCGGATGGAACACCCGTGGTCAAGATGAGCGAGAACATGGCAACCCAACGCGATAATTGGGCGTCCACGCTCGAAACCTATCACGTGGCGGCCCAATGGATGGTCTGCATGGTACCGGGCGGACATAACGGCAACCCGGATGTCAGCGAAGCCGTCTGGCCGGGCAATGTTCGTGTCGTGACGCCTGGACAGTTGGTTGCGGAAATCCAATCCCTGAGCCTGCTGCCGGTGGACAATATTCCGCCACGTGTCGTCAGACTGTTCACCTCGGCAGTCAAACAACAGGCTCCTGCGCCAGCAGCGCCGGTGACGAACACTGTGCCGATGCCTGTGACCTCACCCGTCCCAGCCCCTATCCCCCAGCCGGCAATAACGAACAACTGCCCCAAATGCGGTCAGCCATTGAACGGACAAACCAACTTCTGCCCCAACTGCGGCACACCGCTCAACGCCTAATCAGGAGGTCAAGCATGGCTGCATGCCATTGAGTTGACGCTCCCCACGCGGGGCGTCTTCCTTCTTTTTTTCTTGTTGATTTGACGAACTGTAGCCTGTAGGCTACAGTATTGGTATGTTGAGATTCAAGAGGACGAGCGAATTCCTTGAATGGTTACGCAAACTAAAAGACAGAGACGCAAAAGCCAAAATCGAAGCACACCTTGACTACTGCGAGCTAAAAGGCTCCCTCCTGGGAGATACCAAACCCGTAGGAGACTCCATATACGAGATGCGCTTTCACTTCGGACCCGGATACCGAATCTACTACGCAAGAAGCGGATCAGAAATCTATCTGCTGCTCATCGGCGGAGATAAAAGAAAACAACAGGCAGATATCAAAAAAGCCAAGAAACTATTCAGGGAATACTCCGAATAGGAGGAGAAAAAATGACAAAGAAATACCAAGACTACGACACCAGCGAATTCCTTGAAACCGAAGACGACATCGCCCGCTACCTCAATGCCGTAGCAGAATACAATGATCCTGAAATGTTCCAAACCGCACTCGGAAAAGTAGCAAAAGCACGAGGAATGTCCAGCATTGCCAAAGAGGCGAACGTGTCCAGAGAAAGCCTGTACCGAAGCCTCAGCGCCGAGGGTAATCCCTCGTTCCAAACCATCTCTAAAGTACTGGCTTCAATGGGACTTCGACTGACTATACAGCCAGCTGAAGCCTGATATGTTCACCAGGTCGGCGGTGGAGCGCATCGACTAACGTTCTCCTGTTCTCATGACCACGATCATGCTGGGGATTGACATCCTCCCCCGCCTGAAGGCGGGGGATTCCTACGCCGGTCAGCTTAATGAAGCCTTGCGGTTCGGCGGGTTCCCGCTTCACGGCGTCCGCGTTGCGACCGGTTTGCGCCAGTCTCCGTCTTACGTCGCCTCCACGGGCGTTTAGCGACTCCGCGAGTCCCGCGGCATCCACCGCATCCTGCTCCGCCAGACGTTTGGCGATAGGCTCGTTGATCTGGCGAACGATATCGACGGGCAAACCGGTCTGCTTGGCGACGGACTCCACCGTGGAACGACGCGACTGGAGCAGGTCGGCTGCTCGTTCGGCTCGACTGTGATATCGGGGCATGGTCAGACAGGGTCTTTTGCCAGATGGAAGGCGACTGCGATGATTGCGGCCAGCATGATGCTGAGGCTGATAAGGATTGGATGTTTCAAGATTCTTTCCTTTTGCTAGTTTTCAAGAATGATTTGCGTGCCACTGAAGAATGCGAGACGGTCTGCTTCACGGATTTTCTTCGGATCGGTCACATCACGCATGAACTGTTCCCTGAAGCGCCGGTATTCGGCATCGTATCCGGAACCAGTGTTCTTCTTCTTTTGTGCCGGTTTCTGTTTCGGTGTCGGCCGACCTTTCTTGGAGGAGAGTCGTTCTCGCGTCGCTTGTCTGCTTCGACCACACGGTTGATCTGTCTGGCACAGGAGACAACCGTTTTCCTGTCACCTACCAGATGAGCGGATACGGCTTTACGCCGCAGTCGTCCGATATTCCGGCAAGCGTCAGCGACAGTCCCGGCAACAGTTCGAACTCGTTAGATACAGGATTCCACCCAGCAGAGTGAAAGGTGCAATGCTCTCATTGGCTTCCGGCATCAGCATCTTCCTCCTCTTCAAGTCCAGTCAGCACTCCTGCATAGCGTCTTCGATTTGCTGGCACCACTGTTCCATCGTCGTATCCAAGGAAATGAACATGGTCGGAGTGAACCCGCCGGTCATGTATTCATCAACGACTCGTCCCGCCAGGTCAAGGTCATACAGTTTGATTTCACCGATCAGCCTATTGTCCCGGAAGAAAGCCAAACGTCGTTGCGAATATTCCACCACACTCATGCCGCTGATAGCCCAGCCGTTCAACCCGTTACAGGAACAGGCAGAGTGTGTTCGTTCTCCTCGACGATCTTCCAATCATCCTTTTCGACGATTGTTTTTAATGGTTCGTAGAATTTGCTCAAATTTTCTCCTTAATGACATTCCGGGCACAGCCACTCGTCTGTGGCGCAGTCCCATCCGTTTTCAATGAGTTCGTCATGGTTCCCCATTGCTGTTTTCCCGCATTTGCTGCAGGTCAGATGCCAGTGTTGCGGACAGTAGTGGTTTTCGTCTCCATCCAATTGCCATCCGTCGGAACTGGCGTCATCGTCTGCGTCGTCTTTGTCTGTGTAATAAGCGCTGCCGTCTTCGGGGTCGTATTGTTCATCGCATTCGTCGCAGTGGATTGCGACGAATTTCTTCTCGGTGAAACTCATAGCGTCCCCTGTTCTTGCGTCATGTCTCGGATGGCGTCCTCGAGCAGGCTTCTCGCGGCCTTGCATCCTTGAATGTATGCGCGGGATGGTTCCGTTCGGGCGTGGGCGTCGCTTGCATGTTCGAGTTTGAGTTCGCTGGAGATTCGTTTCCCTGCTTCGGTTTCCGTTTTGGCCAGCAGTTGGCGATCATGCTCGGTAAGCCAGGCGTCAAACAGTTCGGCTACGTTGGAGAATTGCGGGTTTGCCGACAGTGAATAGAAGTCCTCCGCGCCGTTTATGAAGATGTTCCTGGCTTCGCTGTCCGTCAACGGTTGGTTCACGCTCAATTGTTTTCCTCTCTTTGATGATGCTTGTCTTCGATGACCCGGATGCGTTGAATGCCGTCGAGATGAATGTGCATGGGTGTGCCGGTGATCCAATTCCAATACACGTGATCCAGCACGACGGGAATGGTTGAGCCGTCTCTGATTCGTGCCGTGATTGTTCTCTCCCACCAGCATCCGGTGTTGTGTTCCAGAATCTGAACGGGCGCGGTGACTGTAAAGCTTGCAGTGGCTTCGGGGCTGTGTCATTGAATTCGACTTCTACCGTTTTCCCTTCGAATCGGATACGTATGTCATTGATCGCCGCATCAAGGAGTGGCTTGTGCCGTCTCCCGTATTCGCCGCATCCTTGACGGTCTCGTAATTCGTTCTTGTAAGGAATGTTGGCCGATGATGCCCCGTTCAAGATTCCAGCTCCTGGTTAATATCGTCGATATTCTTTCCTTCTGCCAGTCGAATCATCATCGCGATAGCCCGGCATATCTTCGGATAATCTCCGAACCGTAAGGCATTCCAGAACTGGAATTCGTATTGTTCCGTCTGGGATTGATGCTGCAGCGCATTGATGATGCCAAGCTGACGGCAGGTCAAAGCGACGGGCTCGTTCCTGTTTTCCGCATAATGCGTATACCAGAGAGACTTTCTCAGGTCTTCGACCGGCTTGTTCTTCGACCGGTATCTCCACACGTATTTGACGGCGTTGCCCATGCAGAAGCTCATGCCGGCGGTCAGGTCAATACATTCCAGACCGGGATGGGATAATTCGTAGTGTGCGGGATGTTCTACCGGATCGGCGTCACCGACTCGCGTCACTGTTTCATCTTTTTTTGGTTTGCGGAGACCCTGTCCTTTAGGGCGGGGAGGAAGCAAACGTCCTCCTTTCACAGATTGATATGATATAATGTGAAACATGGTCAGAAGGCATGCATGCAAGCGGGCGTACAGGTTCCGCTTCTACCCGACACCCGAGCAGGAACAACTGCTCAGGCGCACGGTCGGCTGCTGCCGAAAGGTCTACAATCTCGCGTTGGAAGCCCGTTCCGTCGCATGGACGGCGGAGCACAGGAGCGTCACCTACGTCCAGACCAGCGCCATGCTCACCCAATGGAAGAAAACAGCTGAATACTCGTACATGAACGAAGTGTCCTGCGTGCCACTGCAACAGGCGTTGAGACACTTGCAGACGGCGTTCTCCAACTTCTTCAAGCAGACCGGCGACTATCCGAGATTCAAGCCAAATCCCACGGCGGAAGCGCCGAATACACTCGAAGCGCGTTCAAATGGGACGCCAAACGCAATGAACTCACGCTCGCCAAGATGCGCGAACCATTGCCGATACGATGGTCCAGAACACTGCCCCGCAAGACGGAGCCGAGCACCGTGACCGTAAGCTTGGACGCCGCCGGACGATGGCACGTCAGCATCCTCGTGGAGGAGACCATCCGCCCTCTCCCCGCCCGAAGGAACGCAATCGGAATCGACTTGGGAGTGGACAGCTACGCCGTCACCAGCGACGGGGAGACCATAGCGAACCCACGCCACTACAAGAAACTCGCCGAACGGTTGGAACGGGAGCAACGGACGCTGTCCCGCAAAACCAAAGGCAGCAACAATCGTCGGAAAGCCGCCCTCAAGGTGGCCCGCACCTACGCCAGAATCACGGACATGCGCCGTGACTTCCTCCACAAGTTGAGCACGAGGATAATCCGCGAGAACCAAACGGTGGTACTCGAAGACCTCAACGTGAAGAACATGGCCAAAAGATGCGCGCCGAAACCCGACCCGGACAATCCGAACCATTGGCTCCCCAACGGCCAGTCCGCGAAAAACGGGCTGAACGGAAGCATCATGGACGCCGGATGGTCGGAGTTCCGTCGAATGCTCGAATACAAGGCCGAATGGTACGGGCGACAGCTCATAACCATCGATAGGTATTATCCGAGCACGCAAATCTGCTCCCACTGCGGGGCGAAGACCGGGCCGAAGGGCATGCCCGGCCTCAAAGTCAGGGCATGGACGTGCCCGGACTGCGGAACAACCCATGACAGGGATTTGAACGCAGCCGAAAACATCCTCGCCGCAGGGCTTGCGGTTAGCGTCTGCAAGGACGGCAGAACCGGAACCAAGGTCTCGCATTAGCGTCCCCTCCTTTCTTGTTTTGTCGTAGCGAACAGAAACCCGAACCGTAAGATTCGGGAATCCCCCGCATTCATGCGGGGGAGGATGTCAACGCCGGTGCCTTTGATCCGAATGATTTGTTTGAAGTTTCGTACTGGTTCACTCATTGTTTTCTGGTTTCTTGATTCCGGTCACGGCTTGCACGGTGACGTATCCGTCCGTGTCGAAGTAGTCGACCATGGCGTTGTTGTTCTGATACGTGTACTGGTCGCCGACCTGCTGGCAGAGTTTCTTTGCGTTGCGGACTTTTGGAGTTTCGATGACGCAGGCTTGCTCTTCTACGGTCAGCTGTTCGTTGTTCTGGATTTCTGGTTGATTCGCCGTGCTGTTTCATCCCATTCGTCGGAGGAGGCGCTTCCTCCATGAGCTTCGATGATTCCTCGTCCGGCCTGTGTTCCGGACCGATGATCCGGTCTTCGGAATCCGCAGCCATATATTCGGCGTGGGTCGGCACGTATGTGGAGGATTCGCCTTCCGGCAGTTGGATGGTGAATCGGGCTCTCCAACTTGCGGAACCTGTACTTGTTCGGACTCCGATCTTCCAATCTTTTGGAAGTTGACCGTTCTTCTGCAATGCTTTGATGTCCGCGCGCATGAGTTTCGCGTTTTCCGCCGGACTGCGACTGGCATCGTATTTGCCGCCGGTGATGGCGGTGGATCCCATGTAGCCTTCCGACTTCACGGAGGGTTGATGATCGGCTCATCAACGGTCGCCGAGCTTTTCGCTAACAATTTGGAGGCACGCTGAATCATGTCGTTGGAGGGAAATCCCGCATTCTTGTTCTCGTTGGCGAATGTGCCATCGCTGTTTCTGAGCTGTTGTTTCGCTTGCGCTGACTTAATGGACATGATTTCGTTCTTTCTATTCAGATGACGGGATTCGCGGGAACGCTCGTTGGATTGCCTGCTGCGACATACTGCCCATAGTCCGGGTCGTCTTTGCAGAGTGTCCAGTCTCCGCTGCCGTCATCGTGGTAGGTCATGTGTGATTTCACGCCTTGTTCGATGAGACATCCATGGGAGCAGGTGTTGAGACGGTTTTGTTCGGGTAGTTTCATATAGCCGTCGAGGCTGTTGCGGTCTGCTTCGGGACGGAGCACGAAGTCTCCTATTCCGTTTTGGATGTCTTGGATGCTTGTGTTGGCTGCGTGGCTCATTGGTGGGTCTTCCTTCAATTCTCTATGTGGATATATTCAGTATAACAGGCATATATCGTAGAAGAAAATCCCAATGAAAGATATTCACGGTTTAAGGCAGGCGCCTGGTGCCGAGAAAGCCGAACCGACGCCCGCAGATTCTCCAGCCTCTATCCACTTTAGGCATTCTCGAAAGCCGCCTGATCGAACTTGGTATCCACGTGGATGGTCCATCCGCTGCTGATCACCTCATTGCAATAGTGCTTGCGGGATGCGACCACCTGGGATTGCAGGTACCTGTTGTCCCTCAGCTGTTCCGCAGTGGGGTTGCCGAACAGTGGTGTCGGTATTCTTTTCGACCCGGTCTCCGTGACGAAGTACAGGTTGAGCACCGTGTCGTCTTTTACGCGGCGCATAAAGTCGCCGAGTTTTTCGGTCTTGTCTTCAGACAATGGATCTCCTTGCTGTTCCATACTCTATGTAGATATATTCAGTTTAACAGGCATAACAGAATTGTTTCAGAAAAAAGAAAAGGTGCGGCTCACCCAAAAAGTCCACAAGGGGAAGCCGCACCATAGGAGAATCCGAAAAAACCTGGATTAACACCGAGGGGACTTGGGCTGAGGAATGAACCTTCGTCCCGATACCTCAACATACCGTGCCGCTTCAGCCGTTAACGGCAGGATGTTGAAAGAATCAGCGAATTCCCGGATTTTCCTATTCCCCAGCGGTTTGACATTGCTCGAGGAACCCGATCGTCTCGCTTTTCTCCCAACTGCTCATGGAAAGTCCATACTTGTCTTTGATGTAGACGCGCTTGGCCATGTAGGAGCACTGGTAGCCGCTGTTGCTCGGCAGCCAGACGGATGGGGTGGATGCGGCCCATCGTCCGACGGACTTCTTGGGGACACCGCTCCCGTACAGGTTGATGCCCTCGCTTTTCGCATTGTTGGCATCCCCCTGGCTGGCAAGCAGCACGTCCGGATCGTTCGCGTATTTCACGCGATCGTTTTTCCTTGAGTTCTTCCACAGGCCGGAGGCCCATGCGTCGTTCAAGGCGACCACATGGTCGATCTGCACTGCGGTGCTGTCTCCGCTGACGGTCTTCCCGTTCTTCACGACGCTCTTCCGGAAGTTGATGGTCTGGCCCGTATAGGTCATGCAGTGTCCCGGATTGCACCTTGCAATTGGAGTCCATGACTGGATCGGTCAAGTCACGGTTGAGTATGTAGTCGCGGGTGGTTCCGTATCCGCAAAGCTGGTCGCTGTTCTGCCAGTCCCCGAAATCCTCGGCGCGATTGTAGCCTTCGTATGGGGTGTTTCGGTCGGGAGGTTCCGGGCGGCTGTGATGGCTTCGGACACGCTCATGGGGCTTGCTGCGGAAGCCGGCAGTCCGCTCGCTCCCATATCCGTGTTCGTGGAATCCTTTTCTCCGGTGTTCCCCGAGGAGGTCAGACCGTCTTTGATCTGGCCTTCGATTTTCGACAGGTCCGGTTTTTTCAACCCCAAGCCGATGTTTGTTTTCTGCATGGAGTCTTCGCTCGGAAGTATCTGACTGATGCTGGTTATTGCAGGCAACCCGAATTGTGGGGCGACCGTGGCCCATACTCCGGTTTGGATGATGACGATGATGGTTATGAGCACGATGGCCAAGCCGCCAAGGATGCCGGCGACGGTTATGCCGGTCTTGTTTTTCTCGATGCCACGACGGTTTCCTCTTCTAGAACAGTCCGCTGATAATAGTCCAGACGACCGCGATGCCGAATAGGATGACGATGATCGCTCCGAACAGGTCGGCGTTGCTGTTGACGAATTCCGCAAATGGGGGAAGTTCCGGTTTCTTGTCATTGGCCATGATGGTCTCCTTAGTTGTTCTGGCTGTCGGATGCCGTACCGTCCGAGATGTGCCGTCTGAGGTGTTGTCCGACGTGCCGTTGCCCGATGATGCCTTGGAACCGTCGGCAGTGGAATCATCAGACTGGATGTCCTGCGATGTGGTCCCGGCGGAATCGGTGCCGCCGGTCTCGTCGTCGGAGCTCGCCGAGGTCACGTCGCTTTTGCTCAGTGCGTTCGCATAGGACTCAACGTCCTGACGCTGCCATCCGCTCCCCAGTCGATGATCTTCGCGTTACCGGATGTAGGGTTCTTGACCAGTACGGTGATGTTCGTCTTGACGGTCGAGCCACCGGTGTTGTCCGAAGATGACGTGTCGCTTCCCTTATCGGAACTGTCTTGCATCGCGGCATACGGTTCGAATGTGATGCTGATCGACGCCGCAGCATAGGGAGGCGTGTCACTGGATTGTTCCTTTGGCACGGATTGCCCGTTCTTGTCGCACTCCACAAGCCAGTTGATGCTCACGTTTTTGAATGTTCCGATGGCTGCTGGCTGGTAGGCGTGCTCGCTGTTCGGATCCCCGACCAGCACGGTGAACGCGTTGCTGTCTTTCCCGATGTAGGCTTTCGCCCAAGCGTTGACGACGTTCTGGAAGCTGGCCGCCTGGTCGATGCGAGAGTATCCGGATGGCGTATAGGATTGTGCTCCGCCAGCGCCGCTTGCTTTCAGCGGCAGCACTGTTGGGTCTCCCACTGCGGTGGCCACGTTGTTCTTCCATGAAATGAGCTGGGTCACGTCGCGGGTGGATCCGTCGGACAGGTCGGTCAATGAGACTGGTGGCTCCACCAGTCGGTATGTTCCTTTCCTGTTCCGGTGTCCTCGTCACTGGATCCGACTTTTGTCGCCGAATCCCATAACAGGTTCGTGGTCCCGTAACGGAATGGTCCTTTGTTCGTGTCCAACCATTTGTTGACGGACGCCAAGGCTGCCTGTTTCCCTGGTTTGTCTACGCTGATCTCCTTGTATTTCGCGCTCAACATGGAACCCATGTCCTGCAGCGTGCTGATTGCGTGAATGCTGATGACGGGAGCGACGATTCCGGCGATCATGAACACGGTGATGAAAACTTTCCACCAGCGGGTGTTTCGCATGGCGCGTTTGATTGCCGTCAGTTCGACTTCGTTCTTCCGTTTGTCTTCGGTGATGTCCATTGGAGATTCAACGGATGCTTTTCGTGCCACTTCGTCTCCTTGAGAATCTGAACGTGTTATCTAGTGTCAGACTATCCGGAGTCTCAGCGTGAAAGCGGTGGAAGTCGGGAAAAGAAAAAAGAGACTCGGATACTGCCGAGTCTCTTTTTGTGTCAGCGGGTCTGCGCGTATTTTCTGGCCAGCTCCATGTCAAGTCCTCCGTTGACGAAGCATTGTTCCACCGCGGCGTTAAGAAGAGCCTGCGTGGTCATGTTCGTCTCGACCGACTTGATTCGCAGCGCGAGATAGTTTTCATCCGTCAGGTTCGTGCCGACCTCCGGTCGAACGAATACACGGGCTTCCTCCGGCCGGCCCTCCCGGATGCTTCATTCGTTTTCGTCTCATGATCTTCCGGGATTGCTTCAGAGACTGCTTTCTGCTCGGGAGCCTCGACCGTCATCTTCGGTTCGGGGGATTCGGATAGGAGAGGCCGACGCCCCATGTCGCGAGTGTCCTGCAGGCCGCGTCCGAAAGCGCTGTTGATATTCTTTACCATGTTTCAACTCCTACTCGATGCCGAACTGTTTGACGAGGTCAATGAGCTCTTGGGTGACGGAAGCGTAATCCCTGTTGTCTATCTGGTTGGTTCCGTACAGATTCTTGATGGCTTCCCGCTCGTGGATGACCGTTTCGAATCGTGTTGCCTCCAGATCATCCAATTGTTTCACTGCGTCACGCGCGAGTTTGGTTCGCGCTTTCACTCGCGTGAGCAGGATGATGCCGTTTCTGGCGGCCGCATAGGTTTTCCCTGCATGGCTCAAATCGCTGATGGACGGCTGGCAGGGGATGATTGACACGTCGGCCGCCTGGAGTGCCGTCTGCACCGTTCCCGCATCGGATGGAGCGTGTCGATGATGACCCATCCTTTGTAGCGTTCGCGAATCCTGTCGGGCATTCCGAGGATCACGTCATTGGTTTGGATCACGTCGAACCCAGCTTGTAGGGTTTGTGCGGAGTCCCGTTCGGCTTCGTCTTCTTTGCGACGACGATCGTCCTCAATTCGCACGTATTCGTCCCAGAGCGTCGCACCACCGGTGTTGTCGGCGTCCAGAACCGTGACGTGTTCGCCGCGTCGGGCGAGGCATCCGGCGATAAGCATGGCTGTCGTCGTTTTTCCGACGCCGCCTTTGATGTCGGCGACCGCGACAAGAATCGTGCTTTTCAGCATGCTGTTTTCTCCTCTGTTCACGTTTTCCGCCGCCAAGGTGGAGGCGTGGGACGCGCTTTTTTATGTGGCCACATTCAGTGTAGCAGAGGCGCATTTTTTTGTGGAACCAGCTCTCCCAATCAACAGGAAAACAACACAATGCGGGAATGATCAGGCAGAAAAAACACTTCCGCATTCATCTGCCAAACCATTCCCGCATTCCCACAGTTCTTTGCGAAAATTTTAGGATGCCGTAAACAACAGCCTCTCCAAAAACGCTTTGAGCAACACGCCCAAATCCGGGAGCTGACTAGCGATCCCCTGCATCCATTCACGGATGGGAATGCCCATCGCCTCCAGGACGCCGCTGATGACCCACACGAAGAACAGGCCCGCGCATATCCTCGCCGCAACGGACAACATTCTCATCGAACGTCCCATGATCTTCATGAAGACGCTGCCGCCGCCGACCGCCAACAGGAGCAGGGTCAGCACGGCTCCCGTTGGCGTGAACATCCAAGCGAACAGGACGGTGAGAAAATCGGCGGCTTCCTGCCCAGCCGTCTGAGTAACAGTGCCGGTGTCCATCAGAATGCATCTCCATCCGTTTCGAACTCATCAGACGTTTTCTGGCGAGGTGGGTTCTTCGGCGCGTTGAGGTTCGCATGGTATTTCGCCGCTGCTTCCTTGACCTCTCCCGTGATACGTGCGCTCTCCAATGCGTCGGCGGCTTCCTGCTCGCTCATGTGGCCCTGTTGCCGGAAGTTGTGCATCATGCTGTTCTCCACCACCCCGAACGCCTTGTCTCCATCGGAGTTGAGACTTCCGTCCTCGGAGTGCATCTCGTTCAATGATTCATCGAGATCGAACGGATTGTCTTCGACCGGAGCAATCGGAGTCATGACCGTCGTGGGCCTGTTGCCCAGGCTTAGGATTTCGTTGCGGCTCTTCTCCGCTCTGGCTCCCAGTGCGCCGATTCCGACCTTGGCTCCATGCCAGAAGTCACGGTTGGTGGCGAGCTTGCCCAATGCGACTGCACCTGCCGGCAGTGTGATCGGGTTGGATGTGAGTGCGGCAGCGGCGATACCGGTCGCCGCGACTTTGGCGCCACTCTTGACCACGTCACGCAACGGTTGGGATTGCATGACACCTAGGGCTGCCTTGCCTGTCGCGCCCAACAGCATAGCTCCTCCGCCCAGGCCGCGTGCGGTCTGATTAAGCAGGCTTGCACCTTTTGCCATGGTACGGGCGCGGCCGAGCGATGCGCCGGGATGGCGGGCCATATAGTTCTTGACGCGATCATCGTAGGACATGCCGCCCGTCATGAACGCCTGAGCTCTGTCGGCTTGGTTGGCGAAACGTGCGGCGACTCCTGCGAGGGACCCGCGTACGGTGCCTTCGTTCATGCGCCCCCATCTATAACTGAGGGAGTCTGCTCCGCGGGCTGCGATCGCATCGTATTCTTTCGCGTTGCGTCCGTACAGGTTGCGGTCGCCGCCGTCGAGGTCAAGATTCTTCCTCTCCGAATCGAGCATGGAGTCGAGTTTGCTTTCGCCGGCGGTGGGACCGAACATCCTGTGGCGCGGTCCGGCGTTGCGACTGGACATGCCGCCGTGGTTTCGGCTTGTGAGGAGCCGTCCCATGAGGAGACCGCTGCTTATTCCTCCGCCGATTCTCCTGAGGCCGGCCAGCACTCCGCCTGCCATGGCTCCACCGGTGGCGATTCCCATCATCGCTTTGAAACTGAACGGGTTGCCGACTTTGAGCACGCTGGTACAAAACAGGCTGATGGCCGCGATTGCAAGCACCGGACTGAAACCGCTGATCACGTTGTACATGAAGCTGCTGCTCATTTCGGAACAGAACTTCAACATAAGCTGGCAGATGAATGTGGCGATGGCTCCCAAAGCCGAATACAATCCGCCGGTCATGCTCAGGTTGCACGTGTATTTCACCCAGTTCTTCAACACGTTCTTCGGAGCTTCGCCTATGGGGAAAGCTCTCACGAGGAACGCTACGACGAGGAACAGCACCATCAGGACGAGCATGAGCTTGGTCATGATGAGGATGACGCTGAGCAATCCCCAGACGATCATGTTGCAGATGCCACCGAGCACGGAACCGAATGCACCCAGATTGTCAGGCGCTGAATTGCCGTACAAGTTGTCCAGGGTGATTCGCATCGCTCCTTCTCCGGTCGAAGAATCCTGCGTGTTACCAAGGTTGGCTTCACGCCAGGTTCCGCCGACGTTGGGGATATCGAAACGCCAGCCCAGGTTCGCGGCATCGGCGATGTCCGTGTTCTGGACGTTGCCGCTCGAATCACGGAAGTCATTGTCGTTGTGGAAGGCTGATACCGGTCGCCTTTGAATTGCTTTGTGCCCAAAGCCACATTGCACAATTGGAGTATGTTCTGGTCTACCTTGACATCGTCCCCGTAGAAGTGGGCCCCGTTCCCGCCTGAGATGTCGCTGAATCCATCCTTCTTCAATCTGACGGTGAGCTTCCCGTTTTTGATGGCTCCTGTATCCTTGTCCCCCATGTTTTGACGAGGATGTTCCAGCCGTCACGGCCGTACACCTTCCCACTGCCGTCGATACCGCAGGTCTCCCAAAAGATCCCCGCTCTGGTCAGTCGAACATATTTATCCCGGTCGTTCTGCTCCTTTTCCTTGTCATTGACGGAACTGTCCTGAGGGTCGATCCAACCGTGTTCGCTGAACAACCATTCCGCTGTGCTGGAATCGATACTCAAACCGGTTGCCGCATTCGTCAATGTCATTTGCACCGCAGGATCGGTGTTCGTGTTCATGTCAAGCACATGGCAGTACGCTTGCTGTGCGTTGTCGGCCACACCTGACGGCGTGTTCGGCCCCGCTGACGGATTACCCCATTGCATCGTCACCCACGATCGGAGAGCCGTTTCCTCCCACATGCGGTTCACGGCCTTGGTGATAGAGGATGTGTCTCCCCCGTTGCCGCTGGTCGCGGTGTCGTACTGCTGGTGCATGGCATACAGGTAATCCTGGCAGTTCGTATTACGGTTGAGTGCTTTGTTGCTGAACGCCATCATGTTCGATTCGCCGTCGTTCAACCCGTCCAGATCAAGTCCGACGGTGAGCTTGTTGACTGCGCCGTTGATGGTGTTGACGACCCACCAGGGACTGCCGGTCGCCGGTTCGGTCGCATTCTCCGCGGTTTTCGAGGCTCCTGTCCCCAACACGATGAGAGCCGCAAGACACAATACCGTGGCAAGCAGTCGTTTGCTCGCCTCTTTCGTGGTCCCGATGTCCGAATCCCGCCGCGAGAAGCCATACGACGATGGCGGTCACCATCAACGCCGCGGGAATGCCGCCGGCCATGACACTGTCGATAAGGTTCGCCGTGGCGTGGTCGACCGACGCTCCGGCGGTCTTCAATGGGGTGAAGCTTGCCGCGAACTGGCTTAGCGACAAGGCGCACGACCAGCAGAGCTGCGTGATCTGCATCAGCATGTTCGGCAGGATGTCCCTCGTCGTATGGCTGATCATGGCGGGCACGTTGGCGATGAAACCAAGGATGCCGCTCGATGGTTCGATGCGGCTGGTTATGCTGCCGACATTGCTTCCCCATCGGCCGGACGGAAGACATGTCGTGTAATCGACTTGGGTGCTTGTGGTCGTAGCGCATGCCGGCGCACTCGCACCGCCATCGTTCTCGACCATGGCGAATGCTTGGGAGGGCAGTACGACCACTGTCATCAGAACGACGAGCAGAACAATGAACAGCATGTTCCGTCGCGCTTTCATCCTGACCGGGAGGCTGGGCTGCATTTGAGTTGAAGCGCTCACAGTATCCACATCTCCTTCAGACTGCTTAGATGCTCTGGCTGATTCGAATTGGGGTAGAAAACCTCTCCGGCGATGTTCCGGCTCTGCAATCTCCTGAGGAGTCTTTTCCATCGGACCTGCTGGGTCCGGTCTTTGACTTGGCCGACCATGAGGAATGGTGCGGCGACCAAGCCGATGAGGATGAACACCACGCCGAATGTGATGCCGATGATCGGGCGAGCATAAGACAGATCAACAGTCCTATAACACCGCCGATGATTGTCGAGAACACGGTCTTGGATCGGGCTTCCGTGCTTTTCGTGATCATGAACGTGTTCTTACGTTCGATTGATGCGGTGGATGAGACCTCGGTGATGTCATCCATGGTTTCCCTTGGATGCAATTGTCTTTGCTCGCCCATGAATATGTTCCCCGATCAGATTCCGAGGTAGTCTTTGCCTTGGCTGCCCACGGCGTTGACGATCCAGTCAAGAGCTGTCAGCAATGCCGGAATGGTTATGGTCGGGCCAGCGAAGATGAAGATGACGGCGAGAACGACGATGACTCGTGTGACGCTTGGACAGAACATGGAGACCAGCTGGTTGCTTCGCCCCATCGCCTTGCTGATTCCTCCCAGGATAAGCCCCAAGGCCAAGATCACTGCGGCAGCGGCGCCCACCTTGGTGATGAGCTGTCCGGCGGTCGAGTTGAGGATGCCGTCGAACATGGCGTGATAGCTTCCGACAAGATTGCTGGAAGCGGCGATTTCTATGGTGTTGCCCATTATTGGATTCCCTTCGAATTTGGTTTGAAGGAACCCTCCTGCGTTTCCCGAGTGTATCAACGGAATCGGTTGATAACGATAGGTTTTCGGTTTTTAACAAAGTTTCTTGCATTCTCAGACAACACGGGGAACACAGATTAAGAAAAACCCATCCGGCATCAATGGAAGCCGGATGGTTGGCATGTTTTTTTGCGGTCCTACTTGTCGCCGGGACGATAACCGTCGTCGAAGTCTTTCACGCTCACGATGAACGCCGGCTGGATCTGTTCCATGTTTCTGGTTCTTACAGCGGCATGGTATTTGGGGAGGTTCGTCACCGCTCCTCCAGTCCACCCATCCAATCCCTCATTGTCGGTCAGACGTGCCGCGGTCAGCGTGGCTATGCGCGGAATCGACGTGTTGTAGCTGATGAACGTCGTATACCCCAGGAACGAATCCAACAACGTGTCGGACAACTGGGTCGGGTATTGGGTGGCGAACACGAGAATCAATCCGAACGAACGCCCCTGCTCCCTCAGATTCTTCAACACGTCGTCCGACCCGTTCGCCAGCAGGCTCAGCTCGTCGCAGACGAGCATCGTGTGTTTGCCAAGCGTTAACCAGTCCTTGCAGTGTGCGAACACCGTGTTCCAGAACCGGTACATGAGCCACGAGCCCAGAATCTTGTCCATGAGTTCGGGAAGCGAGTGACCATTGTGCGGGGCGAGCACGATGTGATAGTCGCCCGGATGATCCAATATCCACTTCCATGTGACGGTGCTGCGTCGCGGCGTGAACATGTGTTCGATGGCGAGGAACTGGTTGACCTTGTTCACCGAGGCGTTGGTGCGCTGCAGTATTTCACGATCGCTTCGCGCCGCCTGCCCCTTCTGATCCGGTCGTCCGTACAGTTGTTCTGCGGCACGCGCGGCCAACGTCATGTCCGTTCCGAGAGGATCGTCCTTCAATTCCAATGCGAGAGCCCTGCATACCTGTCCAAGCGCTCTGGCTGATCCGGTTTGACCATCCGACCCACACAATGCGACCACGGCCCACCCGATGGGTGACTGCTGTTGCCTGAGTTGACCGGCCCCGGGATACTGTTGCTCGAGTTGTCTGCATCTTCTTAGGATGTCCCCTGGCTTGTGTTGGTCGTATCGGCTTGCGGCCACGCCGATGGTCATGGATTGGGTGATGATATTTTGGGAGTCGTTCTGAATGTCGCCGGCATTGAATGCGTATCTCATGGTTTTGGCGACGCTTTCCGCCGTCTCCTGGGCGTTCCTTCCCTCCTGCATTCCGAGCAAATCGAGACCGATGCTGGAAGGATCGGTGAGGTATATGACACGTGGATGGGAGTCAATCCCCTGCGTTTGCCGATACCGGTCCAGCACTTCCACTCCGGTGTCGTCCTTCATCCAGAAGTGGATGAGTCGTGAATCCCGGGTTCTAAATAGAAGTGCAACACCTTGTCTAGGGTTGGAAGTGTTCGAAGTTTCTAACTTAAGAAGGTGTCGCACTCATGGGTCAACAGTATTCGCACCTGTCGTCCGAGGAGAGGATCCTGA
>ENA-OQIR01000334-OQIR01000334.1-human-gut-metagenome-genome-assembly--contig:-NODE-334-length-21456-cov-3.855174_pt1 | contig 21456 bp, 19 predicted proteins | sample MGYA00242580_ERZ504745 | MGnify/ENA primary metagenome ERZ504745 (study PRJEB26092, sample SAMD00036214) | human gut metagenome | host: Homo sapiens | study: EMG produced TPA metagenomics assembly of...
AAGTGAACAGGCATACACTGATTATTTAAAAAAGACTTTCTCGGACGTTGCTGTTTTAAAAAGGCCACCAGATACAGGACTGTTTGAGGAAGCAGAAGCAAAGTTTTCAAAATCACCCAAATATAAAAACAGCATAGATGTAACAGATGAAATATGGTTTTTTTATGATGTAGAAGAAAAGGATATTTCAAAAAGGATTTTATCTCTTCTAAATCAGTATCGTCTATAATTAAAAAGAGCTGTCTGTTCCGGATGCAGATACCTCCGGAAGCCAGACAGCTTTTTTAATTATTTGCAGTACTGTTCTGTAATGATGTTACTGTTTACAGCTCAGAGTTTTATTTTCTTAGATCTCAGCCAGTTTCAGCAGATCCGGGATCTTGGATTCCCAGCCAAGTGCATGATATGTACACCCTGACAGTATGGCTTGCACTCTTTGATGATACGTGCAGCGATCTCAACACCTGTGATACCTGCTTTTGTCTTTTCTTTGTCTGCTTTCAGTTCCTCGAGCATTTCGTCCGGAACATGAATACCGGCAACATTATTGTTCATGAATTTAGCCATTCCAGCGGACTTAGGAATAATGATACCAACCTGTACAGGTTTTCCGAACTGTTTTGCTTTTTCCATGAATTTGATGAATTTCTCCGGTTCAAATACTGCCTGTGTCTGGAAGTATTCTGCACCTGCAGCTACTTTTCTTTCCATTTTTGCAAGCTGTGCGTCAACGGAATCGCTGCATGGAGATACAACAGCACCCTTGGAGAATTTCGGAGGCTCGCCAACCAGTTCGTTTCCACCAAGATCCACACCGGATTCCAGAAGCTTCACTGTGTGAAGAAGGGATACGGAGTCAAGGTCGAATACAGGTTTTGCCTGTGGGTGGTCACCCATCTTTGTATGGTCACCTGTGAGGCAAAGGACGTTGTCAATGCCCAGCATTGCAGCGCTGAGAAGATCAGACTCCAGAGCGATACGGTTTCTGTCACGGCATGCAAGCTGGAAGATCGGATTCATGCCTGCATCCTTGAGAACCTTACACATTGCAAGAGATCCAAGACGCATAACAGAAGACTGGTTATCAGTTACGTTAACTGCATGAACATCTTTAAGGTATGTTTTTGCTTCTTCTACCAGCTCATCTACGTGGATTCCTTTTGGCGGTCCTACTTCTGCAGAAACTACAAATTCACCACGGTCGAATAATTCTTTCATTTTCATTGTACATTGCTCCAATCATTATAATCTATTTTAATTCATCGTCTGTTGCAAAGTTATGAATCTGTGTCGGACATTTCAGCGCGTCAAGGCGTCCGATCTCTTTCAGACGTCTGTAGATGCGTTCCCATCCACATTCCATTTCGCTGTCCACTTCACATTTACCGTTCTTGGAACCGCCGCACTGGCCGTTCACAAGGCTCTTTGAACATGCTGTGATCGGGCAGATTCCGCCTGTCAGGTTCAGGTAGCATTCACCGCACTGGTCACATTTGTACTCTAACGGTGTCACGCCCTGGAAACCTGGTACCGGGTATGTATCGCAGGCTGCACAGACCATCTTGTCTTCCAGATATTCTGAAACGGTCTGTACACCAACACCGCAGGAGAATACCAGAACCAGATCTGCTTCCTGGATCTTGCTCATATGTTTCTTAAGACGTAATTCCATATTTTCCGGATTACAGATGTAATCAGTTGTCATGATTCCTGTCACATTTCCTTCAGCTGCAAGTTCCTTCTGAAGTCGGGCAGCTTCTTTTTCCGGAAAACGAACTTCTTTACATCCATGACAGTTGATAATGAAAACTTTCTTTCCGGCTGTCAGTGATGTAATTGCTTCTTTTGCTTTTAACTGGGTAATCAACATACTATTTCATCCCCCTTACTGCATTTTTTCCGGCTTTGATACTGTTAATGATCGGAATCTTGGAAGAACAGATATACTGACAGCATCTGCACTCAACACAATCCATAACGTTCATGTCTTTCATGCCCTGCCAGTTCTCGTCTTTCGCATATTTCACGAAATACAGAGGTGAAAGTTCCATCGGACAGACATCTACGCAGCGTCCGCACTTGATACATGGCTGTTCTTTTGTCTCATCCGGTTCAACGGCAATGATACCATTGGAGCCTTTCATCATCGGTACATCCAGTGTGTTCAGAGGGAATCCCATCATTGGTCCGCCCATCTTAACCAGAACATCGTCATCTGTAAATCCGCCGCAGTAATCGATCAGCTCTCTTACGCTTGTACCGATCTTGATAACAAAGTTTCCAGGATTCTTGATCTTCTCGCCTGTTACTGTAGCAACACGCTCAACCAGAGGCATTCCTGTCTGGATTGCATCGGAGATTGCTTTTACTGTACTGATATTATCTACTACAACGCCGACATCTGCCGGAAGACCGCCGCTTGGAACAATTCTTCCCATAACGCGCTTAATGAGAGTTTTCTCAGCGCCCTGCGGGTATTTGGTTCTTGCAACAAATACTTCCATGTTTCCGATGTCAGCAACTTTTTTCTGCATTAATTCAATGGCATCCGGCTTATTGTCCTCGATAACGATGATACCCTTCTCGGCACCTGTTGTCTTAAGGACTGCTTTCAGGCCAAAAATAATGTCATCTGCATACTCAAGGAGTACTCTGTGGTCTGCTGTTAACAGAGGCTCACATTCACATCCGTTGAGAAGGATGGTATCTACCGGTTTTGCAGGTTTTAGTTTGACACAGGTCGGGAAACCTGCACCGCCCATACCAACGATTCCGGCTTCACGGATGATATCAATGATCTCATCCGGAGTAAGATTGTCAAGATCACCATGTGGCTGTACGGATTCGTGCAGAGTATTTTTTCCATCCGATTCAATGACAACAGCCATCACTTCGCTTCCGCGTGTGCCATGCATACGCGGTTCAACAGCAACTACGGTTCCGCTTACACTGGAATGTACCGGAGCACTGATAAATCCGGCAGCTTCACCGATCTTCTGACCAACTTTTACAGTGTCACCAACCTGAACGATCGGATTAGCCGGTGCGCCCAGATGCTGTGACATGGAGATCACAACTGTCTTCGGATCCGGGAATTTCTTCAGAGCGATATGCTCACTGAATTCCTTACGTTCTGACGGATGAACACCGCCATAATATCCGTCCAGTCTGTCTTCTCTTATGGACTTCACATAGTCGTTGATCACTTTGAAATTAACTTTGGAGAAATCACGAACCTGTACAGGCTGGTTTAAGAATTCTTCCAGACGTCCCTGTTTTGCAAGTCTCTGGTAAATCTTCTCCCATGCACAGTCTTTGTTCGGATCTACTTCGCATTTTCCATTCTTTGCTCCACCGCACTGTCCATTGACAAGACTCTTTGAACAGTCAACGATTGGACAGACACCTCCGGTAATGTTCAGATAACACTGCGCACATGCGTCACAGCTCTTCTTGGTAAGTGCCATGCCATGATGACCTCTGTAGTTAAGGGTGTTGCTTGCAGCAACTACCGGCTTACCTGCCAGATCCGCAACGGTCTGAATACCAAGGCCACAGGAAATTACTACTACATTCTCTGTACCTTCCGGAATCAGATCCTGTAATTTTCTTTCTGTGTGCATCTTGTTGCATAAGAAATCAAATTTTGCACTGCCTGTAACATTCTTTCCCTGATCTGCAGCGAATTTCAGAAATTCGTCACAATCCGGTTCGTCAACAGTTTCAAATTCTTTGAAACATTTGTTGCAGGCAATCACAAACAGGTTGTCCTTACCGTCAAGCACTGATGCAAGTTCATCACTGCTTTTCAGTTTGTACTTAGTATAGTTTTCCAATTGCTCACCTTCCTCACGATAAAATTTTATCCTTATGATATCTGTTCTTATCCGTTCCCTCCATCTCTGCACTCAAAAAAGGGCTAATAAAACCAGATAAATAAGTTCAATACATATACCTTATTAAATGTAACATAAAATGCACATTTTATCCAGTTTTATTAGCAAATTTTATAAATTTCTTCTATGATTTCATTCTAAAATTCTATGAAGTGCAGATATTTGTACTGTAAAAGATATGAAATTAGCAAATTGTATACAATATACCATATTCTATATCAACTATGACGCTTCAGCACCTTCACCGTTACAATCTCAAACTCAAATCTTTAGAAATCGCCTTCGGCGATGAGCAAATAAATGCTAATGCAAACTTCACAAAGATATCTAACGTAGGATTTTACACCCTGATGGGCTGGAGTCAAACGGATATTCGTAACCTCCGCAGGGGACTTACTTGATTCGGTTAAAATGCATTTTTTAGAGGATTATTATAAAACCTGCTGAAAAGTTTTTAACTTTTCTCAGCAGGTTTATTATAAGTAAGTAATTTCTGTTTTCGTCAAAAACATTAGCGCATTCTCTCCAGATTTTCCAGAATTATATCTGCGCTGATTGGTTTGGCAATATGAGCGTTCATACCCGCCTTGATTGCCTTTTTACGATCTTCCTCAAAAGCATTGGCAGTCATCGCAATGATTGGTATATTGGCGCATTTCGGATCATTCAATGTACGGATTTCCCGGGTTGCGGTATATCCATCCATCTTCGGCATCTGAATATCCATGAAGATCAGATCATATTTTCCGCCTTCTGCAGATGACATGATATTCACAGCATCTGTACCATCCTCTACGCAATCCACATCCAGACCAATTTCCTCCATGATTGCTGTTGCGATCTCCCGGTTCAGCTCATTGTCCTCTACAAGAAGAACCTTCTTCCCTTCATAACGCCTCTGGATTTCTGCCCGGATCTTCTGCTTCTCATTCTTAAGGGGCTCTCTTTGCTCCGGATCAGGTTCCTCCTTCACAGTCATCTCTGATATTTCACATTCAAGCATAACCGTAAACTCCGTTCCCCTTCCAACTTCGCTTTCAACATGAATCGTACCGCCCAGCATATCCACAATGTTTTTGGTGATTGCCATTCCGAGACCGGTTCCTCCGATTCCATTCTCCGTAACGGTATGTTCTCTTGTAAACGAGTCAAACACCTGCTCCCTGAACTCCGGTGACATCCCGATTCCATTATCCTTCACACTGAATACCACTGTTGTATATCCGTCTCTTCTGCATGATTTCTCAGAAACACGAATATTAACCGTACCCCCGACCGGTGTAAATTTCACAGCATTACTGCTGATATTCAGAAGCACCTGCGTCAGGCGCAGCTTGTCGGTAATGATATCTTCATGGAGTATATCCTGTGTATCAATATAAAACTCCTGCTGTTTAGAATGTACAGATTCCTGTATAATTGTATTTAAGTCATGCAAGATATCCGGCAGGTGTACAACTGTATATTCAATCCGTACAGAACCATTCTCGATTCTGCTCATATCCAGCACATCATTGATCAGGCTGAGCAGATGCTGACCGGATATGTGGATTTTTTTCAGATAATCCAGAACAAGCTCCTTATTGTCAATATGTGTTGTCGCAAGCGCAGTAAATCCAATGACTGCATTCATCGGCGTGCGGATATCATGAGACATATTATTCAGAAACACAGTCTTCGCCCTGTTCGCATGTTCCGCAGCCGCAAGTGCATTTCTCAGATTCCTATCCTGCGCAATCTCACGTTCTTTTTCTTCTGTCGCATCACGGATTGCAACCAGAACTGTACACAATTTCCCATCTTTATCATATCCCTGTGGCACAATGATCATTGTCATCCATCTTTCATCCACTGTCCGAGCTGTAAAACTCAGCGTTTCACGTTCTTCCATACGTTTTGCCACTGTACTTATATCGACAAATTCCCAGTATGCCTTCTGAAATGGCTCTGCAATCACCTGCCTTATAAGTTCTTCCTGATGCGCTTTGAAAAGCATATCCCCTTTCTGATCCGGCTTCATATTTCCTGAAGATTTCAGGATTTCGATTTCCTCTGTTTTTAGATTCACAAGAGAAATAGAGGCATATGCATGCCCCAGTGCATTGATCACCCGAAGTCTTTTCTGGTCCTGAAGGATACTTCTCTTTTCTGTTCTGCTCCTGTTCACCCGATAAAGTAAGAAAAGAAGCAGTGCAAGCAGCACATACATCACACATATAATATTTCGTGTGATGTACACCTGACTTTCCGGGAAAAAGATATATGCATCGTAGTCTTTGATCTTCTCCCGACGTCCGAACCAGTTTCCTGTCTCTGAACGAAGATGGACAATTCCATTCTCATCTGCCTCAAATTTATTTTTATACTGACTTTTTGCTTCTTCTATAGAGCGGGCAGTCAGCTCCTGTCTGTTTGTACTGACAACCTTATCATCATCACAGATCACAACACTTCCATTCATCTCAAAAGGAAAGTCAGAAAATAACGATGCCATCGTCAGATCTCCGTTAAGCTCATTTACTTCCTCCTTCTGCGCATATGTGATCAGGATACCTGCTGCATCCTGTCTTGCCACTGCCGCAAAATCATAGATCTTTCCTTTATTTCTCAGACGGGTGGTATAAGTCTTTTCCGGATGCTCTGCAATATCACGTACATAATCACTTTTGATCAGCTTCTGCCACAGCGGCATAGTATCTCCATCTTTTGCATTCTGTTCTGTCACTTCCAGATTCTGATCCAGTACAAGAATTCCTGTCAGACGCTGTTCCCTGGCATATTCGTCCAGCATTTCTGTACTGAGATTTCCCTCCTGTTCTATGACTCTGCTTAATTCTGTTGTTTTGTCCAAAAGACGTACCAGGCTTTTCACCTGATCATTGGTGTTATAAATCTCATAACTTTCAATTCGGTTTTTTACAAAATCAAAGGTCTCATCCAGAGTACTGTTCAGCTTGTTATTATCTCTCGCTGTCAGCAAAAGAAAAGTTAGTATTCCGGAAAAAATCAAAATAAACACAAGCAAACACGTATTTCTGTCAACCTTCTTTTTCTTCTGTTTCTGCGGTATCTGCCTTCTTATCTGTCTGCTCATTTACTTTCTCCTCCCGGCAGAGTTTCGTCCGCGTCCAATCCGTATTTTGTAACTATTTTTTCTGTAATCCCTTCATTTTGCATCTCTGTAAGCGTTTCTGTAAGTTCTTCTGCCAATTCTTCGTGAGTTCCTTTTTTGAAAGCAATTCCAAGTTCTGATTTATAAGGACTTTCCTCCAGCATACGGTAAGCGCCCTTGCCATCCTGTATCAGACTGCCAAGCATTGCCTCATGTCCCGCAATCGCATCTGCATAATTTTTTCTAAGTGCAGCATAAAGCTCATTGGGCGAAGAAAAACAGTTCACCTGTTCTGCCTGCGGAAGATCTGATTTTATATTATGAAGAAAGAGATCTTCTGCTTTTGTGGTCGCCTGAACTGCAATCCTCTTCCCTTTCAGATCCTGAAGTGTCCGGATTTCACTCTCGGCTCTTACAACCACCATCTGACGACTGTACATATACGGTCCTGCCCACTGATATTTGTTTTCTCTTTCATTCATGGAATAGCAGCTCCACAGACAGTCTATTGTTCCATCTGACAAAAGTTTCTCTTTGTCTTCCCAGACGATCTTCTCAAATTCAGGCTGATAACCCAGCCTCTGAAAGGCTTCCTCTGCAAGTTCCACATCAATACCTTTATACTCGCCATCACTCGTCTGATAGCTGTAAGGTTCAAAATAATCTATTCCGATAACAATCTCCGGCAGTTCACTGTCCGATGTTTTCTCTTTCTTTATTCCACATCCTCCCGGTATAAGGCTGCCTGCCAGAAGAAGTGCTGCAATACAAATTCTTTTTCTGCGGGTATGGGAGTCATTCTTTCGATTTTTTCTCATATCCAGTTCCTTTCCATTTATTACTGTTTCGTAATCTGCGTGTCGGTTCCCATATAAGTGACCATCTTTCCTCAATTGAAGCAGAGGGCTTATCCGATTCGGATAAACATCGAAACGATACAAAAAAAGTTCCACGTAAAAAACTTTTACAGGAACTTTTTTCATAGTCATCTCAGGTTTTTGACTAATCTGCCTATAAATCTATCAACAAAACTTCTGATACAGATTATACATTTCATATACTTTCATGTCTACAATTATTTACTGCTCTGAAGTATAAAACACACGTTACTATTCACAGTAACGTAGCCAAAATTCATTCCAGATTGCCTGCAGCAATGGAATTTTGAATAGGACCTGCTGATTGCGGGAATACTTTTTTATTTCCAGTCAGAAGCAAGGCATACAGGTACCGGATCCTGAATTTCCATTCTGTCAGGTTCTACCAGGCAGTCATAAGCCAGAATATGCACTCCTGCCTTTTTCGCCTCCTGCAGGGTTTCTCCAAATTCCCGATGAGTCTCCCAGTTGGGCTCAAACCTGTCAACTCCCTTCATTTGGATCACCAGAAGCAGATAAGCTTCGTATCCTTCCTGCATACAATGGATCAGCTCCTTCAGATGCTTCACACCTCTTTCTGTCGGTGCATCCGGGAAACGTGCTATATTGTCAGATTCCAGAGTGACACCTTTTACTTCTATAAAAGCCTTACGTTTCTCTGAGCAGACATAAAGATCAAATCTGGAATTTCCATAAGTCTTCTCAGGCGTTACCTGAACCTTTTCCGGAAAAGATGTCCTGCCTTTACCCACTCCAGTGCTGCCTTATTGGGAATCTGAGAGTCCATATTGATCAGACCCCTGCCCTTTTTATTTACGCAGATCAGATCATAGGCTGTCTTTCTCGCCGGATTGCTGCTCTTTTCCAGAAAAACCTGTGTACCCGGGACCAGAAGCTCCCTGCACCTGCCTGTATTCTTTACATGAACCGTTTCCACCTGCCCATTGATCTCCACATGTGCAATAAACCGATTAGGACGATCTATGAAACGGCCCTCTGTGATATGTTCGTACTTCATTTTTTCTGCTCCTCTTTACGCATTGTATACATACCATAACATGTTTTCCTCATACCTACAACATTTTCACTTTAAGAAACTTTTGTCTGATTTTGCCTATGTTTTTGTACCTGTGTTTTGAAAAAAATTCATTCCGTTTTTTCATTTCTGTGCTATAATATTCCATCATAAAAATATCCGATAAAAATGAGGTGAAACAGGTGAAGAAAAAAAATCTTGTGCCTCTTATCGTTTTTTTACTGAGCATGTGCCTTGTTGGTTTCATCGTATACAAAACAGACACTCACGAAAAATGGCAGAGACGCACAACCGCACAATTAAATGTATCAACCTACGGCGAACGTATTAAAAATGAAATTACAAATGGAATTGCGATCACAGATACTCTGAAACAGGTTCTGATCAGTGGAAATGGAGATATCAAGCAATTTGATACGATTGCAGAAAATCTTATATCTGATTCTATTGAAAGTGTACAGCTTGCTCCGGACGGTGTTGTAACAGATATTTATCCTGCTGAGGGAAATGAGGCAGGTAAAATTGATCTGCTCCATGATAAAGACCGTGGCAGAATTTCCTGTTATGCAAGAGACAATCATACAATCATTACACAGGGACCCTTTGAATTGAAACAGGGCAGCTATGGAATTGCTGTTCGCAATCCGCTCTACCTGAATGATGAGCACGGACAGGCGTATTTCTGGGGATTTACCATTGTTATCCTGCGTGTTCCTGATATTTTTTCCGACTCGATCCATGCACTTTCAGGTTTTGGATATAAGTACAGACTTTCCAAAACAGAAACTCCCTGGAGTGACACTTATAAAACCGTTTACCAGTCAGATGGTCAGATAACGCAGCCGGTTTCTTATGATTTTACCATAGGGAAAGAAAGCTGGAAGTTTGAATTAACTCCTGAAAGCGGATGGCAAGACAATTTATTAATAGCAAAAGCCAGTATAATATTTACTGCCATCACCTTACTTCTGTCGGGACTTATCAGGGTATGGCTGGTATCAAACGAAAACAAAAATAAATTTCAGATACTGGCACGCACGGATTCTCTTACAGGTATTTACAACCGCTATGGATTTGACGAATCAGCAGAAAAGATGATGGATAAAAATCCGAAAGCACATTTTGTGGCTGCACTCCTTGATATCGATGATTTTAAGTTTATTAATGATATCTATGGCCACGCCTATGGAGACAAAGCATTAAAGAGTCTGGCAGACAGCATGAAAACATTTTTTCCATCTGATGCATTACTGGGAAGAAACGGCGGGGATGAATTCTGTATTCTTTTACAAAATTATACCTGTGAAGATGCAAAAGAACTGCTACAGCAATTTACCGGACTTCCAAAGACATTCTCATACAAGGGAAAAGAACAGTCATTTAACATTTCTCTGGGATATGCAGAATATCCCACATTTGCAGCCAGCCGTTCACAGCTTATGCGCTGTGCAGATGCAGCCCTTTATGAAATAAAACTTCACGGAAAAAACGGGTGTATGGCCTACAGGGAAGGTCTTCAGTCCGGAATCCGTAAACAACTGGGATTCGCATTTAAAGATATCTCTGAACACCTTCCGGGTGCATTTATCATATACAGAGCGGACAAAGACGATGACGAACTCTTTTATGCAAACCATGAGTTCCTTCATATGACCGGATATAAAGATATGGACGAGCTCTTCAGACTCACCAATAAGCGCTTCCGCAACCTGATCCTGAAAGATGAACAGAAACAGATAGAATCCAGCATCTGGGAACAGATTGATAGTGGTAATGAAAATGACTATATTCACTTTCACCTCCGAAAAGCTGACGGCTCCTATCTTTCTGTCCTCGATCACGGAAGAATCGTAGAAAGCCAGCAATACGGAAGGGTGTTCTATGTATTATTCATGGACTGGGAAGATATGCATATTCATTACAGTGATAAATTTTCCGGATAATAACAGACATACGACTGTTTTTCACGAAAAGGCTTATTTTTCAACTATAATGGAATACTTTCTGCAAGACATAATCGCCCCGAGGATGTCAAGTTATTGCTACAAAAAATATGCGGCTTTTTTACCACGAAAATGGCTTAAAACCGCATATTTCTGTATAGAGGACGTTATATAATTGTCACAAAGTAGGTGGAGAGGATGTTACGTCATTGTCACACTAATATGGATTATCTTTGAAATATAAATGTAAGTTTGTATGTCTTTCTAATGAATGCACCCCTTCTTTTATATATCTCCACGAAGCTGGATATATATCCGGCACTCCATTTGCCACTTCATCAGTCAAGAAATCCACAAATAATTTTTCTTTACCCTGAAACTCCTCATAAAATGCATCTGCATACTCACCTTTCAGTTCATCTGGCAAATTCTGTTCATTATACAAAGAATGATCTAAATTTGATGACATAAAATATCCAATATATCGAATACCTTTAATGTTATCTAAACCAAGCAAATAATCCATCATTGCACTTTTGTTTTCATTTCTTTCTTTAACTGCATTAACATTTTTACAACTTATTTGTTTTTCCGTATACAGGAAATGTGAGGTTTCCCCTTTTACTATGGATTCTGAAGGAATATACGTTCCATCTGTATCAAAAATATGAACTATTTCCAAAATATCCCTCTTATATAATTTTTTATATTTCCTATATTCATCTACTTTTTCATATATGATATCTTCTACATTCGACTTATCGACATTTTCATCACTTGTAATATCTCCACCCATAAATTTAAAAACGATATCTTTATGGTTGTATATTTTTTGAAATATTTTCTCCAATGCTTTTTTGTCTGAATTACCTTCTACAATAAATACAACTGTTTTTTTTGGTTCTTCCTTTGCCTTTTTTGCCATCCTATTCACCCTCATTCTGAAGCTTCTTTCTGAATTCATCTGAAAATTTAATTTTCACTTTTCTTTCCGGATGACAAGCTTTCCTAAAAGCATACCCTATTGATTGTAAATCAGCCTCATCATATAACTCTTCTTTTTGTCCCCCCACCGTAATTGTTCTAAGATAAAAATCTCTCGGGTTATGATTCTTTTCTTTTCCAATTAAGCGTATATAACGATTTTTAGGGTTAATCGTTGTACAAATAATGTTTTTTATATCCAATTTTTCAAATGCACGCAAATTATGAGATGTGAATATCAATTGACCTTTTGCTTCGTCATTCAACACACCTAAAATTTCACCCAAAAGATATTCAAAAATACCAGAATCCAGTTCATCTACAACTAAGCAAATTTGTGGATAATTATACAAAGCAATAAGATAATTTAAAAGTGAAATTATTCTTTTTATTCCCTCTGATTCATAACGTGTTAAAAATTCTTTATCATTACGTATAGAATATACCTCAACAAAAATATTTTTATTTCCTTGTTCATCTGGTTCTTCATTTATATTTCGTAATTCTATACGTAAATTAGGAATAATGGCTTTTAATGCTATATTAATGGCATCAATTGCAGCTTTTAACTGAACGTATAAGCTTTCTGGGATTTTGCCTCTGCCATTCATAACTAATGGCAAACATCCCTGCATTACAAAATTTTCATTTTCAGAATGAATATTAACCGGCAAAATGGCATTTCTGTTAATATCCGCTAATTGATTTATTTTTACAACTTGAAAATATAACTTTCCAAAACTCGACAGTCCTTTTATAACTGTTGCCAGCTTTTTTTCTTCATTATTCTTTTCATCATCTTCCGATATTTTGTTTAAAAATAAATCATTAAAAATATAGAGAGATTTCTTTGTGCACAAAATACTGCTAAATTTTGCATTCCTTTGTCCAATACAGTTACACCTTTAAATTCTTTTTTATGTTCAGTCTGAAATTCTACTGAAACATCTTCTAAAATAGAGTTTTGATTATAATAAGGATTGCTGAATTTTAAATCTCTTATCCCTTTCCACGTAGCTCCTCTATCCCAATACGTAAGTTTTTCAGAAACTAATTTGATTTTCTTTTCATCTTTATCTACATTTAATATTACATCATAACAAGCCTTATATTTTTGCTGTAAATATTCTATATAAAAAGTCGTAATCAATCTTGTTCCAACCACACAATCTATTAAACCTTCATACGGTTCATATGGCACTTCTTCACCTGCCAAAATGGATTTCAAAATATCTAATGCTTCAACTAATGCTGTTTTACCTGAGCCATTCTGTCCATAAATGCCAACAATATCATTTTTCTGGAGTACAGCTTCTTTTTCAACTGAACTATAATTTATATAGCGAAGTTCACCATAATTAACATTTTTAAAATCAATCAATTCATTTTTTATAATTCTAACCAAAAATTTATTCTCCACAAAAACACCTCCTAGACATGCTTTTCTTTTACTTCATACGATATCCCAATTATATCAAATCCATACAAAATGTCCAGATTTAAAAATATTTTTCAAAATTATTTTTCTTTCCATTTCACCTCCACTCTCCCATCATCATACACATATATCCCTGCACATATTCTTCCAGCATCTCTCGTGTCAGTTTCTCATAACCCAAATACTTCAACATCTGCTCCACTGGAACATTCTTTTTCATCAGGATTCTTTCTCACCATTTATCAGTTCTTCCAGTTCCTGTACACGTTTCTGCAGTCGTTCTCTTTCTTCTTCCAACTGCTTCTTGGCTTCCATAAACTGGTTCTGGTTCATCTGTCCCTCGTGATACTTCTCATAGTTCTGGCGGTTCTGGATTTTTATTTGTTCTTGACACTTTTCACAATCTGCACTTTCCGTCTTATAGGCTTCTATACTGTCCTCATGCTGTTTTCTCATGGATTGCTGCATCTGTTCTTGGCTGATATTCTGACGTAAGTAAGCCTTTATTTCTGCCAGCACGATATGCTCCAGCATTTTGTTATCCGCTTTCCCGGCAAAACACCCTGTATCTTCTTTTCCTTTACTGTAAGCACAGCTATAAAGGATATGACCATGAACAGGACTGCTTGAAGTCAGGCTTCTGCGACAATTTCCACACTTCACATAGCCACCTAACAGTGTTGTTTCCCTGTCAAATTTACTTTTCTTTGTGTATCTGATCTGCAGGGACTGTGCTTTTTCAAAAACTTCTTTTGATACGATCGGCTCATGGTGATTTTCCATCACTTTCCACTGATTTCTCGGCACTGGTACTTCTTTCCCTGTTCCGGGATCTGGAATCTTTGTCTTTCCATAGACCATACAGCCTATATAAGTCTTATCATCCACAATCTTCCGTATCATATCACTCGTCCACTGCAATCCTCTTGATGCAGCTTTCTTGCTGTCTGATTTCTGTCGTCTGCTCATAGACTGCAAGGGAGTCAATACACCCTCTTCATTGAATAACTTACAAATCTCTATCTTGGAATACCGCTGATTGGTCAGTTCAAATACTCTGCGGATTACTTCCGCTTCGTCCTCTACAATCACTAGTTCTTTCTTATTTTCAGGATTGATTCGATACCCATACGGTGCAGAGCCACAGCAATACTCATCTTTTCCTCGTCTGGTACTGACTGCCGCTTTTACCTTTACGGACTGGTCTTTCACATAAAAGTCTGCTATCAGTCCTTTAAACTGTACTTCAATATCCGAACTCTTTCCCTTATAATCTTTAGAATCATATCGGTCTGAGATAGAAATGAATCGTACTCCCAGGAATGGAAAAATCTGTTCCAGATAAGTTCCCATCTCAATATAGTTTCTGGCAAAACGTGAAAAATCTTTTACTACAATACACTGCACTTTATTCTCCCTGGCAAGTTCCAGAACCTGCTTAATTGCCGGACGTTCCAGACTGGAACCAGAATATCCATCGTCGTAGAACTCCTGAAAGGGCATAGCCACCAGTTCAGGAATATTGGAAATATAATCTTTTACCAGTTTTCTCTGATTAATAATGCTGTTACTTTCTCCCTCTGAGTCATCTTCCATGGAAAGGCGGTAATATCCAATAATCAGTTTCTGATCACTCATGTTCTACCGCCCCCTTAAACCCGAAGTTGATTTCCAGTTTGCCATCACCATATAGATACATACTTTCAATCAAGCCTTCTGCAAGTTCCGCATTGATTCTGGTTGTCCCATCCAGCTCCAGCAGGCTTCGTAAAAATCTGGCTTCTTCTTTCTGCTGTTTTTCCAGTTTTCGTATAGTCTGCTCCAAAGACTTCTTTCTCTCTTCGCAGAACTCTTTCCAGTTATTACGGTCATCTTTCATTTCTATATAGGCTGCTTTGGAAAGTTCACCCTCTTTATATTGCATGAATGCCTGTGCCAGTTTTTCTGAACGTCTTTCCATATCTGCATCCAGTTTCCTGATCTCCGCTTGAATTTCTTTGATTTTGGAAAGAAATACCGCACTGCTTATAGCAGACATATCCTTTTTCCGTAAGTCAGATAACTGAAACTGTCTGGTCAGCTCCGAACGGACAATTTTCTGCAGTTTTCCTTCGGAAATAGATTTATGACTACATTTCCTTTCATCCCGATACTGGGCAGCATTGCAAAAGTAAAGCACATCGTTTCCGTATCTGCGTGTGCACATTTTTCGCTTACAATCTCCACAATAGAATACATTGTAAAATGCTCTTTCATCCTCTTCCCATCCTGCTGTAGTTTTTGCTGCTTTCTGTTGTGCTGCTTTTAACCTGACCTGTGCTTTGTCAAACAATTCTCGACTGATAATCGCTTCATGGGCATTTGGCGTAATAATCCACTGACTTTCATCCAGTATGTCACACCATTTTTCCCCTCTTTGAAATCTTGATTCGTATTTTCTCTGAACCAGATCACCATAATAATTATTTCGATTTAAAACCGCACGTATCGAAGAATTTCCCCACTGATGAAGATTCTCTCCATCCTGACAGTACACATGATGATATTGGTTATAGTCCGAAATCCGATGTACCCCATCTTCAAACAGCCTGTCAATAATACTCTGTATACCATCTCCAGAAGCATATTCTTCAAAAATCCTGCGGACAATCTTTGCAGCTTCCGGTTCCACAATCAACTTATAAATTCCATTTATCTTTTCCACACAATATCCGTATGGAGCTGTAGATCCCACATATTCACCGTTTTTCTGTGCAATACGTTTCGCCGCCCGTTCTTTTGCGGAAATGTCTTTTGCATAAGCATCATTCATCAAATTCTTGATATTCATGGATAATTCCTGATTCTTAGCACCCGGTGCAAATGAATCATAGTTGTCACATACAGAAATAAATAGCACTTTCATAAAAGGAAGAATCTTTTCCAGATAGTTACCAGTTTCAATGTAATTTCTTCCAAATCGTGAGAAATCCTTTACCAGAATACAATTTATTTTACCTGCCCTGACATCATTCATCATCCGTTCAAATCCCGGTCTGTCAAAATTTGTTCCGGTTTTTCCCAAATCAGAATAAATATCATATACAGCAATCTCATACTCTTTGTCCGGATTTTCATTGTGCTTCTGAATGAATTCTTTTATCAGCGTAACCTGTGTTTCAATAGATTCTGACTTTTTTTCATCATTGTCTACGGATAATCTGGCATAAATTGCAGCCATACATACCGGAATACCAGGAATCTTCTTCTCTGTGTTTTTCTTATATCTTTTTGCTGTTCTTGCCATTTATCCCACCTCTTTCCTGCACTCTGTCCTGTGTTCCGCATAAAACCGTCTTATGACTTTCATCTTCTCAATCATATCCTGATAGCGGATGTGAATTTTAATTTGCTTGTTTTCATAAATATAGATTTTATCTACGGTCAGTGCCAGCAATGTGCGATCCAATTCTTTGATTTCCAGTGATTTCTTCCAGTCCTCCAACTGAACAGTTGCAGACACTCCACCCTCAAACATTTGCTTTACCAGCTTTTTCTGATTTTCAATCATCTGCTCCAGTTCTTCACATTTTCTTCCGTAACTTTCCCGAAAATCATCGAACTCTTCTTTGCTGATCAGTCCCTCTTTCAAGTCATCACCTAAGGACGCTTTCAGACTGTAATAGCGGTTATATTCTTCCTGCAACTTACTAATCTGCGTATCATAACCGATTACCTGATCGTAGCTGACTTGCATCTCACAAAGTTCTTCCATAATCATCTGATAGTCTACAAAAAGTGCCGTATATGCCTGAATCTCTTTCAACACAATTCTTTTCAGCACCTCTTCCGGAATACTGTGTCTGGTGCAATCTCCACCTTTGTTCTTTGTCTGGCAGATATAAAAGGCTTTTTTCTTCCCCTTATACTGATTTACCCTGCGTATCATCGGTGTCTTGCAATCTCCGCAAAACACAAATCCCGAAAAAAAGTTTGCACTGTCTGATGTTTTCGATGCCCTGCCATCATATTGAAGCAGCTTCTGAACCACATCAAAATCATTCTGCCTGATAATTGCCGGATGCGTATTTTCTACTTTCACCCACTCTGATTCTGGCTTATCCAGGCGTTGCTTTACTTTATAGCTGATTCGTTCCTGCTTGCCCTGTACCATGTTTCCAATATAGACTTCATTGGTCAGAATCCTTTTGATCTGCACTGCCGACCATTTCGGTGTATCTGAACTATGGAATCCGGAATTGTAATTTTCACCATTTGCCTTTTTATATTCTTTTGGCGACTGCACATGACGTACATTCAGTTTTTCTGCGATTGCTCCAAGACTGAATCCATCAATTTTCCATGAAAATATTTTTCTTACAATATCCGCTGCATAAGAATCAATCACCAGACAATTCTTATTCTCCGGATCTTTGCAGTAACCATACGGGGCAAATGCTCCAATAAATTCACCTTTCTCACGTTTGATTTTCTGATGGCTTCGCACTTTACCGGAAATGTCTCGGCAATAACTTTCATTTACAAAATTTTTGATTGGAACTACAAATGACTTCTCTGAAAAATCTGCTGTTTTACTGTCAAACTGGTCTGTAACTGAAATAAAACGCACATTTAAAGCCGGGTAGGTCTTTTCGATCCATCGCCCGGCTTCTATATATTCTCTTCCGAATCTGGATAAGTCTTTTACAATCACACAGTTTACTTTTCCAGCTTCTATATCAGTTGTCATTCGTTTAAACTCAGGTCGGTCAAAATTTCCTCCTGAGTATCCGTCATCCACATATATATCAAAGATCTGAATATCCGGCTGGCTTTTTACAAAGCTCCGAAGTAACTCTCTCTGATTTGCAATGCTGTTGCTCTCTGACTTCGCACCGCCCTCTTCCACGTCATCTTTAGATAAGCGAAGATACAATGCAGCATCGTATATATCTGGCTTATTCATTTGCATCTGTTCCATTTTACATCGCTCCCAACTTACTTATTCACATTGATAATCAACACAATCCAACACTCCACTATTCCGCGAGGCGTTTGTCATGTTAATGACAAAATCCCGAGACATACAAGTCAAAATCCCATCGCTGCAAGCGATTTTTAATGGATTTTGACTCATAACTGTGAAGGTACTGAACAGTTATGAATTTGAAGTCAGAAACCATGTATCACATTCATTTTCCCTGACTTCACATTAACATAACATCTGTAGCTTCGCAAGATATTTTCTCAAGACTTGCATCTAATACATCAACTCCGTTCTTTTTCTTAGATAATCACTGATCGCATCTGTAGCATCCATTTCTCCTGTCATTTCCACGACTACCACATACCCTTCATTCATGTGAGCATACGGCTGATCGCCAGATTTATCCAGAAAAGTTTCCACTTTCTCAGAAATAGCTTTATCCATATCAGGAATTAAATCCTCAATGTCCTTTAACTGCTCCAGATCAACACTGGAATCTATTACTGACTGATTCACCATAATGCTCACCTCTTTTCCAACATATTCTTTGTATCAGTTGTCCTATACCTGCAATTTTCTCAAATGCATCACCTTATCTGGATATTCTTTAGCAACTACTTCACTGTCAATCTGAATATATGATAAGCGCTTAATTTTTAGATATGATAGAAAAAATCCCCGACTACTTTTCAATAGCCAGAGCACCTTGACAATTCATATATGATCGATTTGATTCGTTTGCACAACGTTCGATTTCAGTTTTGACGATTTCGTTCCACGGAGCCAGAAATTCTAATTCATCATCGCTCATCCTATCATTATCGTGCTGATATGCACAAAAAAATAACCTTATTATGCCGGTTGACAGGTTGGATTACGCTGATTTTTTGAAACTTTATATGGTATATTTTAATGAATTGCAGGATTACTTTATTGACATTTCTGACACTATCATATACACTGTACATATCGTATAAGTACGCACATATCAGAAGGTGGTGAGAGGAAATTAGAATGGAAATTATCATAAGTAATAGTAGTGATAAGCCTATTTATGAACAAATTGCTATGCAGATCAAGAGTTTAATCATGAATGGTACCCTATCTGCCGGAGAAGCCCTGCCTTCCATGCGTGCACTGGCAAAAGACCTGCATATAAGTGTTATTACTGTTCAACGAGCTTACGAAGATTTAACTCGAGATGGGTTTATCGAAACCGTATCGGGAAAAGGTAGTTTTGTTGCATCACCAAATAAAGAATTTATTCAAGAAGAACAACTACGAATAGCGGAAGAACTTTTAGAAAAGGTTGCTATAATCGGTCGTACCCATGGTATCAGTTATGAGCAAATGGCTAATATTCTAAAACTATTTTTTGAAGAATGAGAGGTGGAATTATGGAACAGAACAGTATTGTTGTAAAAAATGTGACTAAAAAATTTGATGATTTTATGTTAGATCATATTTCATTTACAGTTCCTACAGGACGTATTGTGGGTTTCATAGGAGAAAATGGTGCTGGAAAAAGTACAACTATCAATTTAATTTTAGACCAGTTGAAGTTGGATGCGGGTGAAATAAGAATATTGGGTAAACAAAATCATTCTTATTTGCATAAAGAAAACATTGGTGTTGTTTTTGACGAATGTAAATTCCATTCCGTCTTAAATGCAAAAGATATTGCCCAAATCCTTTCGGGATCTTATAAAACATGGGATATGAATTTGTTTGAAGAATATATGAAACGCCTTAATGTTCCATTAAATAAATCAATAGGGCAACTTTCAAAAGGTATGAAGACGAAATTGTCAATTATTTGTGCACTATCGCATAGACCCCAGATTCTGATTTTAGACGAAGCAACAACAGGGTTAGATCCTGTTGTACGAGATGAAATTTTGGACATTTTTTTAGAATTTATTCAAGATGAAGAACACTCTATTTTGTTCTCTACACATATAACCTCTGACATACAAAAGGTTGCTGACTATGTAATTCTGATTCATAATGGAAAAATTATTTTTGAGGAAAAGAAAGATGACCTCATTTATAATTATGGAATTATACGCTGTAAAAAATCAGAATTTAATACTGTTTCACCAGATGACTATGTATGTTGTCGAGAAACAAATCTTAGCGTGGAATGCTTAATACATGACAAAGTAGCTGCAAAAAAAGATACCAAAATCTAATTGTTGATAATGCTTCTATTGAGGACATTATGCTGTTCTATATCAAAGGAGGTGTCAAATGAAAGGATTGGTTTTTAAGGATTTATTGCTTATGAAGAAAATGAATAAAAAAGTCATTTTTGTAATGTATTTTTTTGTAATAGCAATTTCATTCTTCGGAGAGAATGAAGTTTACTCAATTATGTCATCGGCTTTTTTTTCACTTTTTATCGGTATGCACTTAATGATGACCATGACCTATGATGGATTGACTTCATGGAAACAATATGAATTAACCTTGCCGCTGAGTAAGTACCAAATCATTTTCAGTAAGTATTTGACTAGCTTGCTTCTTGTTCCGATTAGTATAATGGGTACAGTTATCATTTATATCATTCGTTATGTGGTTTATCATAATTTTACACTTAGCCAGTTTGGTTTTTCTATCGCCATTGCAATAGCATTACCTGTTTTATGGTGTTCTATATGTTTAGCAATAGCACAGTGGTTTGGCTATATGAGTGTTCAATATGTGAGAATGATTTGCACACTTCTCGTTATCTTTTTCGTAAGTAAAATATCAAAAGATATGAAATACGTTACTCAAAATTTGGTTAAAAATCCTATGTTGATTACTATTTTTGCTTTGGGTATAGTAGTCGCATCGTATTTTGTTAGTGTTATAGGATACTCAAGAAAAAAATAAAAAGTAGAAGTGCAAATAAAAGTAAGTGTCGAGCGAGTACGTTGCCCTGTCTGCGGAAATAAAACACGTGACAAAATCCGAGAAGATACTGTACTAAAAAATTTTCCACTCTTTTGTTCGAAGTGCAAAAGAGAATGTCTAATCAACATTGAACAATTCCATATAACTGTTATTAAAGCGCCAGACGCAGAGCCGATAAGAGAGTATGAAACTTTTTCTGTAAAATAATGTTTATAAGGTTCTTCTATGATACAATAAATATCATTAGGAGGGCCTTTTATTATGGCAAGACAAAAGAAACCTGTACATCGTGTACAAATGACAGA